>Ga0160422_10001224_pt1 | contig 16080 bp, 14 predicted proteins | sample Fk160mmetaG_FD_108192 | JGI IMG/M metagenome (GOLD analysis project Ga0160422, IMG submission 108192) | Marine microbial communities from the Central Pacific Ocean - Fk160115 60m metaG | ecosystem: Environmental > Aquatic > Marine > Oceanic > Photic zone | place: The Central Pacific Ocean... | reverse complement strand
CGGGCAACCTTTTTCAGTGAGCAGCGTCAACGATTTGTGCATTCTCGAATTTGATTTCGAAGCTGGAGGAGACAGCATTGCATTTAACTACGTTTTTGGTTCTGATGAATACCTAACCTATGTCAACTCTCCGTACAACGACATTTTTGCGTTTTTCCTTAGTGGTCCTGGCATCTCGGGACCCTATGCCTCCCCTGCAGCGTTCCCAGGAGGAGCCATCAACATCGCGCAGGTTCCCGAATCAGATCCCTTGCTGCCTGTGACCATCAGCTCCGTGAACAATGTGACCAACAGCGAGTATTACATCGACAATCCTGGCGGAAGCGCGGGTACTGGACCTTACGACATCTGCACCAACGGTTTCACATCCACGTTCACCGCTGCTGCTGCTGTCCAATGCGGTGAAACCTACCACATCAAACTTGCCATTGCCGATGGCTCAGACACAGCTCTGGAATCATTTGTTGTCCTTGAGGCAGGGTCCTTCAGCTCAAATGCAGTAAATCTGGAAGCGGATGCAGTTCCATTCTCAGCGGGAGGCCTTGAAAACCTCGTTCCCTACGAAGAGTCCATCGGCCTGCCCTCGGTTTTCAATTACCCCAACGGGGAGTCATTTCCTTTTGGCGCGTGGTTTGCAAACAACGAAACCATTGTCACAGTAGATGGGGAAGAAACGGTCATCGATGCCGTCATCATCGAGGGGTGCAACGATGCGCGTTTCACCGTCATTCGACCTGATGTAGAAGCCGACATGTTGGACACCCTTTACTTGAATCTTGATGGATCGGCGATTTCCGGATTGGATTACAGCGATACATTCGACCAGGTCATCATGAGCCCGGGTCAAACGCAAAGTGAAATTACACTTGGCGTGGTGGACGACGGTGCCGATGAGGGTGTCGAATTTGTAGAAATCACTTACGACTACATCAATGGGTGTGGCGAATTGATCTCGACCACTTCCAAAGTGGTCATTCTCGACCCCATTCCAGTTGAAGCCACCGCAAGTGAGTTGGATTGTCAAAATGCCGACGGCACTCAATTACTTGGTTACGATGATATCTCGGGTTACGGTCCCTTCAGATACGTCTGGGACAACAACGAATGGAACAATGCGTGGGCCGACCCAGCCAATTGGACCTTGGCTTTTGACTCCTTATTTGCCATGACCGACGACGACGGCATGCTCCTCCCCAACCACAACATCGAACTCGTTGTCATTGACCAATGTGGTAAATCGTTCACATTTGCACAGGAAGTGCTTTACCCGGTCATGACCGAAGCAGAAATATGTGGCGGATCTCAACAAGATTTCCCAGCTTTTAACTCGGCTATTTTGATTCAAGATGTCCTCTACAATGGTCAATCTTTCTTCTCAGGAAGTCCAGATGCCCCTCTGACGGTGGACGCCACAGCAGTAGGAGAACGTTGGAAATTAAATGGCATTTCTGCCAATGACGTCGACGAAATCTGGCAAGGAATCATCACTCTCTTAGATACATGTGACTATGAAACCGAGGCGCTCGTTCGCGTGCGGGATTGTGTCGTCCCAAATGTCTTTTCACCTGACGGCAGCGGCGACAACGACAACTTCCGCATTCGAGGCCTGGATGGATTCATGGGCTCTAGACTCATCATTTACAATCGATACGGCACCGTTGTCTTTCAAGATGAGACTGCCGACGACAACGAATTTGAGCTTGTTTGGAATGGCCAGTATCTAAACGGCAACGATGCCCCAGAAGGTTCCTATCAATGGGTGCTGATTCGATCAGACGGACTCAATGAAACAGGCCAGCTGTCTTTGATTCGCAAAAACTGATCGTCACTTTTACACCAGAGACTGACCCGTCATTTCTGGTGGCTGTGAAAGATTCATCAATCGAAGGATTGTTGGCGCGACGTCGGCCAAAATGCCATTTCGAACCAATGTCTTCTGGGGGCAATGCACCCACACAGGAACCGGATTGGTCGTGTGGGCTGTGTGCGGCGTGCCGTCACCGTTGCGGGCCACGTCTGCATTCCCATGGTCCGCAATGACAACCACGGCATACCCCTCGGACTTGGCGGTTTCCATGACCTGCTTCAAGCACTGATCTGTGGTCTCGACGGCTTTCACCACCGCCTCAAACACACCGGTATGGCCGACCATATCGGGATTGGCAAAGTTCAAGCAAAGAAAGTCGGGCTGCCATGTGTTCAGGGCATCAACAGCTTTTTCTGCCAATTCTTGCGCTGACATTTCCGGTTGAAGATCGTACGTGGCCACCTGAGGACTCTCAACCATGATGCGCCGCTCACCTTGGAAGGGAGCCTCTCGTCCCCCGCTGAAGAAATAAGTCACATGTGGATACTTTTCCGTTTCTGCCATTCGCAGTTGGGTGAGGCCCTGAGCACTTACCACTTCTCCTAGAGTATTGACCAGATTGGGCTTGTCATACACCACGTGCAAACCACGAAAATCTTCATCATAGTTAGTCATGGTCACGTAATGCACGTCAAGCGGAGCCATGTCTTGCTCTGGAAAGGATTCCTGAGTCAGGGCTTGTGTGATTTGTCGACAGCGATCCGTTCTGAAATTGAAACAAATCACGACATCACCAGGACGGATACGGCCATCCACTCCCTCAACCTGAAAAGGGACGATAAATTCATCGGTGATGCCGGCATCGTAATGCACTTGAACGCCAGTTGCTGCCGAGGCATATTGGTTTGAAACTTCCCCAACGAGCGCACGATATGAATGCGCCAGACGTTCCCAGCGCTTGTCACGATCCATGGCATAGTATCGGCCATGAACGGAGGCAATCTGTGCCTGCTTGTCCTCCAAATGAGACTCCAAATCGGAGAGGCAATCGATGCCCATGTGCGGCGCAGTATCACGTCCATCCGTAAATGCATGGACCACACAATCAGGAACACCCATCGCCTCTGCTGCATCTATAAGTGCGTGAAGATGTGCCTGATGACTGTGCACCCCACCCCGCGAGACAAGCCCCATAAGGTGGAGACGCACGCCCGACGATGACGCCGCCTGAAATGCGGATTGGAGGACCTCCTCCTGCGCAAGTGAACCGTCAGCCACCGCCCGGTCAATGCGCAGCAAATCCTGGTAGACCACTCTGCCAGCTCCGATGTTCATGTGCCCCACCTCACTGTTCCCCATTTGACCATCAGGAAGACCTACATGTTCTCCATCGGTAAGCAGTGTCGCATGAGGTGTACTGCCATTTAAGCCATCGACATAAGTCGTCTTCGCCACTTCAATCGCATTGTTGCCGTCAGACTTGCCGAGGCCCCAACCATCCAAAATAATCAGCGCCGTTTTCACCCAGCAAATGTAGAGGACAGCCGTACTTCACTGAGGCCAAACCAAACGAACGGCAAATCCCTTTGGGTCGAGTTGGAGCATATCCATTTGAGCCCCGTGTAAAAGTGCCGTTTGAGAAACGAGATGCAAACCAAGACCGGTACCAGAGCCTTCCTCCTTGAGTCTCACAAAAGGGGCTTTGGCTGTTTCTCGATCGACGGCGGGGATGCCATTTCCTTCATCTTTTACTTCGAGTATTGCTTCGCCTTCTTGGACTTCCGCCACAGCCTCAATAGGTCCTTCGCTGTACTTCAGCGCATTTTCGATGAGGTTAGACGCTGACAAGACCCACAGAGCACGATCACCATTCACCTCCTGCGGAACATCAGGTTGATGTATCCGCAATCTGCTTTTGTTTGAATCAGCAACACGTGCGGCGGCATCATCCAAAATGCTGCCCCAATCAAAGGCAGAAGCTTGCACATCTGTTTGACGCTGGAGCCTTGTCGCGACAAGCATTTCTTCTACTCGATGACCCAAATCTTGCACCCCGTTTTGCATGTTTTCCAAAATCGCAGCACGGTCATCTTTCGTCAAAGTCAGCCGCCTCAAAGAGTCAACGCCCAATTGGACATTCGCCAGCGGCGTTTTCAACTCATGTGTCACGCCCAACAACAAATTTCTCTCACGCGCGAGCCTCATCCGTTCTTGTCGAAAGTTTTTTTCCAAACGGACCAATCCAAGAACCAAGAGAGCTGCAAATACCGACCCTTCTCCGAGGACCATCCAACGTTCACGCGTGCCTCCGGTACTTGCGAGCAGATAAGCCCACCAACTGAATTGCAGAAGCACATACGCGCCCAAGACGCGTACAAGCCAGATCCCCCGTGTTCCTGGGGTTACTTCTGACCAGAACGTCCCTTGGCGCTTTGTTCGAGCCATGGTGACATGGGCATAATGTTGTCTGTTGGACGTGCCATGACGTAGTGCTGTTCATCGCCATGGCGACCACGGAGGACCATTGCAGATCTAACAACCCAGCCATGAGAAGCCAGGACATTCAACGCTTGAGTGACGTTGTCGAAACGGAAATTTCTCAGGCTCTCCACAGCTTTCAAAAAATCTTGATCTCGGGTAGCTCGCATCACAATGTCGTCAATGTTGAATCTCACCAACTCATTGTTGGCTTGTGTAAATGCGACCAACGTGCCATAAAATTCCCCAGAGCGTATGTTGGTGCGATAGACTCCTCCACGGGCATCCTGTTCGCTGGACAGACGTGCATCTTGCGCGGTTAATGTGAAAGCCATCGCTAGGGCGCCTAGGGTGAACATCAAACTTTTCATGTCGTTCTTTTCTTTGGAATCACAAGGTAGCAAGAAGAATGCGTTCAGTTGCAAGTCGAGGAACACAACAAGAAGCAAATCCACTTCGCATTACGTGAGCCTAAATCGTTGTTGTTTCATGTGTGGTGCCTTGAGTAAAAAACCCCTGCCGCGCCAAGAAAAACTCACACGCCACTGCCGTCTATCTTGAAGCGCAAGCCAAGCACGATGCATTCCCGCACTCCATGCAATGTCATCCACGACGAGCGCGACTTGAACGTGAGGTGCCAGCTTGTCCACCAAATTTAACGTGGCCTCCTCCTCGTGACACCCATCCAAATACACCACGTCCCAAGCAGTACTTCCATCCAATTTTCTCGCCAAATCTCTGAAATCGCCGCATTTTGAAACGATGCTTTTTTGGTAACCCAGCTTTTTCCAACCCGTCCGAGCCAACTCAAGAGTACTTGGACAACCTTCCCAAGTTTCCACATCCCAGCCAATCGAAGCGACATGGGCTGACGTGATACCAAGAGACGTCCCCAATTCCAAAAATCGTCCTCGCGGAGCTATACAACGCAGCCAACGGCACAGTGCCATGGCATCCTTCCTAGAGGTCAATGCCCGAGTTGCGATGTCACTCAGGGCAACATCGACTTGTTTGCACCCCCGGAGACGCTCTCCTGCACCAAGGTCGTGACGCGATAAGATTTCGTCACTTTGGGCCAGCTCAGACCGCCACGATTCAATGGCTTCACCATGAATTCCAGACTGAATCGAGGCCTGTGGCCAATATCGAGGGTTAGCCTGCAAAGCTTTTCCCCAAACAAACAACGTCGGAGAATGAATTTGTCTCCAAGAAGTCCCCAACCAACTTGCCAATGGGCGACTATCAATAAGTCTCAGCAAGAATGATTTCCAAAAAAAAGTGATGCCTTTCTTCGATCTAGCGAGGTCAGTCATATTCCAACAAACATACTTCGCTATCTTCGCGCTCCCCGGGCGGTTAGCTCAGCTGGTTTAGAGCACCTCGTTTACACCGAGGGGGTCGGGGGTTCGAGTCCCTCACCGCCCACATCACAACCTTTAAAAAAGCCTCTGTTCAGCAGAGGCTTTTTTTTGACGCCCCGTGCAGCACGGAACTTCATGGCCAACCTTCAATTTGATGTGGCGCGTCGCGCAGGACATTCCCCACCACAAATAAACTGCCCCCGACCCAAATGACATCTTGTTCAGACCCAGCGTTCAAGGCATATTGAAGCGCCTCAATCGGAGATGTAGATTCTATTCCTGACAGTTCCTGACGAATGGCAGCTATGTCTTGCGTGGCCATGGCGCGTGGAATGTCTGCTTGGCACCACACATAGTTCGCATCTTTTGGAAGAATGGACATGACTGTGCTGTGGTCTTTGTCCGCCACAGCACCCCAAATCACCCAAAGCTGTCCTCCCCTCAAATTCATCTTTTCTCGAAGTGCATTCAACGCAGCTCCCACACCATCCTCATTGTGGGCGGCATCGAGAATGACCAGAGGTTGCTCTAAAATTTGAATCTGCTGCCAACGGCCAAATTGCTCGGTGAGCCTTGCATAGTTTGCAAATCCGGACCGAACGGCATCCTCGGAGATCGTCCAATCCTTGGACTTCAGAACCTGTACTGTCGCAAGTGCCGTGCTGAGATTCATGCGTTCAACAAAAGATGATTCAGCGTCGAGGTACTTGGACGCCATGGCTTCAAGATCGCGTGCGAAGTGAACCTCGCTTGACGATCTCAATGCCGCTGCAAGCATCTCAGACTGGGCCTCGGGGCGCATGGGACCCAAGACCACTGGGACACCATCCTTAAAAATACCCGCCTTTTCTCTTGCAATGTCGCGAATTTCAGAACCCAAAAAAGCCTGGTGGTCCAGTCCAATGTTTGTGACCACGGCAACTTCTGGCGCCAAAATAACATTTGTGGAATCCAGCCGTCCTCCCATCCCCGTTTCCAACAACACAATGTCACAACGGGTCTGCTCAAAATGCGAAAGAGCCATTCCCAGGGTCAATTCAAAGAAGGACGGGGTCCCCCAAGCCCCTTCCGAGGCCTGCCACTTTGCCACAAACTCAACCACGGAGGCTTCAGGAATGCATTGGCCATTCACTCGAATGCGTTCTCTAAAATCCACCAGATGGGGAGAAGTGAAGAGCCCCACTCGAAATCCAGCCTCTTGCAAGACGCCTGCCACCATGTGGCAAACGGTACCCTTGCCGTTGGTTCCCGCAACATGGATAAATTTCAAATCATGCTCAGGATGCCCAAGAGAAGAACACACCAGACGAGTTGCGCTCAAATCGGCCTTGTAAGCTGCTGGACCCTGACGTTGAAACATGGGGAGCTGCGTAAACAAAGCATTCACAGCCTCAGCATAAGCGCGGTTATTCAAGATCGAAGGTAATCGTGATGTAACCCAGACGGCGATTCTGAGTCGCATTTCCTTCAAAGCGCGCAGTCATCGCCGCACGTTGGGCCAATTTCACATGATATGAGTCCGTTAGCGTCGTAAGGATGGACTCATACACCGGGCTCGCACTGATGACCTTGCCTGCGGCATCCACCTGAATCCGGATTCGCACTGTACCTGCCTCTTGAGGCTTTTCATCAAGGCGTGGATCGCCTAACATGCTCCCACCGCCAACAAGACCCTCTCCAACATCACCTGAAACCACTCCTCTACCCTCTATTTTTCCTGCCTCCTCACCCTCATTTCCCGTGCCTTGAGTCGCCCCCTGCGATCCCCCTCCACCCGTACTTGGATTGTCAGAATTCCGAAAAAGATGTGCTGTTCGATCTTCTCGAACAGGCTCGGGCTCGAACTCTGGATCTGGCTTGGGAATTGGCTTAGAATCCACCATCATCTCGCTGGACTCCTGGGTCACGACTTCTTCTGTTGCCTCCTCCAAAACAGGATCTGGAACAGATGACGCCACAACCTCTTTCACAGCTTCTTGAACCTCCTCGCTCGGAGTCTCACTTTCAGTTTCTCCTCCTGCCTCTTCAGTGACCCCCAAATCAGCAAAACCAACAGCCACAAATTGTTCTCCTGGTGGTGGGTCTTGAATGGTAAACGCCGTCAGGAGGAAGCAAAGCGCCAAGACAAGGAAGAACAATGTTCCACTCAGAATAGCAGCCTCACGCCGATTTTTCTTCTCCAATTGGAGTCGCGCTTCCTCAAGTTGTGCGTGTTTAGACATGGAATTGAATGCCCATTGAAAGCGTCTTGGGACTCATTCCGTGCGAGCCGGATTGGATCCCAGCATGATTTTCCATTGGTTGGATTTGGCCATTCCAATGAGTTCTACAGTTTGGCCAGTAGGGACGTTTTTATCTACCTGGAGATAGAGAACCTTTTCTGCTTGCTTATCCATTTCGAGCTTCAATTTGGGCTCGAGGTCAGCACGAGATATGGGACGAATTTCGCCGTTGAGGTGGTACGATCCGTCTTCTTGGATGCTCACCGTAAGTCGAGACGTTACGGATGTGGTCCCCTTGGAAGTTGGCAGATCCACATTCACACCGTTGCTGACCAACGTCGATAAGATGACAAAAAAGATGAGAAGCAGAAACACGAGATCCGTCATGGAAGACATGTTGCCCGACAAGATGACTTTGTTGCGTTGCCCGAGATTCATCTGCGTGCAGGCTCTTCGAGAATATCAATGAATTCTAGACTGTTCGCCTCCATCCGATGAACCACCTTGCTGACTCTGCTCACCAAGTGGTTGTAAGCCATGAAAGCCAAAATTCCCACAATCAGACCTACAATGGTCGTCACCATAGCTTGTTTGGTTCCAGATGAAATGTCACTTACTTGAACCGTCCCAGCAGCTTCCATATCTAAAAAGACATTCACCATTCCTATGACTGTGCCTAAAAACCCGACCATGGGCGCCGCTCCAGCAACTGTAGCCAACGTACTGAGGTTCTTTTCGAGGCGATAAATCTCAAGCTTTCCTACATTTTCAATGGCGACGCTGATGTCTTTCAGGGGCTTCCCTATGCGACTGATTCCTTTGTCAAGCATTCGTCCAAGGGGTGTGTTGCTGTCCGAGCAAAGGTTTCGTGCGCTGCTCAAGTTGCCTTGCGAAATGTAATCCTTCAAACGATTCATGAAGTCGGGACTTACCTGATCTGCCCTTCGAATGGCCAAATAGCGCTCAAAAAACACAAACATCCCGATCAGACTCATCAGCGCCAAAGGAAGCATGATGTACCAACCACCCTCCATCAAAAGCTGAAGCACATTGACCTTCACCTCTGTAATTTCAGGAACGGCTTCCAACACATCAGTGGTGGCTTGAAGCAGGAGAGAAGTGAAGGTCGATCGCATGAATGGAGAGCTTTCCAGGTTTGAACGTCCAAGTTCAACTGAATATTGGCCCATTGTCCACCCCAAAGGCCGCAGTTATTCAATGCAACAGGTTCACAACGCCGCCGCGGACCAGAGCATCATCAGGCAAACATGAGAAGATATACCCCCGCGCCCGCGAAGTAACCCAAAATCGCCAACAGACTGATTTTCTTCAGATACCACACAAAGTCGATGCGTTCCAAGCCCATGACTGCCACCCCAGCAGCAGAACCTATGATGAGGGCTGACCCGCCTGTTCCGGCACAATAAGCGAGGAACTGCCAAAAAATGCCATCCTGCACAAACATGCTCGACCATGCATCTGTAACCGCTGCCGAAGGGACGACATCATACATACCCATGCTTGCCGCAACAAGGGGAACGTTATCTACAATTGCACTGAGCAAACCAATGGCTAAGTCAATGAGGTATACGTCGTTCAAGCTCGTTCGAAGCCAGTCCGCCGCAAACAACAAATGACCCGCTTCTTGCAAGGACGCCACCGCCAAAAGGATGCCGAGAAAGAACAACACTGATGCAGTATCAATTTTTCGCAAAACTCCGATGACGGTGAGGTGTGCTTTCTCTTCAACATTTTTGGAATGGTGCAAACGCTCTGTCAACATCCAGAGGGCACCCAAGCTCAGCATCATCCCCATGAACGGGGGCAGATGGGTCACAGTCTTAAATAACGGGACAAACAGCAAGCCTAAAACTCCTGCGGCGAAGACCAAATTCCGCTCAAATGGAGTTGTGGGGTCCCACTCTTCTTCCTCATCTGATGCAGGACGATCAATCTCTCCCTGTAACCGAAAGCTCAGCCCGAAGAGTGGCACGAGTAGGCAAACCACGCTCGGCAAAATGAGGTTTGTGATGATGGTCGATGTGGTCAACTGACCTCCAATCCAGAGCATGGTCGTTGTTACATCTCCAATGGGCGACCATGCTCCACCTGCATTCGCAGCAATGACCACCATCCCCGCAAACAACCAACGAGTCTGGCGATCACTGATGAGTTTCCTGAGCAAGGAAACCATGACAATGGACGTCGTCAGGTTGTCCAACAGTGCCGAAAAGAAAAAAGTCAAAATGCAAACAATCCAAAGCATCTTGACCTTGTTCCGAGTCTGAATTCGATCTGTAATGACTCGGAATCCCTCATGGGCATCCACCAATTCTACGATGGTCATGGCGCCTAGAAGGAAAAACAAAATGCTGCTGATTTCCTCCATATGATGAAGCAGCCTGTGCTCAAAAAATTGCGCCAACCCCCCATGTCCTGTTCCATTGTGTTCAGCCGAGAAGAGCTGATAGTCCTCTGCAAGGTGAGCTGGGACCTCGTGCCACCCGAGGACGAACAAGGCCCAACACAGGGTTCCGGTCAACAATGCAGATGCTGCCTTGTCGACGCGAATGTTGTGCTCAAGGGCAATGAATGCGTACCCGAGGATAAAAACGACGAGAATAAAAATGTCCATGGTCAATAGTGTAAGGGCAAGATGCGGCTCATTGTTCTCTAGACGTTGAACCGAGATTCAGGTAACTCACATCAAAAAATTCAATGCACGCTCAAACGCCTTGGCCGTGAAGTTCGTCGATTCAGCATGTGTTTCTTTGACTTTGGCCAAAGCTTCACGGATGACGTTGGACGTGTCGTCAAAGATGGCCGCATCAGACATGTCCACATCCTCATCGCTCATCAGATACGCAAATACACGTGCCATACCGCAATTCGCAATAAAATCGGGAATGACCGTCATGTTGTTGTCGGCGTATTCTGCAATGGGACCGTAAAAAATTTCTTCGTCTGCAAAAGGCACATTCGCCCCTGAAGAAATGACCTCAACCCCAGCATTGACCATACGCTCAACCTGATTTAGTGTTACAAGTCTGCTGGCAGCACATGGCAAAAACACATCCGCTTCGACATCCCAAATGGCCGCATTCACTTCCTCAAATGACTGCAACTTGTCTGCCTTCAATGCATTCCCGTCCTTGGCCAAAAACAATTCCCGCACCTCCTGATAAGACATGCCTTCCGGTCGAATCATCCCCCCATCACGGTCGATGATTCCTACAATACAAGCCCCCGACTTCGCGAGATATAGCGCCGCAGCGGCTCCCACATTGCCCCAGCCCTGGACCAATACTTTCTTGCCGGCCACACTTGAACCCGACAAATCGTAGTAGTGTCGGACAGACTCGCTGACGCCGTACCCTGTAATCAAATCCGCAACGCAAATTTTTCTGTGAATATCTGGGCTTATTTGGGGGTCTTCCACTGGTTGCGATACCCCTTGACGGAGGTTGCCAATTCGGCGAACTTTTTGAGCTTCGTTGGGCTGAAAATGCCCTGTAAACACGCCCTCTTGGGGATGCCAAACTCCATTGGTTTCGGTGATTGGAATGACCTCATGGATTTCATCAACGTTCAGGTCGCCACCCGTCCCGTAATAGTATTTAAGCAATGGAGTCACCGCTTTGTACCAACGCTCAAGTACTCCTTTTTTACGAACATCTGCGGGGTCAAAATCGATGCCGCTCTTGGCTCCACCGATGTGAGGGCCAGACACTGTGAATTTGACTTCCATTGTTTTCGCCAAGCTCTCTACTTCGCGCTGATCCAGCCCTTTTCTCATTCGCGTACCTCCTCCAGCGGCGCCTCCTCTCAACGAGTTGATGACCACCCATCCCCGAGCTTCGGTCTCACTGTCTTGCCAGGCAAATACGATTTCAGGTGTGCGATTTTCGTAATCCTTCAGTAGGTCTTTCATGGGTATGATGTCAAAGGCGTTTGCGAAGGTAATTCAAACCCCAACTCCCCATTTGGCGAATTCAGGCCATCAAACCGCGCGCGGCCCTTTCCCCCAAAGTGCGCCACCCGAAGTCGCCACTCGCGCCCCTGTTACGCTCGGCAACGAATTGACTTGACCAAGCCATCGAAGCAACCCAAGCCAAGCAAATACGAGGGCCTCTTTGCCATGAATCAATTGGTCATCAGGGAAGTGCAGGATCACATTTGAGTCTGCAGTCTCCCGCTGAAGTGCCGAAATCAAGGTTGGGTTGAACGCTCCTCCCCCTGTCACCATCACACGAGATCTAACGGGAATATCCCGAGCCACGGCCCAGCTTGCGTAGGCTACCGCAGTTGCAAGGACGTCATTCAGCCCATGCGATGTCAAGGCCCTTTCAGCATGCGGCCAGACCTCTTGTTCAAGCCACTCTCGACCTAGACTCTTTGGCGGAGCTTGTGCGTGGTAATTCAGCATTTGCCAAGACTCGAGAAGTTCAGGAATCAGTGTTCCGGATGCCGCCCTTTGGCCATCGACATCCATCTCCAACCCGACAGTCTGAACAAGTCGATTCAGCAACAAATTGGCAGGACCTACATCCCATGCGACTCGCTCTCCTGCCTTGGACTCCATGCTGAGATTGGCAAAGCCTCCGAGATTGAGTACGACATCCCACTCGCCGAAAAGCACTTTGTCCGCAAGAGGCACAAGAGGTGCGCCCTGGCCTCCCATCGCAACATCGAGGCTCCGCAAATCATTCACCACGGGCGCTTTTAAAATGGCATGCAGGACCGCGCCATGACCAATTTGAGAGGTCCAGCCTTCACTCGGCCGATGAAATATCGTATGACCATGCGATCCAACGACGTGGGGAACAGAAATTTCAGAATCTTTCATCCATCTCATTACCTCTTGTCCAGCCCAATGTGCCCAATCGTGATCAAGTCGCATCAAGTCCTCTGCACTCGCATCCATCGCACGCCAAAGTTGATCTCGCAACACATCTGGATAAGCCAAAGTCGAAAACGATTTCAACGCGAATGACCATGCTCTCGTCTTTTGATCCTGAAAGAACCTCACCGATGCCACATCCAAGCCGTCCAAGGACGTCCCGCTCATGAGACCAAGGGCATGCCAACCGTCGAGAGGGCACCTGCAGTTATCTTCGCCATGCATCGGCACGGAAATTAATACTCAACAGAGATGAACGTGTGATGCCGACATCTGGACTTTTACACCAAAACGCAAGGAAGTAGGCCATGAACCTCAACCTCACAGAAGAACAACTTACGGTGCGCGATGCAGCCCGTGATTTCGCCCAAAACGTCCTCAAAGCTGGGGTCATTGAGCGCGACAGAGACCAACGATTTCCTGCTGATGAGGTGAGGCAGCTTGGCGAACTAGGCTTCATGGGAATGATGGTAGACCCCAAATATGGCGGGTCAGGCATGGACACTGTGAGTTATGTCCTTGCCATGGAGGAAATAAGCAAAATCGATGCCTCCACGAGCGTTTGCATGAGCGTCAACAATTCATTGGTATGCTACGGACTGCAGGAATATGGCACGGAAGCACAAAAAGAGAAGTTTCTGATTCCGCTTGCAACGGGACAAAAAATTGGAGCTTTTTGTCTGTCTGAACCTGAAGCCGGTTCAGACGCCACCTCGCAGCGAACCACAGCGGTCGACATGGGTGATCACTATCTTCTCAATGGGACCAAAAACTGGATCACGAACGGAAACAGCGCCTCTACTTACATGGTGATTGCCCAAACAGACCCGGAAAAAGGTCATCGTGGAATCAATGCGCTTATTGTTGAGCGAGACATGCCAGGGCTTCAAGTCGGAGCCAAAGAGGACAAACTCGGAATCCGTGGTTCAGATACCCATACTTTGATGTTTCAAGATGTCAAAGTGCCGAAGGAAAACCGCCTTGGAGAAGACGGATTTGGCTTCAAATTCGCCATGAAAACGCTGTCCGGAGGTCGCATCGGAATTGCTGCACAAGCAGTCGGGATTGCAGCAGGAGCCCTGGAGTTGGCCGTCGAATATTCAAAGGAACGACAAGCCTTTGGCAAAGAAATTCATAGGCATCAAGCCATTGCTTTTAAGCTCGCAGACATGGCTACTCAAGTCGAAGCGGCGCGTTTGCTGACGTTGAAATCTGCCGCTTTGAAAGACGCTGGAGAGAATTACGATTTGGCGTCCTCTATGGCCAAGTTGTATGCTTCCGAAGTGGCCATGAAACAAACTGTGGAGGCCGTTCAAATCCACGGTGGGTACGGTTACGTGAAAGAATATCACGTGGAGAGACTCATGCGAGATGCCAAAATCACCCAGATTTATGAGGGTACATCCGAAGTTCAAAAAATCGTCATCAGCCGTTCGGTTCTGACCGACTGATTCAACCATCTGATTGCAGGGCTGGTAAGTTGAAAGGCCCTTGGTTTACTCGATACGCTCATTTCTCGCGTTCCAAAACATTCGCTCGCCACGGAACCAAGTGACCACATCCTCGAGGCCGTCCCCATCGACATCGCGCTGTTCAATCCGATCTGCCCTCGTGATTCCTGACAGCCCTACCTCTTCTCCTTCGCTAAGTGTGAACTCACGGACCCATCCAGCTCCGTCTATGAAGATGACCGATGTGCCTTTCAAATCCTTCCCCTTCCTGAACAAAGGTGCCTTTTGAGAATTCACCCTGACAGGTGTGGTGGCGCGAGTAGCTCCACTCCTATTCAACAACTCCACCTGTCCGTTGGCTCGGCCCACGTAGATGTAGTCTTTTGAACCAAGTCGCAAGTGACGTAGGTGACAAATCTTCGAAGACACGTCAATCCCATCATCTGGACGATGCTTCCAACCTGTTGTCACTTCTCCCTCACCTCTGAAGTTCATCACCAAACCACTGAACTCGGATGCCAAGAGATACCTGAAATTTCGTGTTGCATCGTAGTCCACAAGTGCCCATGCCGTCCATGTGCCGCGTGACGGCTTGATCGGAAATCCCGACACTTCCCGACCCTTGACGTCCACCAAGTGCAACCCTGAGCTTTCACAGAACATGGCTTGGTACTTTCCATTGGCATAAACGTCAACCTCGCGTGCTCCACCTGCCAAAAGTGTTTCACCTTGCGCAATGGTCCAGACGGGTGTTCCGTCAGCTTGTTCAGCCACAACGGTCCCCTCTTTCATTTTGATGGTCATTTCAATTCGAGTTCTGTGATTTCGAACCAGCCCGAGGGTCCCCTCCTCGTCTGCCGTGGTACCCATCGACAAATCTGTCACCATCGTGGAGGTTGGAGTTCCCTCGCTTGCCCAAATGACCACACCGTTTTGAGTCAATGAACCAATCCAAGTTGAAGAATCTGTGCAGCCAGCACGTTCTGTCTCCACAACTTTCCAATCCCAAGTTGACGATCCGTTCAAGACCACGTCATCACCAATCCAATGAGCGGACCAGCCTTTCTCATTTGCCAGTCTCTGCACATCCTCGCGCCACTCTGGCAACACATGCCATCGTCCACCTCCATTCCATCGTGTTCCCCAATCCGAGAGTTGCACATCTGCATCGCATACCGCAACATCGATTTCCGAAAATCCGAAAGGAACTTCACCTAGGCGACTGCACCACCATGATGAAGGAGTATTCTTTCCCTCAGGGACAAACAACCTTGTGCGCATTGATTCCGACACCGCCTTGCAAGACGCATGATTGTCTTTCCAAACTAGAATCCCATCACCTTCAAGCTGCCAACCAAATTTGGTACGACACAACAACGCACCAAAGTCACCTTCTCTCCAACGCAAAGCCATTTCCCCCGGAATGTCTTCCCACAAGTCCAAGGAAGCTTGCGTTCCGCAAATCCATCCACCCCTCCATGATTGCTGAATCCAATCCGCAGACAAAGTTGGCCATTTCAAATCTGCATGCCAAACCTGTTCTCCCGACTCTTTCATGAAGCTTCTCACCCATCGAGTTTGAGGGACCGTTGTCCCTTTTGGAATCCTCTTAGCCGCCACACCGGGGGTCATTTGCTCCCACTCTTCCCAAACATCCGAAGCCCAACACATGGGATTGGCGACCTCAACTGCTTCTCCCTCGTTGGTGACGTACACCAGAGTGACCACACCCGCAAAGAGCAAAGACAGAAAAGGAAGAACCCAATTTCGCATGAGTCGAAGTTCGTACTTGCTGTCAGGAAATCCGAACCCAATTGCTGCGCGCTTTCAACGCAGTTTCTAACGCCTCCCGCAGGGCGAT
>Ga0160422_10001223_pt1 | contig 16090 bp, 14 predicted proteins | sample Fk160mmetaG_FD_108192 | JGI IMG/M metagenome (GOLD analysis project Ga0160422, IMG submission 108192) | Marine microbial communities from the Central Pacific Ocean - Fk160115 60m metaG | ecosystem: Environmental > Aquatic > Marine > Oceanic > Photic zone | place: The Central Pacific Ocean... | reverse complement strand
TGTAATCAGTAGTTAAGGTAAGCAGCGTATTGTTTTTAAACACTGCGATATCGGAGTCTGCCAGGATGTTAAAAGTAAAAGAGAACGGCCCGGTCCCTGTGTTCCCGGTAAATTGTACCCGTCTGTCTACTGCATTAATAGGAACGTCTGCCATCAATATCTCCTATATGGCTGTGAATATACCACATCTATTGCCTTTCCGCTAGAATGTTCTCAACATTTGGTTTCCGTTGCGGTTGTGAGCGTCCTGGACGCCACCAATACCGTTGCCCATAGTCTCTGCGATATCGCCCTTCCAGCTTCCTAAACTTTTGTCTGGCCTGTGGATCAGCCATTATCTTCATCTGGTCTAGCACCATTCGCTCTAAAGCTAGTCGCATATACCACAATGATGCACCAGGAGTATATCTGCCGGCAAAATTAATGAGCTCAGAAGCTGCTTTTGTGTCTTCTCCATAAGCTGCTTCCATAAGATTGCCTATTGTCAGTTTGCGCACATCATTAGCAAACCCGACAACCGGGCCAGCAATCGTCTCAGCCAGTCCCCGGTCAAAGCGGTTTACATCTGCAAACAAAAAGTCCCCATATATACCCAATCCACCGCCTTGCAAGAACGCTGCGGTCCAAAACTCTGCGTCAGTCATAGGTCTAGGGTCGCGCCCTTTTGACATTTCTTTGAGCTGCAGAGCAAGTGCGCCCATGATTGTCGTTGATATAATTAGGTCTGCAAAGTATCTGCCTTTGCCTTTGGCCCCTGGTTGGTTCATACCGCGCATCAGGTGAAAGTTTACCAGGCTAACACCAAAACCTTTATACATTGCAAAGGAACGCAAGAACTCACCACCTATCGTGCCAGGCTTGGACTCGCCTATCAGAGCTGTTCTGCCCTTTACAGTGGTTGACGGGACAGCATACTGCATCTCTGTGTCAACCATCTCCATCACTTTTGTTGCCAAGTCCCTGGCCAACCTGGGGCTTATATCTGTGCGAAACTCTATATCTTCTGGCCGTAAAAACTTTGCGCCTTCCCAATCATACAGCTCTGTGCTGCGCATGATATCCCACTTATCAGAACCGATATCGTATTTCTGCAAAGTGTTGCGCAGCGCATCGTTTAGCTCATCAAATGATTTGCCTACGCTGTCGGCCAGTGTGCCATAAAACTCCATACCAAAAGCCCAGCGTCCAGCATTTGTCATCGGGGATAGCAACGAGGCTTTCATTGTGAAGTCTGCAACTCGCCTGGTTATCTCTGGCCCAGATATATCTCCGACATACCGCTGCTGCGCAGCTGCAACAGACATCCAGCCTTCTGCAATCAAGCCCAGGCGAATAGCTAGGCGCCCTTTTTCTTCAACAGACAACGGATTCATTTGTTTAAGGTAGTCTGAAACAATCTTTGTTTGCGGCAGCCCGGCTGATGCCCTGGCGATGCGCTGAAAGTTAAGGTCTGTTAAAGCGGCAATCGATGCAGCCCCCAGCTGGGCTGATTGCAGTATCTGCCGCAGCCCGGCAAATGTGTTGCCAAAAAAGCTGCTGACCGGTGTATTAGCCCTGCCAGACATAACGCCGTATAAATCATCAATAGACTTAGCAGCACGTCTTGCCTGATTTTCCATTTTTTCATTACCGGCTGCACGCTTGGCAATCGTCTGTTTCATAAAGTTCACTGTAGCTTGTGGATTAGGTCCGAATATTTCCATCATTGCGATATCGCGACTCATAGTAGAAATATGACCCATCATGGTATCAAACGCATCAGGATTACCAAAACGCTTTTGATACGACACCCAATCATCAGCTGAGTTGAAGACCAGGAATCTGTGATCTGTATGACGGCTGCTGACAGACTTGCCGCGACCCATAGCGCCTGGCTTTATTTTTACCATGCCATCTGTGCGGATTGTTTCGTAAACATCACGCAAAGCAAGCTCCAGCCTGGCATCAGTAAACGGCCGTCCGGTTTGCTCATCTATCATTTTTTGCAGATTGAGCTTGGGCCGTATGAAATTAGACCATTCTCTGTAATCAACCTTGCGCACCTTTAGTGTGTCGTGGAACTGTGGCAGCCCCCAATCTTTGCGCCTGGCTATAGCGCCGCCGGCTGCATTGAACCGCTGCCGCAGATATTCTGATGCTTTTGACCAGGCAGCTGCTAACTCTTTTGCGTGTGCATTGCCTGTATCCTCGCCAAATATCTCGCGCACCATATCGTCCAGCTTTGCCTTCCTTCTAGTGCTGCCGATTAGGTTTTTGCGGAAAGTGCCCAGGACATCATATAGTTGCCGCGTAGCTGCATTTTTTACAGCCTGTGTGCGCATTTCCAGGTTAGAAAACTTAGCACGCTCATCTGGGACAAAGTGCGCAACAGCTGCAGCAACCGGGTCTTGTTCACCTCTAAAGTTTTTAAACTCATCGAGCTGCTTACCTATCTGTTTCCAGTTTTGATATGCCAACAACTTTCTGCGTTTGCGTTGCAACACCTGATGTTGTAGCGCATCAAACGTATCCCGGCCAGCTTGTGCTGCTGCCTGTCCTGGCGACATTCTGGTTGCATATTCTGTTTCGAGCTGTACAAACAGCTCCAGAGCTTCCCCAGCCTGGTTTTCTGTCAACGCACCTTCTTGCCTAGCATTAATAATACATTCGTTCAAACTCATTTGACGCAATCCCGTAATCTATCAAGCATTGTTTTGTCTTGTTTTATTTCATCCAGCATTTCTTTTCTGGTCATAGTTTCGGCTATTTGATTGCCGGCATCGTCTACTGTGCTGCCGATAGGTATTCTATTTGCATCCTCTATCTCTAAGACCCTTCGTTGTAAGTCTTTGGCTGTCTCATCTAGTATATCTTGAAAACTGCGTGGCGGATTGACATCCTGCACTGCGATATCTATATTTGTTTTGGAGGCTTCAATGCGATTTTTTCTAGTAGATAAATCCATACCGGCCATCGAGCTTGAGGACGGCTCTATGGTCATTCTAGGGGCAGACGGATCCTGGAGGCCGATATCTTCCAAAGAAGTCTTGAGTGATGAAGGCTCTCCAGAGGTTTCTATAGAGCTTATGTCATCTTTGGTCGCCCGGCTTGGCGGCACAATGCCGGCATCTTCCTGACGGCCAACAATTATCTGCCATTCTGACGGCAGCTTGTTGGCTACTTTTTGATATAGCGCAATCATGTCATCAAAGGCTTTTTGCTTTTCTGCCTCTGGTGTATTTTTGTTTCTATAGATTTCATACAGTCTATGGCCACCGCCCGCTTCTTTAGCCTCGAGTAGACCCGGCGCCCATATTTGCACTTCTGACAGCTGGCCGTCTGGCATTACAACCGTTAGCTTTCTGTCGAAATAACCTTCTGGTGTTACAGACCAGCCTTCGTCTAGTATCTTAAATCTCTGCGCTAATTTGTTTACAAAGTCATTGGCGCTGGTCGGCGTAGGCGCATCTACACCGCCCCTAGCAACATCAACTATTCTATTTAGGTCGCCGGCATACTTATCACGCACCTTTTCTGCAACACGCTCCTTGCCTTTAATATTTACGTTATCTTTGGGTATAGCGCCAGATTCTGTTGCCGCTTCTCTAATTGCCTGTTGCAAAAGCTCATGGTTTTTTGCGCTGCGTTCCATTAGGTCATCTAAAGATTTAAAATTTTGAGATCGTTTTAGCTGAAGCTCATATTCAATAAATGGTTCTGGGTTGCCCTCATCACGCAAATATATGTTTTGTTCTGTCTCTGCGGCTATCTGACTGTCTACATCTGCCTCAAGTTGATCTGCTTGCCGCTGCGCACCAACGCCACCCGGCTCATCAAACAGGCTTACGTCTGGCTCTGGCTCTGCCGGACGAGGGCTGCTTTGCGGCGTATCATTGACAATGCGTCCTGCATCGCCAGCCGCGAGCCTATCAAAATCGCCCTCTTGAATTGCTCGTCTGACATCTTCGAGGAACCCATCAGTAGCTCGTCCGTAGCTGCCCGTTTCTCTGGCTGTGCGGGCTGCCGCTGTGAGGCCGTCCGAGAGCGGCCCTTTGATGTTTGCGAGGGCTTGGAGAAGCCCGATTGCTTGCGAGTCATTGTCTGCTCTCCGTTTATTTGCTGATTGTGCCAGCTGGTTGCCTTCTGCCTCCAGGCGTTTTTGATTTTTCACTAAGTTGGCAAATGATGCTTTGTCTTTGCGCAGCTGCTTAACAGCCTGGTCTAAAACCTTTGCCCGTTCAGCAAAGTAGCTTTCTGTAATTACTTCTTCGCCAAACAGGCTTTCTTGTGTCCTGGTTTCTGCACCGGCGTCCATTACCTGGCGCACAATGCTTTCTGCCTGAAACTCATTTGCTGGCTGCGTTTTGGCTAAAACCGCTATCGCAGCATCCTGCATACCTTCGTCTTCTGGTATAAGACGCCCTATGATAGCGCCATAGTTTGCCGGTATCACATCGTTTATAATGGCGCCAAACGCTTTGTTAGATAACAACACTAGCCCCTGGGCCTGTTGTACCAGCCTGGAACGAGGCGGCAGCTCACCGATACGCTCCGGCGCATCCTTGAGTATCTTGGCTGCGTCTAATGCTGTGCCAGTGCCTTCAGCTATATTTTTTACAGCAGCAATCACTCTAGCATCAGCTGTAGTGTAGTCGTCCACCTCACGCAGCAAATGCCCGTACAAACGCACATCCTGGCTAGGGTCAGATGCTTTTATGCGCTTGGCAAGACCCATGCGTTGATGCCCGTCTGCGATAAAACGTCTGCCATCTGCGAACTCGAAAACCGTTACCTGACCAGCCTTTACCGGGTCCCAGGTTGTTATGCCCTGCAGCCGGTCTGTAACGCCAAACTCGTCTCCGCCAGACTTAAACTGAAACAGCTCTGCATCGACTTGCAACTCATCCGGGTCGAACCTAAAAACAGTGCCGTCAAGGTTGTCTGGCCCGTAAACGCTCTCAGGCGCCCGTGGAGCGACTTTAGGCTCGTCAGGTATCAAAGGAGCCTGGTTACGCTCTACGGCCACTGACGCGGCTTCTACGCGGGTTTTATGTTCGTGTGACGCAGCAATGTCGAATGTAGGCTCACTGCGCAGCGGATTAGCATCATCTAACGCCTGGACATCATCTGCCAGCTCCTCAAGCACACGAGCCTCTGATGACCTGGGCACGCCCACCGCACGCAATGCAGTAATGCCAGATTTTAGCTGGTCTACAGTAAGGTCCACTACTTTGCCACCAACCTGTATCGTTTTGCCGGCGCCTCTAAACGCAAACGGCGTAGCAAAACCGGCAGCTGCACCAAACTTTACAGCGTTCCAAAACTGTTCATCTGTGTACTCCTGGCCAGTGCTGGCATACCATTCTTTGACTTTTGTTTGCACCAGGGCTTCAGACCCTGCACCCAAAGCAGCTTCCTGGAAGGCCATCTGCCATAGCCCTTTTGCGCCACCAAAAAGCATCGAGCCTATGAGAACTGGGTCATCTAGAGAAGCTGCAGCTGCACCAGCAAACGAGCCTATTGTGCCCCTAGTCGTAGAAATGTTTTGAACGCTTTTGAGATATTCTTGCCGGCTATCTCTAGCCAACTCCGCAGCTTGCTCAAATATCATCTGCCGGTCGACAGCACCGCGCAGATCAGAAAACGCATCATTGTTATTGATTGCGTCCATAATGACGCCGAGTGCAGCCGAATAGCTTTGCTCTTGTTGCTCTTCATTGAAGATTGACGTTGCATAGTTTATGGCTGGATTGTAGAACGTCTCGCCTGTTTCCCGGCTGTTCATTTCATCGATGATGGGCTGCCACACTTCCTCTAGCGCATTAGCCTCACTAATAGATGTATCATTCAGCTCAAACGCCCGTTTTGCTTTGTTGAAACTATCAACAAAACCATCACCTGGCTCTGTGCGCTGTTGATATGCTGCTAGGTCTAGCGGGTCTGCTTTTTTAAACTGAAAGGTCATCTATACCTCAACAGCTTCAGCATATCTAATTCCAATACTTTTTTGCCTTCTGTCCCGCCCATTTCGTCTTCATAAGTGCCGGCAACCATTTCGCTGGCCGGAGTGCCAGGGTCGCCCAGAACAATGGCAAACGTGCCATATCCTGTGGCAATGATACTGTAATCAGTGTTGAACTCTGCGTCACTGGCGGTTCCAGGAATACCTAAACCAAAAACTTCTTTCCTTTCTTCAGCTGGTTTAAATATGTCTTTAAAAAGTGTATCGCTTATACGAACACCAGATGCTGCGTATAGCTGTTCTGGCGTCATGTTGTTTAGTGCATCTTCAACTTGCTGCGGAGCAACATCGCCTGGCAGCATGACTTTTTGATCAAAGACAGTTTGAATACCGCCCATGCCCATTTGCTGACCAAACGCCATCTGTATGCTTTCACGCCATACATCCTCATTGAACGCATCTAAGGCCATTCTCTGCGCACGTTTAGTGTAAATGTTTTTAGCTATCTCTCTGCCAGTGGTTATGGCATCAGGCTGCAACACAGCTGCGTTAGCTACCTCTTCGTTGAACACCTGGTCTGTATTTGTAGGCGTAAACTCTGGCGCCTTGAAACCATCCTGACGCAGCTGCATACCCGCTAACGCTTCTGCAGCTATCTGATGGCGCCCTAAAGCAATCAAGCCTGTTATGTGCCCCATATCTCTGTCTTTGTCTGCTATCTGAGCAAAGACATCGTTGATATGAGTTTCGCCAAACGCAGAGTAAAGGCCGGTGAGCAACGCCATTTTTTCGCTAACATCTCGACCCTCTAACACTTTCATCATGGTGTTAGCTTCTTCATCAGTCAAAAATGTAGGCTCTATGCCATACCTGGCTGAAACTGCTAGAGCTGAACCTATGCGTCCGTTTACTTGCTCTCTGAATGTTTCTGGGTCTGCAAAAAAATCAATCGGTTCAAAATCAATTACGCCCGTTTTGATACCGTATGATAGCGGGTCTTTTGCTAATTCAGTATTCATTGTGTTGAGCATGGTAACGGCAGCATCGCGCAACTCTATCTCTTCTGTCGTGTCCAGGCCAGCTCCGCCCATGCCCTCAATGCCCTGGCTGTTCATTTGATTGACAGTATCTTGCAACTCTACAGGATTCATTTGTCTATAGCCCTGCATAGCTATACCTAATCTGCGTAGCTTGGCTAAATCTTGCTGCGCTTCCGTCCCATATTCACCCAAGCCATTAATCTTTGTTTCGAAAGATTGCAGTATTTCTTCTGATACCCTACCACCGCCTGTAATGATTTTGCGTTGCGCCGCAATATCTCTTTCAATTTGTGTCGCCTGACCTTTTAGCCCGGTGACTTGTTTGTTCATTTCTGTCTGTAAACCGTTAAGTGTTGACCTGGCTTTTTCTTCGCCTATCAACTTAGGCAGTGCGTCACGCTGCTTTTCAATGAAAGCAGTTTTTTCTTCCAATGAGCCGAGCTGACGAAAATCATAGTATGTGCTTTCCATGATTGCGTCTTGCCCAGCAGATATTTTCATTTTGCTGATATCGTCTTCGTCAAACTGCAAATCACGCATAAATGTTGCCAGGCTCTCAATCTCTAGCTGCACTAACTGATCCCTGGCAGAAACATCAACATCACCAAAAGCATCAAAAGTCTGGCCGGCTGCAGTGCGCATAATGTTTTTGCGCCTGACCTCGATGCCTGTCAGTGCCCGGCCCTGGGCAGCCTTTATCTGCACATTGTTATAAAATGCGCTGTATTTGTTTTCTGCTTTTTGTTGCAGCGAACTGATACGCTGCCGCAAAATGCCAGCTGTTTCTGGATCTAAGTCAGACAAAGCAGCGGGCAATCCGTCTGTAATGTCGGACAAATCTGATTGCACTTGTGAAAACGGTGTTTTGTTTACTTCTGCTTGAGTAAGAACTTTATCAATTTCGATTTGCGCTTCTGTTTCTAATTCAGCAGCTGCAATTCGATTAGCTGTTGCAAATGCCGCCCGTTGCTCAATGTTTGTAGGCCCGCCTTTTTTCGCTAAATCCTTTAATACTGGCTGCGCACCTAAATCCTGCACCATTTGCTTGCCGCGCTGCTCTGCCTTCCTTTCCTCTTCTTTGAAAAGAAACTGGCCCATTCTATCAATTTGACGGGATATGTTTGTTGCAGCAGCAGCAGTTTCACGCAGCCCAGCAAAATCTGCTTGAGCCGGTCTATCTAAACCTACACCTACTCTTTGATATCGCGGTCTGCGTGCCATATCTTATTGCCCTGGCCAACCAACCTGGCCTTGATTATAATAACCCTGTCCAAGTGTGCCGGCTGCGCCAGCGTATGCGTTGAGCATAGCTTGCTTACCGGCTGTTTTATAAATCTGCGCTTGAAAATTTGCTTGTCCAACAGCCAGCGTTGCGTTGTCTTTGCTAGTGTAAAACTCTGTTGCCCCTTCTTTCATTGCATAATTTGTTAGAGATAGCGTATTTACAGAACCGCCTCCCGTAGTTGCTCTAGCAGCTGTTGTAGCCAGCGTTTCATTAAGTCTCCGCAAAACCTCAAGACCTTTTTGTTTTGCCTCTAAAGCTCTTGCGCGACCCTGTGTTATTGCCTGGGCTGCCTTCGCGCCATACATGGCCTTCTGTGCTTGACCAGCTCTAATTTGCATAAATGCGGAAAAGCCCGCTGTTGCCATCTGCGTCATATCAGTTCCCTACGCTCATTCTATATTCAATGCCCAGCACCGTCATCTTTAACGGTACGCTCTGTGTTATTGTGATCTGCCCGGTGTTGCTGAAGCCTAGCAGCCCGTGAACGGTCTTTGTTCCGGTAAACTCCTGAACCGGCTGTCCCAACACGCCTGTACCGAACTGACGGAACGGAACCAGTTTACCGTTTATACTCATGTTTTGTGTTTTATGTACGATAGCATCTACCTGGACAATCCGCTTGTTTATGCCTTGAACTGTGCCCTGCGGCAATCTTGGCTCTGCCGGCATAGTTTTCAAGGTAACGCTGTAATCTAATCCAACTTGGTGGCTGCTTGTCGCAGCTGTAGCAAAGGTAACAGTGTGAGGGCTTGCTGGAACGGTCTGGGAAGGCTCCAGAACGCCATCTCTCACAATCTCAACAGTTTTGCCATTGAGATGCGCCATCGTTACTGACGAGGCTCCTGCGCCTGTTTTGGCGCTGTCCAGGGTCAGAGATTCGTTAAACTTTTCTAAATAATAAACTGTGCTGCTATTTATCGTGCGTTTCACTATAACAAACGTATCTGACAGCTCGTTGACCACAGCAACAAACTCGCCGTCTGTTGTAAACTTGCTTGGCGCAATGACGTTCTGCGCTTGCAGTATTGAATATACCGCCATGCTGCCATCTCCACCATTGACTAAAAACAGTCTGTCTGTTTCGTCTGTGGATGTTGCCCGGCGTATAGACAGGTCTGTAGGGTCATTCAACAAGTGACTACTTAAAACCGATAGCGGTTGACTCCCATAACTAGCTGTTGAGTCTGTAAACTGAAAGCTAATAAGCGATTTGCCCTGTCGCTGCACAATAATGGTTGCGCCAGCCAAATCTTCAACCGGCACGCCTGGTCGGCTTCCCAGACGGCTTTGTGGCTTGATAAGAAAATTTGAAGGCGTAACTGGTTCGTTTGCTCCCTGGGCAACAATGAACTCGCCGCCTGTTGAAAAAATTTGCAAGTCCTGACCAGGGTTTAAGTTGACAATAACATTTAGCTGATTGGTGTTGATGGTCGCTTCAACGCTTTCATCATCTAAGGCAGTGCCAATATCAAAATTGAAAAAGTCAACTACCTTGCTTCCCCATATTGTGTTCGGCCTTGCCTTGCTGCCGCCGAAATATAAGCGGCTTTCATGGAACGCTGCTGATCTAGGGAAGCCCCTAGTGGATGACCATACATCCTCATAACCTCTTTCAAACTCATAATCTGCTGCAGGAATGTTATCACTGTTAAATAAAGGAACTTCGCAATATGCCTTAACTTTACTGCTGCTTACAAAATCGACTATTCGCAACCTTCCAAACGGTGTCACGTTTATGTATTGATTTACGTCAGTTGATGCAAACGTGCCAGATGAAGAGGTTACATCAATGTTTCCATCTGCCCCAGTTACAGAAAGCTGATTAGTTCCATTTGTTGTTGCAATGGTATATGCAAATTTCGGCACATTTGTAAGCGGCAAAGCACCAACAGTCCAGCTGGTGTCGCTGTTTCGCACAATACGCTGCGGCTCCAGGTCTTCATGGACCAGTATTAATGTATCAACAGCCTGAGTAAAATTTAATTCATTAATCATAGCCGATGTTATTGCTGAAACAGCTATAAAATCATTGCCGCTGTTGTTTATGTTTGTCTGCAATACGCCAGCTTTAAACACATAGATACGCCCGGTCACAACAACCAACAGATAGCTATCGTCTACGCTAAACTCGAAAGGTATTAATTTAAATGATGTAAAACTGCTGCCAAAATCATAAATAAATTCTAGGCCAGCTCGGCGTGACGCACCGCCCTGCGGCTGAATAGTTACGTTCTCTGCAGTTTCTAGGGCGTTCTGGTATTGCTGCAAATCAGTCCGGGCACGCAGTAACGGGTCCAGCTCACCAACGCTAAAATTTGTTTGAAACTGGACAATACGAGCCATTATCTCACCGCAATCAGTGCATAATCTTCAATAATCTGCGGCAACCGACCACGGCTGTCGATGTTTACAGACTCACGAAACAGACCGCCGCGTCCGTTTTCACTAGGCGTGCCATAGGCCAGCCCTCTAAAATAATCTGCTTTTGTCGCCTGGTCTGTTATTGTTATCGCTATTTCTGCAGCAAACGCAGTGCGCAAAAGCTGCACAAAATAATTAGGCATTTTGCTTTCATCAACAGTAGTTTGATAATCGATATAAACAGTGTCTAGATTAGTAAACAGCTCTTCGCCATAGATTTCCCAGCCGTCATTGAGAGGCGCCTGGTTAGTAGACGTTGTTTCAAAAACAGCTTGAACGCCTGACAGCATATCACCAGGCAGCTGGTAAGCGTGTTCAAATTCATTTAGCGGGGCGGTCCCTAACCTTGCAAGCTGTATTTTTTTGTAAGACCAGCTCCACGGATATCTGGACAGCATACTATCACGAAAGTCTGGATAAAGACGGTCACAAGTCTGTGCAGCGTCTGTGCCCTCAGTAAAGGAAGAGAGCGGAGCGGCTCCTAACAATATCAAAGCATCTGAGCAAATTGATAAATCAGTGTCACCGGCAGCCATTCCGCCCTCCTGTAGTTTGGTGGGGGCCGGTTGGATCGGCCCCCGTCAGGGAGATTAAGAGCCAGCTGTAACGTCTACAGCTGTTCCGTTAGACAGATTTACAACGCCGCCGCTATTCGTAGCCACAACAGATAATGTCATTGTTGGAGTGCCTGTGTCATATAGAATAACCAAATCCCCAACCCTTAAAATATCTGAAATGCTGTTAAAATAACCAGAGCCTGTCATATTCGCCTTGGTATTGTTTTCAGAGTAAGAGTAGATTGACGGTGCATTTCCGGCTTTAGAAGCTGCAACCACACTCAAACCAGTTGATGAATAAGCCATATTTTACTCTCCTTATTCAGTACAGCTAATTTTCACTATGCCATCATCATCGATCGCAACGGCGCCCGCCGAGAACATTGATGACACCAGGAAGCTAGTTTTTTCCGGGATATAATTGACCTCACTTTTTTGAGCCATTGACTCAGCATACCCCATCGAATCCTGATGCCAGGCAAAGCAAGTACGGGTTGACGGCTTTGGAACACCGCCTTCGTCTCTATCGCCCATAGTGATGAAGGTGAATCCCAAAAAGGTATTTACCTCACCCTGGACCAAACTTTTCACAGCCGCAAAATCGCTCGATGTGACTTCTGTTTCACTCAACAAACTATCAAGCTGAGAGGCGTGCATTAGAACATATCTGTTCTCTGAAGGCACATTCTTTTCATTCAATGCCTTTGCTGCAGCTCTCAATTTAGCAACATTCATGTTTGAACCAGAACCACCAACAGTTGTTGCAACAGTAGATGGAGAAGATGCTGCATCAAGTGCATCTATGCAAATTTGATCCATCCGTCTAGCGATAGCTTTTGAAACTACCTCTACCAACTCACGTCTCTCATCAAAGTTGATGTGAGTTTGGTGGAAGATATCACTGTACTCTGCAGCGATAAAATCAGACATCTGTGCCTGAACGGTGCTGTAGGTGACATTTAGAGGGGTTACATCAGTCTGATTAATACGAGCTGTTGCTACACCTTTTCCGATTTTAGGAAACTTTACTGTGTTTCCCTGGACGCCTGTACGGGTACGCATTGTTCCGCGCAGCAGGGCTTCTGATTGATACGCTTGCTTAACCTCACTTTCAAATAAGGTAACAAACGCTGTGGTTACGTTCTGCGCCATAGCAGGAACCTCCTAAACAAAGTTACTGATATCTCGCAAACTGTTATCCTTACGGGCAGTCGCTTGCATGAAAGTGGTCATGCCGGCCAGAGATTTCATCTCATAGAAGGGCCGGAGCGGTTAGCCTTCAATACCACATTTACACTGTTTTTAATAGTTTGGCAACTATATCTAGGAATTTGCTTCCATCCACTGCTTTTCAATCTTCTGACGCCATGCTGGCTCAGTCTTCCAACGTGGGTCTGCAATCGCAAATTCCAAGTCTTCCCTAGTCATCGCCGGAGCTGTTGGGGCTGCCTGTATCGGGATGCCTTCATTGGTCAAAGATTGGTGATATTTAAGAAAAGCATTGATCCCATCAGCGCTATCTAGGCTGTATGCCAGGGCGTTCCGCTCATCATTTGTCAGAGGGGCTTTCATCAGCAAACGCTCAGTCATCTGTATTTTTTCTTGGGCACGTTCACCCAACTTGTTCATTTCTTCCTGGCGGTCTGCTTCGAACGCTTCGCCTTCGGCGTTGCTGACTTGGAGAACTTTTTCTGCAAGCTCTTCGAACGCTGCTTGGCTGACGCCGTTTTCTTTGGCCCACTCTGAGAAGATGCCGACTGTTTCATCTTCTGGGTCAAGTCCCTTGTCGACCAGGGAATCAAGCTCATAATCACCTTCTGGAGCTTTGTGCTTACCAGATTTAAATTGCTTTTCAAGCTCTGCATAACTTTTTGCGAGTTTTTCAACATCGGGTCCATCCTCATCCCAAAACTTTGCTGGATAATAATCCGGCTTTTCTATCGGCTCGTCATCGTCATCAATATCTGTTTCTGTCTGCTGTTCTTCAAACAGCGGCATAGGCTGTTCAGCCTGTGTCTCCTGTGCTTCCGTCTGTTGCGGGTTGATAAGCGGGGCTTCCGCCTGTTGTTCTGTTGCCTGTACGGCTTCCTGGTTATCCATTCTCGCTCCTCCTAATGCGCTTCTCAATATACCTTACAAGGTTGCACATACCCTCGCGGGCGTGCCCAAAACTTGCATCTTCACCTGGCTGCCAGCTTGGTTGCTCAATAGTAATCTCACGTAAATGCTCTAGCACTTTCTGCCCTTCCGGGCTGCTAAATGCTTTTGCATAAAGGATATCTAGTTTGTCTGCTTGTGGCTGTTCATTTTCTGCCGGGGCTAAACTGTCCCATCCCTCGGTCATACCATCTGCTCCTCAACGCCTGGTGCTTCCTGCGCTTCTGGTGGCGCCTGTTGTGCCATCATCATTTGCTGCATTTGCTGCATCATCATTTGCTGTTCTTCTGGATTGTTAAGTAATGTTTGCTCGATGCCCAGGCGTTCAGCGATAAACTCCAGGACTCGCGGCACAGACACTGTTGCCTGGCCCTGCGGCCCCATCTGGTTGGCAATCTGCATATACTGCACAACATCGTTAATCTCTTGCAACTTCTGTGCCTGGGCTAGTGGCGATACCGGCGTAACCTTTACCTCTACACCGTTCACCTTCAGCGGCATATCTATCAAACCTTGTTGATCCATGACAAACAGCGTGCGGCTAACAATAGGAACCAGTGTTTCCTGTATCATCCTTCCGAAAGCACTTCCCAGGTTAGTAGCCAGCTCACGAGTCCTTTCTGCGATTTCCGTAGCAGACCGGGCTGACATATTGTCAGGCGGCAGCGTATCATCCATCAATATCTTTTTGATGTTCATCCGCAAGTCATTGATGATAATCTGGCTGGTGTTGAAGTCTCCAGCCTTCGGCAGCGGGGTCAGCGATGCTCCCTGCGGGCCGCCGTTCCTGGCAACAGAGATAACCGCACCAGGCTGAATTTTGATGTTCTGTGGATTTAGCACGCCATCATCTGCAGCTGTGTACACGCCAGCAATCGCCAGACTGGCGTTTTTTAATACCAGCTCCAGCGTCTTGTTCAATGTTTTCACATCTGAAATCGCTGTACACAGAGGACCTCGCCCGTAAATTTCTCCCGCAATTTTGCTGTACCTGGATACAATAAACGGGCTGCTGCGCATCTCACGATACACTAGCTCCTGCTTTTTAGCGGGCCAGATTACATGATAGTTATATCGCCCGGACTCCAAATCCAACAGCACACAATCAAATAAATCCAGCTCTTTGTCTGGCGCCCGGTCAATCGCATCTTGCAACTCAGCAGATATTTTCACATCGTTAAATTCACGCGGAATAGCCTCTGCTTTAATACGTTGTTTGCGATATACGTTATCTACTGTGCCATACGGCCCTTCTTCAAGAGCAACCAAATATTGAGGGATAGGTGTAAAACGGATGGGTGTAGCCTCATCGCCCGGCGTAATCATCATTACAGCTGTGCCTACAGATAGCTCTAAGAGAAACTCGCCCATAGCCAGGTCAAAATTGGTCTGACGCAACGTGTCAAACATACGGCGATTGTATTCATCAAACAGCTCTTGCGCAGCTGCCTTTTGCTCCTCTGGGACAGCTGAACCAGGTTCCAGGCGACACCATTGTTTGTATGGAGGAAACAGTCCCGCCTGGAGCCGATTAGCAAACCGCTGCGTAGCATGGATAGCTGTACTGTCAAACACGCGGGCCATTTTGCCTTTGCCGGCAACTTTGCCCTCGTAATATCCGCTGTACAGATTGCGCTGCGGCAGTGCAAACTCATAACAATCTTCATAGATTGTACGCCATTCATCTTTGCGGGCCTGTGCTTTAGCCTCGCGTTCCATAATCATTGGTACATTTAATTTAGGCATTTTGTTTTTTCGCCTTATTCCGCTTGCTTATAGCTGCCGCTTTTGCTTTTGCATCAGCTTTTGAAGAGGCCCCCCAGGCCCGGAGAGATAATAACAGCCTGGTGGGACGACCTTTGCTGTCACGCTCCGGGCCTGAGACGCCGGCCATGCGTGCGAGAAAGGATGCACGCCTTGGATTGTCTCCGCTGCGCACCGGAGCCTTAACGCCAAAATGTTTCCGTCCAGCTGCGTTAAGACCGCCTTTTGGATTTTGGTGTTTTTTTAGCGTCACTGGGTTTGCTCCGTGGTGCTTTGGGTTTTTCCTCAACAGTTTTTTCAGTTACAGTCCGATGAAAAACGCGGGGGTCTTCTTTGATTTTGGTCATGATCCTCCACCTAACTTTGTTGAACTACCTCCTGTTTGCTCCTGGTTCATACGGGCTGGTGACATGAGGAGACGCAAACCACCTGTACGGCGTGCCCGTAACCGCGCTGAAATCTGACTCTTTTGTTCTTTTTCTTCCTGCGCCAGACGAGCCTCTTGCTTTTCCTGCGCTTTCAGTATGCTGTTGTCTGGCCTCGGAGCCTTTGGCTTGCTGAATATACCACCCATTATGATAACCTCACCATCAGTTTATAATCTGCACCTTCTGGGCCATAGTTGCTCATTATAGCCTCTTCTTGAAAATACAGACTTTTAGCGAATCTGTAAGCGGTATCGTTACGGGTTGATACGGCGATTTGAAGGCGTTTCAGTTCAAAATCGTGCATGACGTTACTCAATATCTTGCGTGCCCCGCGTAACACCGATATCGCATGGCGCTCTATTCCGTGACCTGGTAGCAGCCAAACCTCGCCTACCGCTCTCCACATTGGCCGAAAGCCAAAAATAACTATCACTTTCCCGTAACCTATACCGCTCCAGGTCAATCCCTCCACAGTATTCAGATGCACATACTCCAGA
>Ga0160422_10001222_pt1 | contig 16093 bp, 8 predicted proteins | sample Fk160mmetaG_FD_108192 | JGI IMG/M metagenome (GOLD analysis project Ga0160422, IMG submission 108192) | Marine microbial communities from the Central Pacific Ocean - Fk160115 60m metaG | ecosystem: Environmental > Aquatic > Marine > Oceanic > Photic zone | place: The Central Pacific Ocean... | reverse complement strand
TAAAGTTTCTTTTCTTAACCTTACGATCTCTGTAAGCGTATGTTAATCCTTTTTCAACCGCATTTTTTGCTACGGTCCAAACGTTTTTTCTTCTTCCGAAATAACCTTTGGCTAATTTTATTACTTTTTTTCTGCGTGCTTTAGACGCAACATGATTTACTGATCTAGGCATAATTTTTAATTTTTTTATACTTAGCGGTTACTTTTGTAAACACTTAGGGGCTAAGTACAGGGTTAATTAATAAACTCTAATTGTGAATTAGATACACAATTGTTGTTTGATGTTTGGTGTGTCTGATTCGTGAACCAGACCTGTTTTTGTAAGATTGCGCTTTTGTTTTGTCTCTTTCTTTGTAAGAATGTGACTTTTAAAAGCATGTTTTCTCTTGATTTTACCAGTTCCTGTAAGCTTAAAACGCTTTTTAGCACTGGATTTAGTTTTCATTTTTGGCATGATCTTCCTCTTTATTTCCTAAATATGAGTTTTTCTATTTCTTTTTTGGGCTGATAAACATAATCATTCGTTTACCTTCCAGTTTAGGTAATTGTTCAACTTTACCGAAGTCTTCCAATTCTTGTGCAAAGCGAAGCAATAAAATTTCTCCTTTGTCTTTATACAATATTGAACGTCCTTTAAAAAAAACGAATGCTTTAAGTTTGGCTCCATCTGACAAGAATTTCTTGGCATGTTTGAGTTTAAAGTCGAAATCGTGTTCATCTGTATTTGGTCCAAAACGAATTTCCTTTATTACCACTTTAGCAGCTTTGGATTTCATTTCTTTTTGACGCATTTTTTGTTCGTATAAAAACTTGTTATAGTCTACAATACGACAAACAAGTGGATTTGCTTTAGCAGCAATTTCTACCAAGTCGAGTCCTAGTTCATCAGCTAATTCTATGGCTTTACGTGTAGGGTAAATGCCTTCTTTAACGCCTTCTCCTGGCGTTAATCTTACCTCAGGAGCTTTAATATCTCTGTTAATGTTGTGTGCATTTTCTCGTATGACACGACCAGGACCTCTACTTCTTCTTCTTCTAATTGCTATGGCTTTTTCCTCCTAATATTTAGTTAAACAACAAATTCATCAATATTTTCTGTAATCTCTTTAATTACCAAGTTTTTAAATTCCTGTAATTTCATACTCCCAAGGTCTTCACCACCGTGTCGTCTTACAGAAATTTTTCTTTCAGCTGCTTCACGTTCTCCAACGATTAGCATAAATGGGATTTTACGAACTTCAGCATCACGGATTTTTCTGCCCGTTTTTTCACTACGGTCGTCAATCTCGGCGCGAATATCGGAAATTTTAAGCGAATTTAAAACTTCTTTGCTATAATCCATGTATTTATCACTGATTGGAAGTATGCAAACCTGATCTGGAGTTAACCATAATGGGAAGTTTCCTCCACAGTGCTCTAGTAGAACAGCAACAAACCTTTCCATAGAACCAAATGGTGCTCTGTGAATCATTACTGGCCGATGTTTTTTATTGTCAGAGCCTTTGTATTCGAGTTCAAAACGCTCAGGTAAGTTATAATCTACCTGAATAGTACCCAATTGCCATGATCTGCCCAAGGCATCTTTAACCATGAAGTCTAGTTTAGGGCCGTAAAATGCAGCTTCACCATATTCTACTATGGTTTTTAAGCCTTTTTTATTCGCAGAATCGATAATTGCATTTTCTGCCAGCACCCAATTTGAATCACTACCTATGTATTTTTCTCTATTTTCTTTATCACGCAAAGAAACCTGTGCTGTAAAATCTTCAAATCCTAAAGCCTTAAATACATAAAGGACTAAGTCTATCACTTTTTCAAATTCTTCCTGAACCTGATCGGGTCTTACAAAAAGGTGAGCATCATCTTGAGTAAACCCTCTTACACGTGTAAGACCGTGTAATTCACCACTTTGTTCGTATCGGTAAACGGTTCCAAATTCTGCAAAACGCACCGGAAGATCTTTGTATGAACGTGGTTTGCTTTTGTATATTTCACAATGGTGTGGGCAGTTCATAGGTCTTAAGAAAAACTCTTCACCTTCGTTAGGGGTTTTAATTGGTTGGAAAGAATCTTCTCCGTATTTATCATAGTGTCCGGAGCAAACGTATAGGTCTTTGTTTGCTATATGAGGTGTTATCACCTGTTCGTAACCAGCTTTCAATTGTGCTTTCTTTAGGAAGTTTTCCAAACGATCTCTTAAAGCAGCTCCTTTTGGTAACCATAAAGGTAGACCTTGACCTACTTTTTGTGAGAAAGTGAAAAGCTCCATCTCTTTTCCCAACTTACGATGATCTCTTTTCTTTGCTTCTTCAAGCATTTCAAGATAAGCTGTAAGTTCTTTGTTTTTTGGGAAGCTAATTCCGTAAATTCTAGTAAGCTGCTTATTTTTTTCATCTCCTCTCCAATAGGCACCTGCAGTTTTTAGAAGTTTTAGTGCTTTAATGTGTCCAGTATGAGGAATGTGTGGTCCTCTACATAGGTCAGTAAATTCCCCTTGCTTGTAGAATGTGATTTCACCATCCTCTAATCCTTCAAGTAATTCTAATTTGTATTCGTCTTCTTTTTCTTGAAAATAAGAAAAAGCTTCTTTTTTAGAGATTGTAATGCGTTCAAAAGTGTTTTTTTGACGCACTAATTCTATCATTTTATTTTCGACTTTGGGAAAATGATCTGAAGAAAAATGCTGCTCACCAAAATCGATGTCATAATAAAAGCCGTTTTCTATAGGAGGGCCAATAGCTAATTTGATTCCGGGATAAAGAGCTTCCAGTGCTTCTGCCATAAGGTGTGCTGATGAGTGCCACATGGCCATTTTACCATTCTCGTCGTTCCAAGTTAGGAGTTTTAGGTTTGAGTCATGGTGAATCATCCGAGTTGCATCCCAAACTTCTCCATTTATCTCCGCGGCTAATACATTGCGAGCTAAACCACTGCTTATTCCTTCAGCAACTTCCATGGCTGTTGTACCCTTGGGGTATTTTTTTATTGTTCCGTCTGGTAATGTAATGTTAATCATTTGTTTTTTTCATCAGATTTTAACAGGATTTGCAAATATACATTTTTGTGTTTATTGTTATTTCATTAAAAGGGATTATAAAACTAAATTAACTTGTTTAGCTGGTGGAATGGTTTTTGAGTATATTTGAAATGTGTTTTATAAATAGACTTTTTGGGTGAAACTTTGTGCTTATGAAAAACTCTCCTTTGATTTTTGGACTTGTATTTTTGTTTTTTGCTGCCTATAATACTAGTGCAAAAGGTCAATCACCGATTTCTTTGACTTCTGCTTCTAATAATTCCTTAACAATTGAGTTCGAAAGTCCGAGTTTTGAATTTATAGAAGTTGAAACCTCAAAGGGTTTAAATGTTATTCCTGTGATGCAAGGTGCTTCACCTATGTTAATAGAGGGGGCGCCTGATTTACCAAAATATGCATGTTCTTATATCATCCCTGATGAGTTAGCTCCTTCAATTAAGATATTAAAGTCTTCTTACACCGATTATAATTTTGATCTTGCCCCATCTAAAGGTAATTTAACCAGAAACATAAGTCCTTCTAAAGTTCCTTATTCCTATGGAAAACAGTACAGTAAAGATGCATTTTTCCCATCTGAAATTTATGATGCTCAAAGCCCTCATATCGTTAGGGATTTTAATGGGCAAGCCCTTTGGATTTACCCAATGCAATACAACCCGGTTAAAAAGGTTTTAAGAGTATATGATTCTTTGGAACTTGAAATTCAATTTCAGTCTTCAATCGTATATCCATCATCTATGGATTCTCAGTTTGAAATGATTTATGAAGATTTATTTATCAATTATGATGCATCCCAAAAGAGTAGTTTAGATAATGAAGATGGTGGTATGTTGATTATTTCGGATTATCAGTTTGTAGATCAGATGGCTGATTTTATGGAGTGGAAATCTCAAAAAGGAATTTCTAATGAAATTGTAGATATTGCGAGTATCGGAAATAATCAAGAAGCATTAAAAACATACATTGAAGAATATTATCATAACCACAACCTGACTTATGTTTTATTTGTTGGCGATCATCAGCATATTCCAGCTTACTTAGATGCATCGCTTTCAGGTTATTCAGATAACTATTATGGGTATATAGATGGTGATGATTCATATCCAGAGGTCTTTGTTGGTCGATTTTCTGCTGAAAACCAAAATCAAGTGACGACACAAGTTAATCGTGTCATTCAATATGAGCAAAACCCAGTTATATCTGAAGCTTATTCTAATTCAGTTGGAGTTGGGTCTAGTGAGGGCCCTGGAGATGATGGTGAATATGATTACCAACATTTAAGAAATATTCGTTCGGTTTTACTAGACTATACTTATACTTTCGGTTATGAACTATATGATGGTAGTCAGGGTGGTGAAGATGCAGAGGGAAATCCAAATGCATCTGATTTACATGATTTATTGCAAGAGGGTATGGGGCTTATTAATTATACAGGTCATGGATCAAGTCTTTCATGTGCTAGTTCTGGTTATAATTCTACCGATGTTAATCAATTAACCAATACTGATGTTCATCCTTTCTTTTGGTCTGTTGCTTGCGTAAATGGAGATTTTACTGATATTACTTGTTTTGCTGAAACTTGGTTGAGAGCGACGCATAACGAAACAGGAGAACCTACTGGTGCAATTGCAACTTTAATGTCTACTATTAATCAGTCATGGGCCCCTCCTATGGAAGGTCAAGATCATATGAATCTTATTCTTGCTGAGTTGAGTGAAAATTGTCAATCTCGTTCTTTTGGTGGTATTTCTATGAATGGTTGTATGAAAATGAACGATACATATGGAAGTAGTGGTGATGAAATGACAGATACTTGGACTTGTTTTGGTGATCCCTCAGTAATGGTAAGGACTAAAGAACCTGAAAACATTCAAGTATCATATAGTTCAAGTATTTCTTTAGAATCTACTTCACTCGATGTTTTATGTTCAGTAGAAGATGCATTAGTTTCTTTGACCTTAAATGGAGAAATTATTGGGACAGGGGTTATTACAGAAGGTCACGCTAATGTTAGCTTTAATGAGTTATCTTCGTTAAATCCCATTACAGTTACTGTTTCGGCTTCTAATAGTGTTCCACATATTGGATATGTTTCAGTTTCTTCTCCAGAGCTTATAACTCAACAAGTGATTAATTTACCAGAATCATGGAGTTTGTTTTCCACCTATATGTTGGCAGATGATATGGATGTCGCTTCTGTTTTAAATAATTTGGATACTGAAATCATTCTTGTAAAAGATTATCAAGGAATGGCTTTTTTACCTAATTGGAATTACAATGGAATAGGAGATATGATAGTAGGTCAAGGGTATCAAATTAAGATTCAAGATGCAACTGATTTAACAGTTGTAGGTGATTATATGTTTCCAGAAGAAAATCCAATTTATTTAATTGAAGGTTGGAATTTAGTTGCTTACTTGAGACTAGAAAATGCCTCGGTAGAAGCTGTATTTGAATCATTAAATAGTAATGGTAACCTAATTGTTGTTAAAGATGGTCAAGGTCTTGCTTATCTTCCAGATTGGAATTTTAATGGTATTGGAGATCTCTCTCCTGGAAAGGCTTATCAAATTAAAACAAATGATGAAGATTTTCTTCATTATTTATCTAATTCGGAATCATATTGACACCTGTATTTAATAAAGTAATTATTATATATTTGATGTCTATTTATTTTAAACTAGTTATGAAACTCAACAATATCTTCAACTATCAATTACTAATATTTCTATTTGTATTTACTTTTTTTTCAATAAAAGTTTATTCACAGTGTATTATTCCGAATGAATTTGTTGGCAACACAGGCTCTAATATGACTTTGTTGCTTCAGCCAACTTTTATAACTGCTTTGAATGTTCAGTCAAATGATGCATATATTGTAGCTACTACTCAAAGTGGTTTAATAGTTGGCTCTACTTCAGTGAATTTTAGTCAAACTAGTCTTGCAATATGGGGAGATGATTCTTTCTCTCCTGAAATTGATGGAGCTTCTGAAGGTCAATCAATAATTTTATCATTAGTTGTTGATGGTATTGACTTAATTAATGTTTTTCCTTTAAATCTTAATAATGAAACTGTTGATATCTCGTATGTTACAAATGGATTTTTAGTACTTCATAATGCAGATATTCAATATAGTTGTACGTTTGATCCAAATTCTGGATGTACCGATAATTCTGCATGTAATTATAATCCTAGTGCTACATCAGACAATGGTTCATGTGTTTATCTTGAAGGACAATGTGATATATGTGAAGATGGTATAGTTATAGATAATGATATAGATAATGACGGAATATGTGATATAGATGAGATACCTGGTTGTATGGATGAGTCTGCATGTAATTATAATCCACTGGCAACTGATCCTCCAATTATTTTTGATTCGGAGTTGAATCCCATGGAATGTTCTTATTCAGATGAAGATGGTGACGGAGTTTGTGATATTTTTGAAATTGTCGGATGTACTGACGCTTATGCTTGCAATTACGATGCAACATCAACTACCGATTCAGATAATTCCCTCTGTATATTTGCAACAGGTTGTGATACTTGTTCTGGAGAAACAGATGGAACAGGAACAATAGTAGACAATGACTCAGATGATGATGGAGTTTGCAATGATGATGAGGTTACGGGCTGTACAGATTCTTTAGCATGTACATATTCTGACTTAGCTACAGAAGATGATAATTCCCTCTGTATATTTGCAACTGGTTGTGACATTTGTTCTGGAGAAACAGATGGAACAGGAACAGTAGTAGATAATGACCTTGATGATGATGGAGTTTGTGATGATGATGAGGTTATGGGCTGTACTGATTCTTTAGCATGCACATATTCTGACTTAGCTACAGAAGATGATAATTCTTGTTTGTATTTTGATTCATGCGGTGAATGTGGTGGAAATGATAATTGTGCTGTATTTATTGAAGCTGATTTGACTATTTTTGTTGATTCAACGCTTGTTTCTGATTCTGAAGCACTTGAATCATTTGAAAATAATTTTGAAGATTTAATGGAAACACAATTAGGTTTACCAGATGGTTGTGTTGTAGTTATTCAGATTAATTTTCTCTCTAGGGGAGATATTGAAATAGAAATTGTTTATACGATTACACTTACAGAGGAAGAAATTCAAGAGACAGAAATAGATCCAAATTTGACACCTGAGGAAATAATTAGTGAACTTATTGAGGAAATTTCAGTTTTTGAAGACGAAGATGTTTTTGAAGATATAGAATTTATTGAAGGATGTACAAATAGTCAAGCTTGTAATTTCAATATAGAGGCTAATATAGAAGCTGAATGTTTTGTTCCTGAAGGCTGTGATGTTTGTTCGGGTGAAACAAATGATGGTTCAGGATTCATATTAACCAATGATTCAGATGGTGATGGTGTTTGTGATATTGATGAAATAATTGGTTGTACTGATGATTTAGCATGTAATTATGATGCTACATCAACCACAGATACAGATAATTCACTCTGTATATTTGCAACAGGTTGTGACACTTGTTCTGGAGAAACAGATGGAACAGGTGCTATTGTTGACAATGATATAGATGATGATGGTGTATGTAGTTCTGATGAAATTATTGGATGTACTGATGATTTAGCATGTAACTATGATGCAACACCCACTACTGATACAGATAATTCACTATGTATATTTTCAGTTGGATGTGAGACTTGTTCTGGAGAACAAGATGGAACAGGATTTATTATAGATAATGATTTAGATGATGATGGTGTTTGTAATAATGATGAAACAATTGGATGTACTGATGAATTAGCCTGTAACTATGATGCATCACCAACAACTGATTCAGATAACACACTTTGTAATTATTCAACAGATCTAGATCAATGTGCAATTTGTTCGGGTGCTACAGATGGCTCTGGATATATTTTAAACAATGATATCGATAATGATGGTGTATGTAATCAAGATGAAGTAGAGGGTTGTATTTCATTATCTGCTTGTAATTATAATGACTTAGCAACAGATGATGATGGATCGTGTATTTATCCTGTTCCACAGTATAATTGTGATGGAGAATGTATATTTGATAGTGACAATGATGGTATATGTAACTTATTCGAAGTGTTGGGATGTACTGATAGTACTTATCTTGAATATGATGAATCTGCAACAGAAGAAAATGGTTCTTGTCAAACACTTATAGTAGAAGGTTGTTTAGATAATTCTTATCTAGAATATAATCCTTTAGCAAATGTTGATGTCTCCAGTCTATGTATAACTCCTGTAGTTTTAGGTTGTTTGGATATTTTTGCATGCAATTACTACTCTGAGGCAAATACTGATGATGGCTCTTGTACTTTCGCAGAAACATACTATAACTGCAATGGTGATTGCCTGGCTGATATAGATGGAGATAACATATGTGATGAACTAGAAGTATATGGATGTACTGATGAACTAGCATGTAACTATGATGCAACTTCAACTACCAATACAGATAATACACTTTGTAATTATTCAACAGAGCTAGATGAGTGTGCAACTTGTTCTGGAGAAACTGATGGTACAGGTACAATTGTTGATAACGATTTAGATGATGATGGTGTTTGTAATATCGATGAAATAATTGGATGTACTGATGAAATAGCCTGTAACTATGATGCTACATCAACTACTGATACAGATAATACTTTATGTAATTATTCAACTGATCTAGATGAATGCGCAACTTGTTCTGGGCAAACAGATGGCACTGGAACTATTGTTGATAATGACTATGATGATGATGGCATTTGTGATGAAGTAGATTATGATGATGGTATTGGTTTAAATGAATTAATTAATGCCCCAATCAATTTATACCCAAACCCTAGTAAAGATTTTATTAATATAGATTTTGAGTCAAACTTATCTAATGTAAGTGTTGAGATTTTAAACTCTCTAGGTGATGTGCTTATATTGGAAAATTTAGCAGATGTTTCTTCTAAATATATAATGCAAATAGCAGTTCATAATTTGCCAAGTGGGTTATATTTGCTTAGGGTAAAATCTGATCACCAATTGCATAGAGTAAATTGGATTAAAAATTAAGAATTGTTATTAATATCGTGTAACTTTTCACATTTGATTTGCTTCTCTAACATAAGACTCATCTTAAAAAACTAAATTTTTTTATGAAAAAGTTAATTTTTTTATGTTTCGTATTAATTTCAAACAGCTGCTTATCTCAAGAGCTTCTGTGGGAAATAAATAACACTGGATCTAACCACACATTGTTACTCCCTTTGGAAGACAATGTTACGCTAGATGGTGTTGAGATCGATGAAAGTGCTTTGGTTGGTGTTTTTTACGAAATTGAAAGTGGCGGATTACAGTGTGGCGGATTTACCACCTATTCTCTAGATCAGTTTCAGATTGCCGCTTATGGAGATGATCCGACTACAGATGAAAAAGATGGGTTTAACAGTGAAGAAGATTTTCAATGGTATATTAATTTTAATGGGGTTGATTACCCAGCAGAAGCTGTTTACTCTATTGATTTTGATCCTGGTGTATATGTGACAAATGCAATGACATTTGTGACTAGTTTAACTATAGTCGAGCCTGGTTGTACCGATGAAACAGCTCTGAATTTTGACGAGAATGCAACTATTGATGATGGTTCTTGTGTAGAGACTATTGAAGGTTGTACAGATGCTGCTTATCTAGAATATGATCCATTAGCAAATGTAGATGATGGTTCTTGTATGACTTTGGAAGTTTTTGGTTGTATTGAAGAAACTGCACTTAATTATAATAATGAAGCAACTACTGATGATGGTTCTTGTCAAATTGAAGGCTGTATGGATGCAGCAGCAAATAATTACAATCCTATAGCAAATATAGATGATGCTTCTTGTTTATTCAACATTTATGGCTGTATGGATAATAGTTATATAGAGTATGATTCTCAAGCTAATATTGATGATGGCTCTTGTCAAAACCTTATTGTATTCGGATGTTTAAATGAATCAGCAGACAATTATAATCCAGAAGCAAATGTGGATGATGGTTCATGTGAAATACAAGGTTGTATGGATTTCAATTACTTAGAATATAATCCTTGGGCTACTTCAGATGATGGTTCATGTTTGACATTTATGATTTTAGGATGTACAAACGAAATGGCTCAAAATTTCAACTCACAAGCAAATCAAAATGATGGTTCATGTCAGATATTGGGGTGTACTGATAATGGAATGGAACCAAATAGTCTTTCTGAAATAAATGATGCTGATGGTGATGGTTTTTCAGCCGTTAATTATGATCCAACAGCGAACATTGATGATGGATCATGCATCACCCAGATTTTAGGATGTACAAATATTATAGCTTTAAATTATAATATATTGGCCAATACAAATGATGATTCTTGTATTATTGAGGGATGTTATAATAGTGAAGCAGTAAATTATAATCCGGAGGCTACCATTGACGATGGCTCATGTATTTATGGCGGTTGTACCGATCCTAATGCATTTAATTATAATGAAGATGTTACAATTGATGATGGGAGTTGTATTGAAAAAGTGTATGGTTGTACCGATGATGCTTTTAGTGAGTATCTAGCTGAAGCTAATACTGATGATGGTTCATGTGAGACTATTATTATCGAGGGATGTACTGATTCTAATTTTATTGAATATTATATTTACAATGCTACAGATTTTTCTATTACTGCACCCAACCCAGTTGCAAATACGGATGATGGGTCGTGTTTAACAGAAATTATGGAGGGTTGTACTAATATATTATATATTGAGTACAATCCTTATGCAAATGTAGATGATGGTACCTGTATCGTCATAGAAATTGAAGGTTGTTCAGATCCAAATTATTTAGAATATGATGAATTTGTTAACATACCTAATAATGAGTTGTATTGTTTGTATGAAGTAGTTGAAGGTTGTACAATTTTTAATTCTATTAATTATGATCCCGCTGCAAATACAGATGATGGTAGCTGTGAGCTCAATGTTTATGGGTGTATGGACGAGACGATGTTTAATTTCGATCCCTCAGCAAATGTAAATCAAGTAAGTAATTTGGATAATTCCGATCCTTGTATACCAATTGTGTCTGGTTGTATGCTTGCGTATGCAGATAATTATAATGCTTCAGCAAATACAGATGATGGATCATGTCAGTTTATAGGATGTACGGATGAAGCTTATATTGAGTATGATCCTATATATAATCAAGATACTGATCCTACATCTTGTTTTACTATTAAGGTATATGGTTGTACAAATAGTATTGCATATAATTATGATCCTTTAGCAAATACTGACAATGAGACTTGTGTACCAACTATATATGGTTGCATGGATCCGATTTATGATAATTATAATCCACTTGCAGTTGTTTTAGATACCTGTTTTAACGGAGAAAACTTAGAAATACAGGGCTGTACAGATGAATTGTATTATGAATACAACCCCATGGCAACTATAGATACATTGGACCATTGTATTAATTTAAAAATATTTGGTTGTACTAATGAGTTAGCTATTAATTATAATGAAGATGCTAATTTAGATGATGGTTCGTGTTATATAATTATTTCAGGTTGTACTGATCCAGCAGCTTTAAATTTTAATCCAGCAGCTTTTGAAGATGATCAATCATGTCTTTTTGGTGGGTGTATTGATCCAAGTGCTTTTAATTATAATCCAAGTGCTAATATTAATGATGGTACATGTGAATACAACGAAATTGTTGGTTGTACAGATGCAGATTTTTTTGAATTCAATTCTGAAGCAAATATTAGTGATTCAAATTTATGTATAACATTAAAAGTTTTCGGGTGTATAGATGATGATTACCTAGAATATTGGAATTATTCGAATAATATAATCACACCTTTAGAAGTTGTTGCTAACGTTGATGATGGCTCTTGTGAGACTTTAATTGTTGAGGGTTGTTTAGATCCTAATTACTTAGAATATGATCCAAATGCAAATATAGATGACGAATCATGTTCTACAACTGAAGTATTAGGTTGTATGGATTTCAATTATATGGAATACGATCAGTTAGCAAATTCTGGTGAACAGGAATTATACTGTGTAACCCTCATTTTTGAAGGCTGTATGGATGAAGATTATTTGGAATATAACCCTTTTGCAAATGTAGATGATGGTTCTTGCCTTACTTTTAAAGTATTTGGTTGTACGGATCCAACACAATGTAATTATGATGAGACTGCTACTGTTAATGATGATTCATGTTACAATAATGATTTAGGTTGTGGTTGTGATGCTCCTGCTGCAGAACAAGGTTACGATTGTGATGGTAATTGTTTAAGTGACGTTGATAGTGATGGGATTTGTGATGAGTTTGAGATTGAGGGATGTCAAGATCCATTAGCAGCAAATTATAATTGGTTTTCAACCGAATCAGGTTTTTGTGAATATCCTGGATGTACTGATTCAGATTACCTTGAATATGATCCGGATGCAAATTTAGACGATGGTTCTTGTGAAATTTTAGTTATTTATGGTTGTACGGTAACAACTGCTTTAAATTACAATTCTTTAGCAAATGTAAATGATGGGTCTTGTATTATTATTTTAGAAGGTTGTATGAATCCTTTGTATGTTGAGTATAATGAAAATGCCACGATAGATGATGGATCTTGTGCGCAATTTGTTATTCTTGGATGTATGGATATAAATTATGTGGAATTTTTCCCACCCGCTAATACAGATGATGGTTCTTGTGAAACTTTAGTAGATGGCGGTTGTATCGATGAAATGTATATTGAATTTAATCCTGAGGCTACAGTTGATGACGGTTCTTGTGAAACATTAATTATAGAGGGCTGTATGGATGACTTTTTTGCTGAATATAATCCAGAAGCTAACGTGGATGATGGTTCTTGTGAGGAAGTGGCATTCTTGGGTTGTATGGATGTCAATGCCACGAATTATAACAATCAAGCAAATGTTGATAATGGTGAATGCGAATATTGGGGATGTACCGATTCTACAGCCTTTAATTATAACGAGAATGCTAATGTAGATGATGAATCTTGTATTCCGTTTATCGAAGGGTGTATGAATATTAATTACATTGAGTATAATCCTGAAGCTAATGTTAGTGATAATTCATGTGTAAATATTATAGTTGAGGGTTGTACTGATGAAACAGCTATAAATTTTTATCAATTTGCTAATGTAGATGATGGTTCCTGTATTGAATGGATTGAAGGTTGTATGGATCCGGAATATTTAGAATTTAGTTCTGATGCAACAGTAGATGACGGTTCTTGTTCAACACTTATAGTTTATGGATGTATTGATGATAGTGCGGTAAACACTAATCTAAATGCTAATATTGACGATGGATCTTGTATTTATTCTTTTTTGATTGTTGAGTATGAACTATTAGGTGTTTCAACATATGAATTTGAAGTTGAAGTAATAGGAATGGAGGGGTACACCCTTCTTTGGGATTTCGGAGATGACTCATATAGTAATCTAGATCAGGTTGTTCATACTTTCGAATCAAATGGAACATATTTAGTTACAATATTAGCTTCTAATGGGGAAGTAGTTGTAGTTGAAGAACTAATAATAGAGATTGATATTCCAGGTTTAAGTATTAATGAAAAAGATGATCCTAAGATAAATGAATATTTCACAGATCTTCTTGGTAGAGAATGTTTAAGACCAAAAAAAGGCTTACTATATATTAGAACTAGAGTATTTGAAAGTGGTAAAAAAATACGAGATAAATATTATTATAATTAATATCTACAATAAAAAGCGCCTACAGGCGCTTTTTTCTTCTAATGAGCTGACGATCGGATTTGAACCGACGACCTCATCCCTACCAAGGATGTGCTCTACCAACTGAGCTACGTCAGCAGCATTGCACAAAAGTAATCAAAACGATTTAATTCTTTAAAATAGAATCTATAATTCTATTGATGAAATTACTCATTTAATTTTATTTCAAATTTTATCAGATAAAAAGTACTTGCTCGGCATACTAGATCAATTTTTAAAATGTCCCTAAATAAAGGCATGATATTTTTAAGTCGATCTGATTCATTATTATTGCATATTATGATATACGTTTTGTACATCATCGTCATCTTCAATTTTTTCCAGCAGTTTATTAACATCTGCTTCTTGCTCTTCACTAAGTTTTTTTAAAGTTGTTGGTATTCGATCGAAACCTGAACTTAATATTTCAAATTCATTTTCTTCAAGTGCTTTTTGAATGTTTCCAAAATTAGGAAAGTCTCCATAGATCATTATTCCGTCTTCATCCTCAAATACTTCTTCAACACCTGCATCGATAAGTTCAAATTCTAATTCCTCTAAGTTTTGCCCTGTGTTGGCAATCATGAAATTACATTTGTGTTCAAACATAAATTCCACTGATCCTGATGTTCCTAATGAGCCACTACATTTATTAAAATAACTTCTAATGTTAGCAACAGTTCGATTATTGTTATCGGTTGCAGTTTCAATCAAAATTGCAATACCATGATTTGCGTAACCTTCAAAAAGTGCTTCTTTATAATTAGAAGTGTCTTTGTCTGAAGCTTTTTTTATGGCGCGCTCAATATTTTCTTTAGGCATATTGGCTGTTTTCGCATTCTGAATAACAGCTCTCAATTTTGAATTTGTTTCAGGATCTGCTCCTCCTTCCTTTATGGCCATTACGATATCTTTACCAATTCGAGTAAACGTTTTGGACATGGCTGCCCATCGTTTCATCTTTCTGCCTTTTCTAAGCTCAAATGCTCTTCCCATTGCGTTAAATTTTGTTATTAATGTCAAATATATGAAATGATCATATAAATGTAGATGTGACTTTTTTTAAATTTATCTTATTAAATGTGTAAACCTCAACCTCATAATTTACATAAATTAATTTTGTCAAGATTATTTTTAAAATAGATAAATGGATAAAAAAGAACTTTTGTGCAAATTGAATAAGTTTTTAAGTGCAGATAGAATAAAAACTTTTGAATCAGTTCTATCAAATAGAACACGACATTTTACGGTAGCTGTAGAAAATGTATTTCAATCTCATAATGCTAGTGCTGTGATGCGAAATTGTGATTGTTTTGGAATCCAGGATTTACATGTTATTGCAAATAATAATGTATATGAATTGTCTAAAGATGTTGCTATGGGAGCAGAAAAGTGGGTGGATATGCATAGCTATTTTCAGAAAGAAAATAATTCTCAGGACTGCCTAGACAGTATTAAATCTCAGGGGTTTCAAATAGTTGCTACCACCCCACACACAAGTGATGTTATTCTTCCTGAGTTTGATGTTACTAAAAAGTCTGCTTTCTTTTTTGGAACAGAAAGAGATGGTTTGTCGGATATGGTATTAGATCAGGCAGATGTTTTTTTGAGAATACCTATGTATGGCTTTACAGAAAGCTATAATATTTCTGTTTCTGCTGCCTTAGTATTACACGATGTAGTTACAAGATTAAAGAAATCGGAAGTAAATTGGCATCTTTCAGATGAAGAAGTATTAGATAAAAAAATTGATTGGGCGGTGAATTCGATTCGAAGTGGAGAACAAATTTTAAAACAATTATTACATTCTTAGGTTTACTTTAGATTATAAACATTAATTGTTAATTATTGCTTTATATTACATTGCTAATGTATTTTGGCTATTTTAGCGATTAATAATATTGAAAAAGAATTGAAGCAATGAAAAATCTTAAACTACTTTCCTTAATATCGCTATTGTTTACTAAAATTCTATTTGCACAGTTTGGTGAAATTACTTTTGAGTGTAATAATGAAATTATTACTGTTCAGCTTAGTGAAATATGGAATAATCCAAACGCTACTATAGATCTAAATGGAGATGGTTTTATTAATGAAAGTGACTACATAATGTTTTTAAGCCAGCAATATGATTGTGAAGAGGAAGAAGAGGAAGAATTTGATTGTATCAATAGTAATCCGAATGCTTATGCCCTTTATATGTCATGCATGAATGGAGATGAAGGAGCTTGTGCGGCCTTAGAGATGCTTTGTGGTGGT
>Ga0160422_10001221_pt1 | contig 16105 bp, 19 predicted proteins | sample Fk160mmetaG_FD_108192 | JGI IMG/M metagenome (GOLD analysis project Ga0160422, IMG submission 108192) | Marine microbial communities from the Central Pacific Ocean - Fk160115 60m metaG | ecosystem: Environmental > Aquatic > Marine > Oceanic > Photic zone | place: The Central Pacific Ocean... | reverse complement strand
ATTTCCGTTCAAATTATCATTTAGAAAATCTTGTCTTTATTTAATGGATGACTATAATATAACATCATTAAATAACTCTCAGCACGAATGGGCCGTTCAGATATTGAACACTTTAACGCCTTACATTATTGAAGGTATAAATTCGATTTTTGATGAAGCATATAAATTATGCATTGAGAACAGGGAAAAAGAAAAATATTTAATGACTTTCCAGAACCTTTTAGCTAGAATTCCCAAATGGAATAATACTATTATAGAAGAGGAAACCAAACGTATAGTTGATAAAAGCAAGTGCTTATATTTAGAAGACTTAATTTCTTGTGTTCATATATCACATTTAAAGATCTTGACGTCTATGAGGGTTACAAAAACGCAAAAAAAAATAAACATAAATGTTCCGGTATTGAAAGATTTTATTCACAAAGTTTACATTCACTGCGGTAGAAAGTTATACACAGTAACTTATTTATTTGAAAGAGACATTGAACCGTTAATAATGCAGAAAAATCGAAAAGAAATTGAGGATCATGTTAATAATGCCATATTAAATGCTATTAGAGAAAGTATTCCTGTAGAAGAGATATTAAAAGCTTATATGGACGAATCTACTGATTTGATAGCAAGCGTAAACAAAGATGTAATTGTTGAGGAACAAGAACAGCCAAAAACTATGAGTGAAGCGGTAGTCAAAAATGAGCCTGTCGAAGTCAAAAATGATCCCGTCGAGGTCAAAAATGAGCCTGTCGAGATCAAAGAAGCACCTATAGTAGTGAAAGAAGCACCTATAGTAGTCCAAGAGGCATTAGCTCCACCACCAACGCCTGTTGTAAATAAACCAGACAACGTTACGTTGTCGTTTTCAGAAATAGATAAGGCAATATCGGTGGACAAGGTCGAAGAAAGTGTATCTGCACCTAAGGACGTGGCTACTTTAGAAAAAATTAGTGATGAAAATCACAAAAAACGTAAGGAAGAGGAAGAGGAAGAAGAAGAAGAAGACGAAGGTAAATTAGTTATAAGTGATGATAAAATAGATTTAAATCCTTTAGACATAAATGAGATAAAAATGAAAATAGATGAAAATCCATTGTTGTCTGATATAGAAGTTTTAATGTAAGGGTGCGTTATTATTAGTTAATTATAATTTAAATATAATTAAATGGACGTAATGTTAGTTGCACCAGCAGTTATTACGGCTTTATTTTTCATCATTAACTATATTGATATGAAATATATTAAAAAGACTGAATTATCAAAAGATGTTATTAAAAATACAGTTATAGTTACTGTCAGCAGTGTAGCTGGTATATTTGCTGTAAATAAATTAAAATTTTTAAAATCTAAGGCTAAACCCGAGAAAGCTCAGGTATTTGTAGATAAACCTGAGTTTTAGAAATAATTAATTATTTAATAATATTAAATATTGTTTAACATTATTAATTAAAATGATAATTACAAGTGAAGAAGTAAAAAACACACTATATACGGGTATAAAATTAAATATGTTTTGGACTGCAATACACTGGGTTTCAGTACAACTGTACCATAAATTATGTATTCCATCAACATTTTCTGGATACATATTTACCCCAATAATGACGCAAGCACCACACTGCAAGACATTAATTTGGTTGCATAATACCTCTATAGAGGCTTTTAATTCATTAAGAACAATAGTAGTAAGTTTTGGGGTTGCGGTAGTTCATACATACTTTTCCGTTGATGATAAGATAAAAATAAAATAAATTGATATTAATTAAATAACTAATAATAAATTATATCATAATGTCTCTATCGGTTGAACCAGACTTATATCAAGTAGCTGTAGATGAAAATGGAACATATATTAATGCAATGCCGTCATTTAATAATATTAAAAATGGAATCAGGTGTCCATGCGGTAGTAGAAAAAACCAAGTTTATAAAACTACTGCTAGTTTAACTAAACATTTCGATTGTGAAAAGCATAAAACGTGGTTAAAAAATTTAAATCATGAAAAAATTAATCATTACAATGATTTAATTAAAACTCGAGAGGTATTACAACAACAACAACAAATGATAAGAGAATTAAAACTTGAATTACAAGAAAAAGATAGAATAATAATTAATCTTAATAAAGATATTAACAAATTACAAAAACCTACGTACGTACCTGTTGGTAATTTACTTGACCTATGATTATACCATACATGGTATAGCATCAATATCCACTACTTTTGTATTCTTTTTAATGCTTTTCTTAGATACCGAATACTTGCTGAATATAGTATCTTCTAATTGTGCTTTTGGGGTTATGTTATGTACGCTTCTTGCGATCATTTTATATAATTTGAATTCGGGATATCTTTCTTCGCCATTTTTTTTATATAAGATATTTCGTCCCTTGTCATCTTTACACCATTTTTCCATTAGGATTTTAATAGGATTATATACCTCGCTATTTTTATCATCTTCGTCCTCGTCAATTAAGTTATCGTATAAAGAGCAAGCTAATCTGCATAAATCAAAACTGTAATTAGGTTCTAATCTAGGTTTTTTGTCATTAAAATATGGTTCGAAATTGTATTGTGTAGCAGCGTCACCGCTTAACGAAAAACTGTCACTGCAATGTAAATTTCCATTATATTTATAGATGGCACGACCAAAATCAATAATCTTAAATAATTTACCATATGTTGGAACTTTGTAATAAACTCCTTCGAAATGATAAAATATGTTTTGTTTGTCGGTTTCTACAAACATAACATTATTCGTATGAAGATCATTATGTGTGAAATTAAACACTTTTTGATATGTTGCAAGCGTCATAATAATTTGCATAAACGCAGATATCAATTCGGCATAACTAATGTCTTCTTCTATTAATTTGTCTAACGTTGTTTCACACGCTTCTAATGCTATAATATTTACCGGAAATTCATTTATTTTAATATCAAAGTTTTCGTCATCACCGTCACTACCATCGCTGCTACCATCGCTACCGTCATCACTACCGCCATCACTACCATCATTATCTTCTTCATCATCCGTTACAGAGGATCTAGATGAACAACTCGAATGCGTAGAACGACTTTGTTTTGTAGAAATATCAACCAACGAGATATCGCTTACAAGTACACCAGACTTCAAATCATTATCATTATCCTTGTCATCGTCTAATCCTGTGATAGTCATTAATGAAGATAAATTAATTGATTCCTCATCCTTTTTGATATTGAGTTTAATTTTATTTTTAACAGAATCATTGTTAATAAGTTTTTTTAGTTCATCTGTAACTTTGAATAAGCTATTTTTGTTTTCATTGAAGAATGATGAATTCAGCATATATTCTATATCGTCTTCGCTATTGAAAATATAGTCATTTTTGACTCCTAGGAACCCGCCATGGTAATCCAATCCATGTACAAATCCGTATTCGTGTAATAATTTACTAGTTAAATAAGAAAAAAAACTATCCACATAAGCCGCGTTGTTTACGTCTAACATCTTTTTATCACAATTTTTATCGCCGCAAGGTAATATATTTATATCATCATCTTTATATTTACCAATTAAATATTTCAATGGGTCTATTAAAGGAGCAAATTTAAAGAATACCTTTACTTTTTTTTTGTTGCCTTTTTCGTCTTCTACGAAGGCTTCGTATATTTTATCCGATATTTTCTGGGTAATACTTGTAATTTCCCATTTATTATTGAGATTTATACTATTTCGGTTGTTTTCGTTTAATGTGAAAAATAAATCATATATTGGAATATAATTCTGTAATTTGCTTACATCCAGTTCCTTTTCTAAATAGGGGAATGCTATATTCTTATTTTTTCTATAAAAAATAGGTTCCATATTTTAACAGATATAAAAATATCTTAATATTTAAACTAATATTAATATGCGTTTTTAAAATCTTTTTTTTCTCTAATATTAGAAGTATGACTTTAGAATTAAAAAAATTTGATATGAAGACAATAAGTTTCAAACCAAATGAAAATAAAGGCCCTGTCATAGTTTTAATAGGGCGACGTGATACAGGAAAAAGTTACTTAGTCAGAGATTTATTGTTTCATCATCAAGATATACCTATAGGTACGGTTATATCAGGAACAGAAGCAGGTAATCAATTCTACAGTAATCATATTCCAAAACTATTCATACACGAAGAATACAATAGTGCAATTATAGAAAATATTTTGAAAAGACAAAAAACCGTTATGAAACAAATAAATAAAGAACAGGCTAATTACGGGCGTTCTAGTATAGATCCAAGAGCCTTTGTAATATTGGACGACTGTTTATATGATGCCGGATGGACTAAAGATAAACTGATGCGATTACTTTTTATGAATGGTCGACATTGGAAAATCATGTTGGTGATTACGATGCAATACCCGTTAGGTATTCCTCCGAATTTACGTACAAATATCGATTATGTTTTTATACTAAGAGAACCTTACATATCTAATCGTAAAAGAATATATGATAATTATGCAGGTATGTTTCCTACGTTTGAATCTTTTTGTCAAGTAATGGATCAATGTACTGAAAACTATGAATGTTTGGTAATAAATAATAACGCAAAAACTAATAATTTAACCGAGCAAATATTTTGGTACAAAGGAGAAAGTAGAAAAGATTTCAGATTAGGTTCAAGAGAGTACTGGGAAATGTCCAAAGAACTTAACTCCGATGATGAAGATGAGCAATATGATCCAAATAATACGAGAAAGAAGAGTGCTGGACCTAAAATTAATGTAAAGAAAACACGATGGTAAGTATTAAATCAAATAATATTATATTGTGATAGTATTATTTGATGATTAAGCATAACAATTGGTTCAGTACAACAGACATTAGCGATAATATTATAATAACTTTCAACAGCACCACCAATAATCAAGAGTTTGAAGAGTATTTGAATTACTACAAAAAGATATATGATTCGCAAAAGCATATTGAAGTAGTATTTGATTGCAGAAATATAATTTATATATCTATTGAAAATATCTGTAAAAAAATAGTTTTAATGAAAACTATGCAGCCAACACATAAAATTTATTTGGATAAATTTTATATTATAGTAAGCAGTAGATACATGCAAACTGTAATAAATTTTGCATTTTCTGTTGTTAAACCTGTATCCGAGTATGAAATATTAGACACGCTTCCTTCGGGTTTTCTTTAAATAAGTTCTTCCCTTATTTCTTGTTTTTTTACCGCCTATTGGATTCTCTTTGCTATCCGCGGGACCCGTCTCCTTCGTCTCCTCCATCTTATTCTTATCCGCCTCCGCCTTCGCATCCGCATCCGCCTTCTCCTTCGCCTTCGCTTTTCTCTCCTCGTCGGCCTTTTTTTTTGCCGCGGCGACGGCGGCGACCTTAGCTTCGGCCTCAATTTTTTGGATGTTAGCAATAGCTTCTTTATCAGCGTTTTCTTTCAATTCATTACTAATAATAGTGCTTTGACGGTTAAAATTATCTTTAACCGTTTTTAAATCTTGTAGTTTTTTTAATTTTTTTCGTTCGGCTTCGATTTCCTTTTCATTATTCTCGATATCATCTGTAAGTTCCGCGATTTCTTCTGCAATGTTATTTTGATCCTCTATAGTAGCATTTTTAATATTATCTTCTTTTGCTTTCTTCTTGACTCTATTTTCAGTTAACGCCTTGTTTAACTTTTTAATCGTAGCCTCAACAATTGGTATTTGTCGATCAATATCAGTTATTATATTTTTTGCGGCATCACTTTCATCTTTAGATTGTTTTTTATACATAACTGCTTCTTTGCGTTTCATTTCTAGCTCTATAAGATCTTGTAATTTTTGTTGATTTTTTTCTGTATCACCATCACCGGCATTCTTATCATATAAATACTCTTTATAAGCTTCCGCGCCCGCTTCAGGAAAATATTCTTTAAAATGTTCTTTAAGTAATGTTTCGTTTTTGTGGGCTTTTTCTGCCCATTTTTTAGCCTGTTCTTTTGCTGCGTCTGATTTCGATTCTTCTTCTTGTTCTTTTATAGTTTTCTCCAATGTTTTTTTTATGTCTTCTTTTCTCTCCATTAGTTTTTTTTCTAACGATTTGTCATTACTTTTTATTGCTTCTCTAAGTTTTTTATTCGTTTCGGCGAGTTCTTTATTAAGCTTTTCTCTTTTTCTATTGCGTCTAACATAATTATTCTTTAGTTTCTTTTCTAGTTCAAGTCCTAAAACAATTATAGTTTTATTGATATCAAGTTTTTGTTTCAACAAAGCTTTTTCCAATTCCTCGTCAGTGTAATCAATTCCTCTTGGTAACTTTTCTTTTATTTGATCTAGAGCGTCAGCTAATTTATCTTTTTGTGCTGAAGAATATTTTTTGCTAGCTTTAAATATAGTCTCCAAATCCAACCCTTGAAAACCGTTAAAATAATTAACAACTGCGCCTAGATCTAATTCTGTATTGACTACATTTAGAGGAACTGCTGGCAGAATTTTAATACCAATAGAAGGCATATCGGCACCCGGTCTTTTATTCATTTCACTCATTAACTCTTGTTGTCTTTTTTTTTCTGCTGCCTCTATTAGTTTTTCTTTTTCCTTTATCTTGTATCCTTCATCTTTAATATTTATTTTATCCATCTCGATATTTAGTTCCCGCTGTTCTTTTTTAGTGAAATCTTTTCCATAATCTACATACCGCTTAGTTTTTTTCATATCTTCACTCTTATAATGATCAATCAACGGGGTCATTAACTTTAAACGGGCGCGCTTAACTTCTTCTTTCTCTTGGGGTTCGTTATTTATAACACTTATAACAGCATCTATATCCTCACCAAATAATAAATTATTGGTTTTAAAGAAGTCCTTAATTTTATATGGAGTTTTAATGTTAGCATCCACAAAATTTCCGGCTTTCACTATATAATCTTCATTTTCTTTGTCACGTTCTATAGTTTCTATATCACTAGCATTAGATTTTTCTAATTTATCTAAATTTGTTGATTTATTTAGATCATCCGATACCTGCTTCTTGGCTTCGGCGATTTTCTCTTTTAACTTCTCCTGTTCATGTAATTTATTATTCGTCTCAAAACTCATTATATATATATACATTAGACATATTTATATAATATTATCACCTTCAAATAATTCTGTTTTAACTTCGTCTATTGTCACTGTTCCCCTTTCTTTTAGTGCGTTTTCTTGTGTATTCAGTTCTGATACACCAACTAAATTACCCTGTTCATTAATGCTCTGTGTTAATTTATTACCGGTTTCTTTAGCCAATGCTATATTTTCTTCTATAGCCTTTTTCTTGCTGTCTTTGACACGCTGTTCGAAATAATCTTTGGCTTTGTCCTCGTTTTCTTTTTTCTTTGCCATTAAGTCATTTAATTCTTGTTCCAAATATTCCACTCTTCCAGTCTTGTATGCTTCTGGCTCCCAAGGCATCCATAAACCTACTGGTCCTACAAATACATCAAAATTAGGGTCAATTTCTCTAAGTAACTTGGCTCTCATTTCGGCTTCTTTTTGTGTAGGAAATGTTCCCCTAATTTTTATACCTCTAGTGGAAGTTTGAAAATCGTTTTTAGCATTAAATTCGCTCTCTAATCTTTCCTCGTTATTGTCTAAATATGTTTTGTATTCATCAAACACTGAAGTGTTGTAGAGCTTATGGTTTTCTTCTTTGCAAAACTCGGATAGATCTTCGGATAATAATTTAAAATCTAAATTGTATTTGTATGAAATGAAATTTACAAATTGATTAAATTTCTCAACTGATTTGTTTAAATCCCAAGATTTTAGGAATTCTTCAAAAAAGAATGCATTCTTATTTTCGATAATCTTTTCAGGTGACACAAATGATATACACACGAATTTTTGATTGGCGATTGGTTTGTCTTCGTCAAGTAGGTCTACCTGTTTTTTCTCTTGAACTTGAGCCATATATTAATTACTTTAGTAAAAAATATTTAAGTTTTAATTTATTAAAATATTTTTTTTCTTATTAATAATTATAATGAATGTCAACATGGGAGAATTTGTTAAAAGAGCGATTAAGTATTTAGTTGAAGGCTTAATGATTGCGATTGCTTGCTTCATTTTACCTAAATCACCTATGAAAGCGGACGAGATTGCATTAATTGCATTAACGGGTGCTGCTACCTTTTTAATTCTTGACACATATGTACCAAGTGTAGCGGGAAGCGCAAGAATGGGTGCTGGCTTCGGCATTGGCGGCAATCTTGTTGGTTTCCCTCGTTAGATGATTTATAAACAAATGATAAATTATATTTGTTTATAATAAATGAGAACAAGAAAAAATTGTTATATTTATGAAAGTTGTCAACATGTGCCGTGTGGTAAATCTATGAATAAATGTCATCCATCATATTGTTATCCAAAATCAAAAACAGAAAAGTATAGCTCGCGTAATTGGAGTAAGTGCAATGTTAATAAAAAGTATTGTTTAAGCGAAAAGGGTTGTAGATTAAAAAAAACTGCGAAAACAACAAATACAGTACATGCTTTAGAACTGCATAGGAAAATGCCATATATATGGCGTTTTCTTAAGCCAAAAACTAGAAAACATATGATAGATTTGGCTAATAAAAAAGTTAAAGATATTGATATACCTTTCAGTATTTTTCCCGATTATGACGAAGGATTAAATAAAAAGAAAAGGAAAGAAATGATAAAATTAAGAAAGAAATATAAAGATATTTAGATAGTTGGTATAAATTGCCATCCAAGTTCGCCACATATTTTTTTCCATATTTCATCTTGTTCTATTCGTTTTTCCCTATCTTTAAGCATAGGAAAATAAGGCAAGAATTCTTCTTCATCCAACAATTCGCATAATTTATATATGGTATAATAATAATTTAAGAAGTTTACTCTGTCGCCGGGGCAAAATTTCGCATATGGTTGTTGAATATCCATAAATAAATTACATAACTTGTCTTCTAATTCAGGCGTCATTATAGGAGGTTTAATGCCTAACTTGTCTTTTATAAAAGGTATGTGTTCATAAAACTTATTATATCCCAGTTTTTTGAGTATATCTTTGGCTTGTTTATTAGTTAATTCATCTATATTGGTTCGTTCTTTTTGAATTTGCATTTTAATATTTTCAATGATTTCATCAGGTATTTGTGTGGTTTCTTTAGCTTGAAATTGAGCCAATATTTCTCTAAAATGATTTATTCTTTTATATGCATAAAAACATACTTCTTTAGGCGGTTCTTTGTATGATGGTTTTTCATTTTCTATCAGATATTTGAATTGTTTGGCACATTGCTCATTGTTACATATAACAACACCTTCATATTCTACTGGTATTAATTCGCCTTTTTTACAAATAGAACAAATATTAGATTGACATATACACTTTTCAATATCAATATATTTATCATCTATATTTGAAAAATATTTTGAAATATTTTCATTGGTTGTTTGTTTAAGGCCTTTGTTCGACGATTTAATGAAAAAATTGTCTATCATAGTAGTTTTGTTGTTTCCTTCAGATACGGTCTTCTTTTTTTCGAAATAGTCGAATACATATTCCGAATTATTTAAATAATAATTTTTTTGAAAATCCTTTATGTTTTTAATTTCCTTTCTAAGTTTTTTTATCTGGTCTATCGTTTCAAATTTGTCTTTTAGGTTTAGTTTTCCTTTGAGATGAGTTTTCAATCTTTCTATTTCTTTCTCATTATTGGGAATCGTTTCACACGATTCCCTTTTAAACCTATTCAAAATGTCGTTGTGTTTTGTATCTAATGTGATATTATTAACACTACTAGTTTTAATAACTTTTTGATTCTTAGGTTTAAAATTAGGCATATATATAATTTAATTATATATATTTAAATGTTTCAAGTTCAGTTATATTTAATGTTTTCTTTTTAGTATTAAATGGAAAATGAAAATAAAATTTTAGTTAAAGAGAAAAAAAACAAATTTATTTTAAACGCTATAGAGGACGGATGGAGTGTTTCTAAAAAGAAAAACTTGTATATTTTTACAAAGGATCGAACTAACGAATTGAATGTAATGTCGGACGACTACCTTAAAGATTTTATAGTCAAATATTTATCTAAATGATTAGTTAAATAAATAATTTTATTTAATACTAGATATATGGTCTTGTTATATAGGTGTATATTTATCTATGTATATTAAATAATTAATTTAATTTTGAAAAAATTTTTTTCTTTAGCAATATTATAATCATGGGAGGTGGTTTAATGCAATTAGTAGCTTACGGCGCACAAGACGTTTACCTTACCGGTAATCCCCAAATTACATTCTGGAAAGTAACATACCGCAGACACACAAACTTCGCGATGGAATCGATCGAACAGACATTCAACGGCCAGGCTGATTTCGGCCGCAGAGTAACATGCACAATCTCGCGCAACGGCGACCTTGCTTACCGCACACTTTTACAGGTTACATTACCTGAAATTAACCAGGGCATGAACGCCTCTGGCGATGTTTACGCTCGCTGGTTAGATTTCCCTGGCGAGCAGTTAATCTCGCAGGTTGAAGTCGAAATTGGTGGACAGCGCATCGACCGCCAATACGGTGACTGGATGCACATCTGGAACCAGCTCACGCTTTCGTCGGAACAAGAAAAGGGCTACCACAAGATGATTGGCAACACCACACAGCTTACATTCATCACCGATCCTTCGTTCGCTGACGTCGACGGCCCCTGCGAATCGAGCGCCCCTAAGAACATCTGCGCTCCTCGCAACGCCTTACCTGAAACAACACTCTACGTTCCTTTCAAATTCTGGTTCTGCTGCAATCCTGGACTTGCTCTTCCTCTTATTGCCCTTCAGTACCACGAGGTCCGCATCAACCTTGACCTCCGCCCCATCGATGAATGCTTATGGGCGGTTGGCACTCTTGATCCTACAACCGGCGGATCATCGGAAAAGGTTGTCACTGCTTACAACCAGTCGCTTGTTGCGGCCTCGCTCTTCGTCGACTACATCTTCCTCGACACCGACGAACGCCGCCGTATGGCCCAGAACCCCCACGAGTACCTCATCGAGCAGCTCCAGTTCACTGGTGATGAATCGGTTGGTTCGTCGTCGAACAAAATCAAACTCAATTTCAATCACCCTTGCAAAGAGCTCATCTGGGTCGTCCAGCCCGACGAGAACGTCGACTACTGCTCGTCGCTCGAGGGTCAGTCGCTCCTCTTCAGAACGCTCGGTGCTCAGCCCTTCAACTACACCGACGCCGTTGATGCTCTACCCAACGCCATCCACGCTTTCGGTGGCAAAAGCGCTGTTGGCGGTACCAACGCTTTCATCGACGCTTCGGGTCTATTCGAGTCGGCTGGAGCCGTCGATGCCTCGGGCGCCCTCAGCTCATCGCTTTGGGGCGGCGCCGATGGTGTGGGAGCATTCGATGTCGGCGTCGACGGATACCAAGGTTCGGCTGTTTCGGATGCCGGCACATTCGTCCTCACCGAAACATCGCTCACCCTTCACTGCTGGGGCGAAAATCCCGTTGTCACTGCCAAACTCCAGCTCAACGGACAGGACCGCTTCTCGGAGCGCGAAGGCACATACTTCGATCTCGTCCAGCCTTTCAACCACCACACCCGCCACCCCGACACCGGCATCAACGTCTACTCGTTCGCTCTCCGCCCCGAAGAGCACCAGCCTTCGGGAACATGCAACTTCTCGCGCATCGACAACGCTACCCTCCAGCTCGTTCTCTCGAACGCCACTGTCGAGGGCACAAAGACCGCCAAAGTACGTGTCTACGCCACTAACTACAATGTGCTCCGCGTAATGAGCGGCATGGGCGGCCTCGCTTACTCGAATTAAGCACCTTAATTAAGCAACCTTAATTAAAATAGAATAAAGTAGGGAAATTAATTTTTCTCTGCTTTATTTAATTTTGATACCAAATCTATTATTGGTATATCGTCTAAGTATAATGACTAAAATAATAACCACCACTATAAATAATAAAAACTTAAATAACAAGTTTATAATATAATTTTTATTATGGAAGCTTTTGATATCAGATTCATATAAATTTAAAAATTTTACACTTGCGTCTACTGCCGTTCCCATATGAGCAATCGTTGGTCTTTTACCTTTTGTAAAACAACCTAACGCATAAAGATTCTCTATATTACCTTTTATAGGTAAATGACCAAGATCTTTACGTGTGAAACCTGTATTCTTTGATTGCCATTTACCATCATAATGTTCAATACCTTCACTTATTGTTATAGTATAATGTTTTGGTAATTTATAATTTTCATTAATTTGTTTTATACATTCTTCTACAACTTCATCCTTACTACATTGATTAGCTGTTTTATTTATTCTTTTTGACTTTACATCCATATCAACAATGCAACACGACCAAACTGCTTTGACATTTTTATTTTTTGTTTTATTGTCCAACCATTGACTTACAGGAAGAATAATAACATTCCAATCACTTCCACAACTCCAACACCATTTTTCTGGAAATTTAATATTATCGAAAAAATGTAATTGAAAACCAAAACCTATATAATATGTATTTTTACACCAATTTTCTATCCAACCATAGTTAATCCAGTTATTTTTAACTTTACTATTACTCGCTTCCAATACATTTAGTATTCCCGTTGATTGACAGCAAAGTACTACTCTATCTGCGCTTTTTGTTGTTATTTCATTTGTATTTAAATCTTTTATTACAACACAACTTATTTTGTTATCTTTTTCCAGTAGTCCAACTACTTCTGTATTTTTATAAATATCACCATTATTATCTTTAATTTTTTTTTCAATTAATTCATGCCATTTATTTGTGTCTTTAAACTGATATGGTGTAATTTTTCCGAATTCAACAGCTGATCTCATAAAGTCTTTTAAATTAGTATTATCTGGTCTATCACACAATATTATACATGTCATTTTAATATACTTTTTTGCATTTATATTAAGTGTACTCGTATCTAACCAATCTTGAACTGTTAAATTTTTATCTTTTGTAAATCTTTCCTTAACAATTTTTGATACTATTTTTATAATATCTGATAAATATAAATAATCTAATGCAGCACGGATAACCTTTAACTGCATCTTTATGTAATTTCCATAAACATATGATATTGAATCATTATTTAATCCTAAATCGTTTAAAAGTAATTTAATATTTTCTCGATATACAAGAATTCTTGGTGAATTTTCGCTCCAATAAACTCCTTCTACCCATTGTGAATTCCAAGAACCACCGAGTTGTTTATCTTTCTCTATCAAACATACATCATGTCCCCCATCCACCAAAGCATATCCTAACGATAAACCAGTTGGTCCTCCACCTACTATAACATACTTCATTATACTATAACAATATTATCTTTATAGTATAATTTTATTTACCTAATCTTTGTAAAACATTTTTTACCTAAAGTGATAGATAATCCTACTATCACAGCTATTATTATACTACTTGTTAATGGTACTTGTGCATGATGAACTAACATATGCATTATTTGACCTTTAAACGAAAGATTAGCGGCTCCGTTTGGAGGTTTAATCTCTTCTTGTGTAGCAAAAGGTTTAGCTAGAATTGGTAAAATTAAGTTAATAACAATACCTACCATAACCGAACAAAACAAAAGTTTATCTTTATTTTTCATTATATTAAATATGAATATATTAATTTTTAATGAATTTTGGTTTTGTATGCAAATCATAACCACCTCTCAAAAATCTTAGTTTATTACAGATAAACCCTAAAGGTGCCTTTACGTTCTCATATACCTTTTCAACAAAGTCTATATGTCCTCCCATCTTTTTACATTGCGGCTTTACTTCCGCATCGACCAATAATATCAATTTATCTAACTTCTTTTCTATTATATCTAATCTTTTTTCTAATTCTTCACCCATTAATATATAACCTTTAATTTTTATTTTTATTTTTATTTATATCAGGAAATCTTGTTATTAATTTAGTTTTTGGAAAAAAACTTTTAAAATAACACTTAATCGCTTTAGGCGCTTCAGGCATCACATATTTAGCCTTAACACTATCTATGAAATTAATTTTCAAATTCTTCATTATTTATATATTATAATAAAAATACTTACAATGTTCTAGCACTAGGATCCTTAGTATCACTCCATTTAGGCATCCAATAATACGGAATAACACTGCTCTTGTTCGGATATAAACCATCGAATATACACTTATAATATTGCTGCTCTTTAGTTAGTTCACTTTTTTCAGTAAATAAACCCTGAAATTCCGGCTTATCTAAATGCTCCTGTATAATTGTATACCAAGAACGTGTTTCAGCACTAACTCCATCACTAAATGCCTCCTTTTGTCTAAACAAAACCTCATTCGGTAAAAAAGGAGAAAATGTATTGTCAAATGCATCTCTTACCAATTTCTTCTCTATTTCTCCCTTCTTAAATCTTAGACTTAATGGTAAACCCAAATAGAATGTTACAAACGATTTATCCAAAAAAGGCGTTCTCGGTTCTAATCCCCATGACGATATAGATCTATCGCTTCGCAAAACATCGAAATAACTAATATTCTCTAACAGTCTGCGACATTCATTATCGAATTTTAAGGCGCTGTCACACTTATGAAAATACAAATATCCACCCATCAACTCGTCCGCACCATCCCCATTAAATATTACCTTCGCTTCAGAATTCTCCGATATGTATTTACCAATTAAACAGTTTCCAACACTGGCTCTAACCGTTGTTGTATCATATGATTCGATCCGTCTAATAACATCTGGTATAGCATTCAAAAATTCTGCTTCCGATACAATAATCTCATGATGTTTCGTATTCAAATGAGTGGCCACCATTTTAGCATACTTTAAATCTGGACTGCCTTCCAACCCTATACTAAAAGTTTCTATTTGTTTATCACTTAAACTACATACTATTGACGCTATTAAACTCGAATCTAATCCTCCCGAAAGTAAACAAGCAAGCGGTCTATCAGACAAAAGCCGCTTTCTTACCGATTCTATCAACATCTCTTTTAATAATTCACTAATCATGGTAATGGAATTAATCGTAGGATATGATAACGAAGGTAGATTGAAATATTTATTCAATACTAATGCGTTGTTTTCTAAAATACCGTATGATCCAGGCGGAAATTGTTTAATATCATCCTCGTTAGTCAAATTCGACAACTGCTTTAATTCAGACGCACAATAAAACTCGCGATCATTAAAAAAATAAAACAACGGTCTAACACCCATAGGATCTCTACCACAAATAACCTTATTCTTTCGTACATCTACCAATACAAAAGCAAATACGCCATCCAACTTTTGAATGGTATATTCAATACCAAATTCATTATACAAATCTATTATTATTTCACAATCAGAACCCGTAACAGGAGCCTTGTTTAAGTCCTCATATAAACCTTTGTAGTTATATATTTCACCATTACATATCAAGTAAACACCCTCTTTGTAAAAAGGCTGATTGCTCTCTTCATTCAACCCGTTTATAGCAAGCCGATGAAAACCTATGTTATAGTTTAATTCGTCCGATAGTTTCGGAAAATAAATAAATTTTGTATCATCTGGTCCACGATATGACGCCTTATTAAAGGATTTCTCCAACACTTCTTTACTATGTATCGCCGTTTTCACAAAAAATATACCACACATCAATATTAATACTAATATATTTAGTAATTCTTATACCAATATTACTATTATTATTGATGTCTTTGTGCTCTCAAATACTTTTAATTGATTTTATAAAATAATTTAAATTAATTTTCGTATGTTATTCTATATGCAGATTTTCGTCAAAACTCTTACAGGCAAAACAATTACTCTTGATGTCGAACCAAGCGATACAATTGACAACATTAAACAAAAAATCCAAGATAAGGAAGGTATTCCGCCAGACCAACAGCGTTTAATCTTTGCTGGGAAGCAACTCGAAGATGGGAGAACGCTGTCAGATTACAACATACAAAAAGAGAGCACTCTCCATTTAGTGCTTCGACTTAGAGGCGGTCACTAAATCAATATTGAATTTTAATTTTCAATATAAAAGAGCAACGGCTTTTATGTGGTTCGAGTCCTATGATAGT
>Ga0160422_10001219_pt1 | contig 16118 bp, 14 predicted proteins | sample Fk160mmetaG_FD_108192 | JGI IMG/M metagenome (GOLD analysis project Ga0160422, IMG submission 108192) | Marine microbial communities from the Central Pacific Ocean - Fk160115 60m metaG | ecosystem: Environmental > Aquatic > Marine > Oceanic > Photic zone | place: The Central Pacific Ocean... | reverse complement strand
GGGCGTTGTGCAGTTGTACCTGATGGTATACGAAAAGCACCATTTGTGTCTACAGCTACTACGCCAGCAGTTGCATCAAAAGAAAACTCACTGCTGGTTATAAGCTCTCCAAGATTTCCAGTTAGTGCAATTCTTCCACCTGTTAGATCACTTACTGCAAGACTGGAAAGTGTGCTTTGACCAGTAACAGTCAATGACCCATCTACAGTAGTGCTACCAGATGTGTTGTTTGTGATTGTATCACCTTCCACTGTAAGATTGCCTGCCACTGTCATATTTTGTACAGTAGTAGAGTTGGTAACATTCAATGTACCAGTGATAGAGGCATTTGTAAGAACCTGTAAATTGTCTTCGACTATCAATCCGCCAATATGGAAAGGTGCATAATCAACAATGGTAACGTTGCCATTTGTATTACCATCTTCTGTGGGAGTTGATGCAAGTACAAATTCATCTGCACTTTCATCCCAAAAAGCGGCCACGTTATCTGTGTTTGTTGATACGCCATCACCTCTTGTAACAACAAAACCCTGGTCATTGCTTTGTGTGGTAACTCCTTCACCTAGCTTGATAAGTGCTTGATTGATTGTTGTGTTTACAAGATTTGTAGAAGTACCTGTGACTTGAAAGTTACCTGTCATGGTAACTGTTCCGCCAACGCTCATGTCTCCGCCAACATTGACATTGCCTTGTACACCTACACCACCAGCAACTTTTAAAGCTCCACTGGTTGGATTGGTACTTGCTGTATTGTTTACAATATCAATGACAGGATCAAAATTGAGTTCATTGTCATGAGTTAATATCAGATTTTGCTGGTGATCAATTTTTATTGCCATTACCTACACTCTCTCATTGTGCAAGTATTTATACGTTATTGGTTTGGCGTATAAGATTGATGTTAGCACTCGTTGCCGAAGCCATTGTAATTTTGAGTTCACAGTTGGCTCCATTTATCGCGGCAGTAAATGTAGCAAGTGTGCTACCACTTACAAGAGTGCCGTATTGTGTGATATATGTATTTGTGCCGTTGTGTCCAACCATAATTTTACTGCTTTGAAAATCACTGCCTTGTGTGATTGCAATAAAATATTCACTGGCTCTAAAAGAAGCTATTGCAAATGTATCTAAAACTGTTTCTGTAGTAGTGCCTAGTGTGGCTTTATTGCTTGTAATATGGCTGTCATTTGCACCACTGCCTGATATCTTATATGTTGGAGTTGTTACACTAGTGGTTACTGTAACATCAGCTGGTAAGCCAACGGTGACTGTGTCAACTGCACCTACTCCAACTTCTATCTCATTTGTAGTACCATTAAAAGTTAAAGTATCAGTGTTTAAATTTACAGCTTGTGTATTAGAACTACCATCTACAATGTTTAAAACAGTTGATGATGCAGTATCAACATATGATTTTGTAGCGGCATCTTGAGCGGCAGTAGGATCAGCTAAGTTTTCAATTTTGCCTGTGCCTAGGTCTGCACTTTTAAGCCATGCTTTGCTCCAAGCATTTCCTGATACACCTAGTGAATATGTGTTATCTTGATCTGGTCTAATATTACTGCCTATATCTGCGGCTAAATTAAGAGTGTCTGTATCAGCATCTCCTAAGTTAAGTGTGCCTCCATCTGCTGTAATATTTCCTTTTATATAAAGTGCTTTTTCAACTAAAACACCACCTCTTAACTGTAACGCACCAGTTGATACGGTTGCATCAGTTAGATCCTCTACTATTGAATTTGTTGCTCCACTGCCAGAAGCAGTTCTTCTAATACTTGGCATTGCATTCTCCTACTTGAGTATTTAGCCAAAAAGGAAGGCGCCCTAAGGCACCTTCGCAAATGTAATAAAAAGGAGTTTTATTAGTGAGTAGGGAGGACTTGGGTTTCACCTCCAACCAGGTCGACCGAGATACCATTCTCCAAATCCCCTGGAACTTACTTCCGCCCGGTAGGGCGATGTGATTCTCAGTCGCTAAACCTTGAACCTGGCTACCACGCCTAAGCAATCAAGTTATGCCTCTTGGTAAGACACGTTTCCTTGCACTACTCTAGTAAGACCGTCGTCTTGCTATGTTTATTAATATAGTACTTCTTATACCAGAAGTCAACCTTTTTTTTTACATTTTTTTCAAAAAAAAAATGGGCCACCTAAGTGACCCATCTTTTCTATTCTGGTATAACCAAAACTTATGTAAAGCTAAGGTTACCGCTGTTGATTGAGATACCTTCAACATAGTCTGCCGCATTACCGAGCGATGAAGCTTGGTTGGACAATTCAGTGTAACCATATCGTGTCATAAATGAAACTACTGGTTCGAATGTTGATGGATCCATTACAACACCACTGCTCATCAATGGAATGTATGGGCAGTAGTACGCTGGTGCGTCCATTTCGCCTGAGCCTTTGTATCCTACCAATGCAACAGTTGAATCTGATGCATACTGGTCTGAGTACACTCTCATTGTACCATTCAATGTACCTACAAATTTTGTGTTTGTTGGTGCTTCAAATGGACCTTCAGTTGTTCTTGCAAACGCTGAAGTTGTAGCTGACTGAAGAACAGTTAGCATTGCTGGTGATACTACCAAGTAGTTACCTGCGCCTCTTCTTGTTCTTGCGGCGATAAGATTTGCGGCTCTGTTTACTAGAACAGCAAATGCGGCATGTTCGTCACCAACAAATGTTGCAGTACCTGATACACCGGCCTGGTTGTATGTTAATGATGGTGTGCCTGCCAAGCTTCTAAGTGAAGCAAGGATTTCTTGGTCGATTTCAGCAGTAATTTCTTGTGCTAGTGCCGCCATTACTTCTGCTTCGACATCAATGCCATGCATTGAGTTAGCGTCTTGAGCCGCTTCAAAAGTCCATCTTGCTGATAGCTTTCTGGTTTTTGCTTCGACTGTTTGCTTTAGGATCTGGATGCTTAACTTTTTACCAGCAGTAGCTTCAAGAGTTGAAGTTGCGTCTGCTTTATTAGTTGAAGCATTACCTGAGTAACCTGTTGCAATTTGAAATGGGCTTAGAGCCTCATCACCTGCGACTGCTGAGTCAAATGTTTCAGCATATCGTACTCTTAGTGTGTGGATTTGTCCCACAGGGCCTGTCATAGGCTGAACACCAACAAGTTCGTTAGCAATAACTGTTGGCATAACACGGCGAATGACTGGAAGAATAACTTTATTCAAAGTTGCAATATTACCGGCCATTGTTGTGCCAGCGGCGGCAGTTTCTGTCAAATAAGTTTTTGCATTTTCTAGAACTTGCTCCATAACAACTTTTTTGTTACCTTCAAGACCATCAACCAGTGCTGTTTTGGTTTCATTCCAATTTTCTGTAAGGTTCATTGGATCTACTCCTAATTAATTGCGGATACCCGCTAGTTTGCGAAGGTTGATAATTTCAGCCTGTGTTCCGCCACTGTTGGTGGTGTCACTTGAGGCTTTGTTACCTGTAAACTCAGTCTTCTGAGTTTCATTGACAATATTTTTAGTTGGCTTTGCATCTTCCTTAATAACGCTAGGTAGATACTTCTTGAACTGACGTTGCAATCTATCAGTTTGTACTCCTTCGAGTAGATCTGACATGATTTCACGCTTGTCTTTAGCCAACGGAGCCATAAGCTCGTCGAGGATTTCTTTGCGTTCTGTTGATTCTTCCATTACTTTCACAGCCTTCTTGCCTTCTGCAATCATAACGTCTTTTTCATTCAGTTTATCTTCTGCTTCTTTCAACAGATTCTGCATTTCCTCAATTTGTTTAGAAAGTTTTTTAACTTCAGTGCCTTCAGCTAGATAGCTTGACATAAACTCACCTGCAAATGTTTCGAATATTTTACGTCCAAATTCATTTTCACGTGCTGATTTAATATCTTCCTTCAGTGTTGCCAATTCCTTGACAAAGCCTTGTGATACAATATCATGCACTTTTTCAGATGCTTGTTTAACAAACTTGCTTCTGGCTTCTTCAATTACTTTCTTTCCTTCTTTTATCATTTTGACTTTTTGCTCAACTAGTGAACGCTTGTCATCATGAAATTCATTTAACTCCTTAGTGAGTTGCTCGATCGCAAAGCCTTCAAGTTTTTTCATTTTATCTTCGCCAGCTTGTCGATCAGCTCTCAATTCGGCAATTTCCTTCTTGAGAGTTTCCATAATGAATTTGTTAAGAACATCGGCATGCTCAGCAATCGCTTTTTTGTACTTTACACGTTCTTCTGCTACTTTTTTCTTGTCTTCATTGAACTCAGTGAGCTCTTTGACTACAACGTCACGTAGCATTTTATCCGCGGCTTCAATGATCTGTGACTTGTCATGATCATATCGCTGTGCAAATTCTTCTCTTAGTTCACTCGTAATTTCTTTACGAGCTTCTTCGAGTTTTTTATCAAATGCTTCACTAATGCTTGTTCTAACTTCTTCGGAAAGCACCTCGGAGCCTAGAAGTTCTTCAATCGCTGTAAGAGCCATTTTTATCTCCTATATCCAAGGTCGTTAATGAACCGTAGGATCTCTTCCTTGAGATACTTTTGGGCTTTCTTGTCGTGTTCAGTAGCTCTAGCAACATCCATAAGCACATTTCCCTTACGACCATGGTTCATTAGCTGTTCGTAAATGGGATCTGGATACGCCTCTGGAGCACTTGGATTGGCAACGATATCAACTGTGACTATTTCAAAGTCGCTAACTTTACCGCTCTCTGTAACGTTACCGCTACCTCGACTAGATACGCCTAGTTTAACACCACTCTCTATCAGGGTAGTACAAATGTTACCCATCGGAGTTGGTAATAATTTTAGCTTACCAATACCATCTGATCCATTCATTTGAATATTTTCAATCACATGACTGACTCTATCCAAGTTAATATTTAGATCATCTGGATGATCGGCTTCACCTAAAACACTGTACCCACCTTCTATTTTTTCCTGCAAAGTTTTTACAGCTTTGCTTATTTCATTAAGTGGATAAACTCGTCCATTGTGATTCTGCTTTTCACCTTGTATGAAAATGCCCTTCATGTACAGGTCTTTGCCCTCGTTGTCTCTTTCAGCAACGAGAGCCGCCTGTGATGGTGACATCTTTTCAATTAAAGTTTGCATCATCTATTACTTCTTTGCTCGGGCCTCAGCCATCTTTGGCTTTGGAGCCGGGCTCATTTTTGCGTCTTGTGTAGTACCACCAATGTCTTTTGCAGTTGGTGCCGGACGACCTTTTTCTTCTGCGCCTGACATTTTAACGGCTGAACCGCCCATGTCATTTTTTCCAGCTACAGGTGATGCCTTATTATCGGCATGATCGGCGTTATCCGCACTTTTCTGTTCAGTGTACTCACGAAGCTCTTCGTCTAGATCTTCTGTTTTCGCTTCTTCTTTAGCATCTTCGTCCTTAGCTTCTTCAACAGCTTCGTCAGTTGCTTCTTCAACAGCTTCTTCAGTAGTTTCTTCGACTGCTTCTTCAGTAGTTTCTGCTTTTTCTTCTACAGACTCTTCAGGCATGTCTGGCATTTCCATGTCCATATCCATTTCACCTTTGTCTTCATCACCAGCATCATCGCCCATGATTTCAGCAAAAGTTGCCTTTAATTCTGATAAAGCATCTTCGACATTCATAATAGCGTCTTCGGCCTTTTCAGCGTCGCCTGATGCCATTTCAGCATCGCCTTCGCCTTTTTCAGCTTCAGGGTCGTCATCTTCTTCGCCAAAGTATTCTTCAGCTTCGATTTCTTCGCTATCGGTCTCGATATCGTCAAGGAAGTCGGCTTCGTCATCTTCACTGCCGAAATCTTCATCTAGTTCTTCCTCATTCGCTTCGTCTACGATTTTTTCTTCTTCAATCTCATCCGACTCGACAAGGTCTGACCATACTTGACGGGCGAGTCCAACGTAATATTCATGCAGAAGGTCTTCTGCTTGCTCTTTGTCCTCGTTAATAAGGTGTTCTAGAGCTTGTTCTAGTTTTTCTCGACTCATAATAAATCTCCCGTTAGTAGAGTTAATACGTTTTTATTTAAGACGTCTTGGTAATACGTCTTGGTAAACACCTGTCAAAACCGTCTTTTTGACAGAATATGCCTATACATTGCCATAAATGCCTGGATTGTTTAAGTTTGTTCGCCTTGGAACCTTGAGCCGTATATTTGTTTATAAAGACCAATGCGTTCAAGTTCTTCTTTTTTCTTGCTTGCATTGTAGCTTTTTAGTTTGTTTAAATGCCTGAGTGTAAGCCTTGGGCGTCTGGCTTTATCTAAATCTATTTTTGAATATTTGTCTTTAGATGAATCTTTGAACTCTACCAAACGCATAATAAATTCCTAGTTGTAGTATATATGCCTAGATGTCTTGCTTCTAGGTAGAACCGGCGTCAGAATCGGGATTCTCGCCTGGAATTGGCGAATCATCGCCGGTTGCTTCGGTATCTAAGTCAGTACCTGGGTCAATATCTACTGCATCACCTGTGTTAAGTTCTTCTGGTCGCATACCAACTGCACTCAATCCACTGCTTGTATTTGCACTAGAATTAAGTTCTTCCATGGTGCCCATTTCTTCTTTCCACATTTTTTCATTGTCAATGATTTCAGATTCACTAAGTCCTAGATATTTGCTGAGAATAAATCTTCTACTTAGATATGGAACACCTTCGAGATTATTAAACAGTGCTGATCTTTGATTATCAAGTTCAATGCTTCTGTAATCACTGAAGCTCTGTGGTTCTAAGAAACGCACTTCAAATGTTTGTGCTGGTACTTCAATACCTTTGTATTTGCAGTACATTTTAAATTCTTTGTCAAACACATCCTGCATGATGTTTTGCAGTCTTAGACAATACTTGTTGAATCTGTACTCTTGTATAAATGCTGTGCCAACTCTGCCATCATTGTAAGAAGCAGTGCCATCTTCTGGACCAGTTGGTAGATAACTGCTTGGTACACGCAATGCTCTCAGCATTTTATTTGTAAAATATTTTAGGTCATCTATTTGTCCTAGGTTTTCACCACCAGGTAACACTTCAACTTTACTGCCTCTACCTTCAGCCGTTTGTGCAAAAAAGTAGTCTTCCATGATGCTTAATGGATTGTAACTGCTATCCATAATGTTTGCACCGCCACCAGTTTTGCTTGGAATACGTCTTTGGTGTATTTCGTTTTTGACTCGTTCAACAAAACTTACAGCTTTGTGTGTTGGCATGTCACCAACGTCTACATAAAACACTCTACGTTCAGGAGCACGTTGTACTCTGTATATAATAATACTGTCTTCCAACAGTTCTTTCTGCTTGTAGGTTTTGAATATAGGATCAAGTATACTGTTACCAAAAGGAAAGTTTGTGTCCATTCCTTCGCTGAGTGCAACGTGTACAATGTTTTCAGCCTCAACTGCAAATTCCTGTATGTTGCCTGGATTGTTGTATACACCACCAGGCCCAGTCATGCCAGGTTGATTACCACCTTTGGCCATGTTGTCTATGGTGTTGTAGCTATCTTTGTGTTGTTTGATTTCTGTAGCAACTAGAGTCTGTAGGTTTAGATCTATATTTTTAAGTATGTACTGCTCAGGATGTTTGCCCTTGCTGTCGTTTAGTATAACCTTGCTTACGTCAACTGGATTTACCCACATCAGTTTATAGGTTTCAGGATCACGGATAAAAATTTGATCTCCGTACTTGATTGTGTTGCGAAAGATTCTAAACAAGCGTCTATCAAATTCGTTGATGTTGCACCATTGACGCAGTGCAGTAGTTAGTACATCTACTTCACTTTCTGTGCTATCATCTTTGAAATTGATTTCAAACGGCATATTGTCGTCATCAGTAACCTGTGTACTGAATTCGCTGATTGTATCAAGTGCGGCATTAATTTCGCTATCCATATCCATAGCGTCATACTGCATGTAGCGTTCTACCCTATTAGGATGTCCGCTGTACAATTCCGGCAAATAACTTTGCCAGCGGTTAGCACTAGGAGATGCTTTTTCTCCTGCTCTTCCGCCTTGGTATACTGTAAAATGTTTTTTCCAACTCATATTTTGCCTATTAGTTCTATTGTATGTTATTTATGGTAACCTGTCAACCTAATTGAGGTTCTCTGACTTTTTACTGTACCGATCACTTTCCACTGTTTGAAATTGTTTTAAATGTGTTTCTTGTGACAAGTTCAAGGTATCTAATATTTCTTGAAGTAGATTAGGCACACTATTACCTTTGCTCATATCAGCACCAAGTATTGCATCAATCAAGCCTTTGTTTTGTCCAAGATTTCTTTCAAATATTTCAACGTCTGTGCCAACTTGACTACTAAACATATCCATCAACATGCCTGCAAGATTATTTTTGTCGCTGATTGCTTGTTGTCCAGATGTGCCAAGTCCTGCTATTGCATCTTGCATTTTTCTAGAAGCCGCCTGAGCTCTTAGTCTACGTTTGAGTATTTCAGGATCAGCACCTTCATAGTATGCTCCTTGTGCCTGTGCATCAATTAGATTCAAATTATAATCTAATGCTCCCATACCGCCTCTATCCAACGCAAGTAGAGCCCGTTGAAGTTGTTCATCAATTGCATCTCTGTTTATTGGATTACCAGAAGAAGCCTGATTTGCAGTAATCATATTTTTTAGAATAACAAGTTCATTCTTAAATGGTTTGATTGCTTCGTCTCTACCCATTTTATTTGCTTCTTCCATAATAGCATTGAGTTGATCCAATGCTTTTAATTGTTCTTCTGCTGTTAATGTTCCGTCTCGTATGCCTTTTGATAAATCATCAAATCTTTCACGCATGCTTTCAAAATGTTCGTCTTTCTTTTTTTCGCTACTCTTTGAAAAGAAATATGCTCCAGCCGCCACTGTGGCCAATGCACCAGTGATAACCAATGCTGGTAAACCAATGGTTGCAAGCAATCCGCCAGTCATAGTAAGAGCACCAGCTCCTATTCGTGTAGCAAGTCCGCCAGCGGCCCCGGCCACTAAGCCTCCTAGAGTACTTCCGCCTGCACCTCCGCCACCTTGTCCACCTGGTAGCTCTAATTGTCCAGCTAGGAAGGCTGTAACCAATGCTTGTGCAGTGGCGCCAAATCCTGTGGTAAGATCTGCGTTGTTGGCATCTATGCCCAAAGCACTTCCTACTCCAGAAATCAAGTTACGTGTAAATTCTGCTGTAGCTTCAGCGTCACCTGGTCTAAATCCTAGTCCAAGTATGTTTGTGTTTGCTAGTCTTGTTAAAAATTCTGCTTGGAAGGCTCTTAGGTCTGCACCAACCAAACCAAGTGCTTGTGCTTGACCTAGTCCAGAATCTAAAGTGCCTTCGGTCCTAGTGGATAGATTGTCTAAACGCTGAGCCAATCCTGCCGCCAAGTCTAGTAGCTGTCCAGCTGATTCCATTCCACCTAGGCCAGCTAACTGTGCCAGTTGTGTTTGATTTGCAGATATTTGTGGACCTAGTGCTTGTGCTATGCTCAACATACCTTCTCTGTCGTTGGATAGTATGGCCTGCATAAAATCTCCAAGTTGTCCACCTAGCAGTTGATTGGCTTCCATCAACCCTGGGCTATCTGCGGCAAGTGCCTGCTCAACTGATATACCCTGTGCGGCGGCTCTGTTTGCAATATTAACCAAAGTTGATCCCAGCTCACTACCCAAGGCTCCTTGTGCAAATGTTTGTGTTCTAGTAAACTCTGCTCTTTCTTCATCATTCATCTGTGCTAGACGCAACCTGCCAATGGTGTCTTTTTGTATTGCCATTGACGATTGAATCATTTCACGTCTGTTTTGCCCTGTCATTCTAGCCAATGCAGTGCTTTCAAATAACAACGTGTTCAATCCGCCATTAGTTGAATTCAAGTTATTGGTCATTTGTCTTTGACTCTTACCCATAGCAGACATTATGTCAATTTCTTCAATCATTAATGCATTAAGTTCTTCAACAGTCAAACCAAAATTTCCAAACTGTCTAGTTTGTTGCCTGAATCCAAAACTCAAACGTGAAACATTTCTAAGTCCATCATCTACATTGTCGCCAAGCTGTGCTATAGCTGTTCCACTTTGTTGTGCCATTGATGATAGATCTCTTAAAAATAGTCCTGCACTACCAGCCGCGGTTCTAAGTTCCAACATGTTGTCATACAAACCACCACCAACTTCACTTGCCAGTAATTGAGCTTGAGCTCTAAATTCATCTGCTATACCAAGTGCAAAACTGGCTGTGGCTGTGGCCGCTACTGAAGTAGCACTTACAATTTTTCCTAGCACTGGAATGTTTTTGGTCATAGCACCTAGCACACCGCTGGCACCATCTAAGAATGGTTGTACAACACCCTGCATGGTGTTGTTGTTTTTCATCATAGCTTTATAAACATCAGAACCAGACTTTTTAACTGCATCTGCTGTTGATTTTGCTGTTGCTTTTAGTGTTGCATCAAGTTTATTGTTTGCGTCTTTATTTTCAGATCTAAGTCCTTGAAACTGTGCTACCTGCAACTTAACCTGTTCATGCATTTTCTTCAATTCACTACCGGTCATTGAATTACCACGCATTATACTGGTTAGTATCTGTTTTGAAGCACCAGTGTGTACTGCAATCTGTTCAAGAGTTAGTTCTGTGGCAAAATTGGGTAATTCTGCTCTAAAACTACCATCTGCGTTGGTGTAAACGTTAGCGTCAGCCATTAAATACCTACATAAATAACATTGTATCCTTTAGGGATACACAATGTATTTATAGAGGAAAATATGTCAGATAATCCATTATTACAACACATGCGTCAAGAGACAGTGTTTGTAAAACTGCCAAGCAAAGGTAATTTTTACAAAAACAAACCAAATCTAACAGACGATGGCGAAGTTGGTGTCATGAGTATGACCAGTGCTGATGAAATAGCAATGAAGATTCCAGATGCACTGTTCAACGGCGAATCAACCTATAGGGTGTTGAAAAGTTGTTGTCCTAGAATTGAAGATCCAAGAGAAATGCCTTTCAATGATGTTGATGCAGTATTGATGGCAATTAGACGTGCAACCTACGGCAATGAACTTACAGTTCCATTCAAGTGTGAAAAGTGTGACAAAACTTATGATTACGTGCAGGAAATTGATCCTATACTGGCAAGTGTACCTATGCTTGAAGATCAATACATTGTAGAAATTGCTGATCTTAAAATTTTTATTAGACCAATTGATCTGCAGAGTTCAACAGAACTACAAATACAAGCAGTAGAACAAACCAAAATACAAGACAATCTACAAGCCTATGATGGAAGTCCTGAAAACATAAAAGCGTTTCAAGACAGTATGTTTAAGGTAGCACAAAGCAATGTTAATATTATCAGCAGATGCATTTACATTATTGAAACACCCGATGGTCAACGGGTAGATGATCCTAAGTTTATTGATGAATGGATCAACAACATCAACGTTGATATTTTCAACACCATAATGGCTAGACTGTTGACAATACAAACAATAACATTGAATCTGCAGATGAAATCTGAATGTGCAAACTGCAAAAATCCATTTGAGATTCCTATTATTATAGACCAAGCACGTTTTTTCGGATAAGTGTCGCACGTAACGATTGGCGTCAAGTCAGGGCGGCACAGGAAAAAATTGACGAACAACGCAGTGAAATAGAAAGTAAACTATGGGACGCTGTAATATACAGTGATGGTATGGTTTCTTATGCAGAACTGCTACAGTTAAACAATCATCAAATTCAAATGTTTGTGAAAAGATTTACTGAATACACTGAACAGAAAAATCAAGCAGTGAAAAAAACCAGACAGCGTTAGTTGTTTAGATTGCGTCTATGAACAAATGCTTGTTCTTTTGCGTTCCAAGTGTTGTAATAGCCCTGCGACTTCAGTGTTTTGCTTGCATCAACAAGTGTACTGTATCGCTGAAGCAGTAATAAACCTGCCAGTTTAAAATTCATTTCAACTCCGTTTATAAGTTCATGCTTGTCTGGATGATCCATCAGCAACCACATGTCGTGCGGTCTCCATACATTGTTGAACTGAAGTTTTACATTGTTCATTGTTTCTAAATCGCGATCACCAAACCACCAAAGTGCTACGTCTAAACTGTCGTCCCAGTCTGCGGCCACGTGACTGAGTTCATCCCATTCTGTAAATTTTTTTATCTGAACACGTTCATCTAACAGTGCCTTTTTTGCAAAAGGACAAGGAGGAAAATTGTTCAGTAGTGGATTTGGTTTGCTTAAAAAATTAGTGATCCAAGAACGGATCTGTTCATCCATTGAAGTAATCACTAAGTTTTTGTGCATGTGCTTTGCATCTTTCATAATCATGTCCAGCCACAAAAGCCAGTCTTTGTCCACCGGGTGGATTACTTTGTTCTATATTATCTATATCATAATACACAAAATTGACTCCTTCTGCAACCGAAAATTTTACCCTATCAGCTAGTTTCATTTTATATTTTTTATTAAGTTTACCCCAAACAGGCACAGTGCAACCTTCTTTTAAATCTCTTATAGGATGCCATGTTCCTTGTTCGTAAAAGTATTTAACTTGTTTGATGTACTGTGGTCCCCACGCACACATCATTTCTGTGTTACAACGAGGATGTACTTCTATACACTTGTTTCCTATGAACTCAAAATTCAACATGCCTTTGTACTCTTGCATGTGATTATCTATAAATTCTAGAATGAATCTTCTCCGATCAAATGTTGCTACCTCGTTTGGTGATTCATGTATTGGAATGCTCTGCCAGTGCGAAAATCTACCATCGCCCATTGAATATCCAACTGTGCATCTCCAATCAAGTATTTTTGATTGATCTACTGCTACATCAAAAGTACTGTGTTCACCTGTGAGTACTTCCATACAAATATGTGCAGGATAGTAGTTTTTTAGATAATCTTCTCTGTCAACGCAGTGTGAAGTGTTTATGCCCATTCCCCATAAGTTCTGCAAAGGCTTAGAAAAGCAAGGTAAAAAGTCAGGAGTAAGTTTTCCATGCGGAAACCATTTCAAGTTCTGAATATTCAGAATACGCCTTTTATCAAACAACCATTCAAGTCCAGGATTCAAGTCTAAAGCATCAGGATCGTGCAAAGGAATGTCGACAGAAGGAGTTAGCTCCAAGTTCTCGCAATGATGCGAAAACTGTTCATCGCCTAACCACATTTATTAAATCTCCTAAACGATGAACAAGTTCATCGGATTCTTCGTCTAAAGACTCGAATCATTTGTTATACTTAGTCTATTTGGCTTTGGTTCAGTCGCACTTAGCCTGTTTACGGCAAAGCACAACTGGTCCATTTGTCTCGGAACCGACGCATCATCATTGTATAACCTTACGGGAGAGGCGGTTGAGCGATACCCCTTTACATACAGCTTTTCAACGCAAGACCACCCTAAGCCATGATGACGACATTCGGGCTACTTCCAGGTTACAATGGCACAGTAGAGCCTGGTCATTTGGTTTGCTTCCCTCAAGCAAGATCCGACGGTACAGCTAGTATACAATCTCAATGCTTTTTATAGAGAGGGTATGTTTTTGTGTTTTTGGAGATTTTCTTTTAGGACCTTGGAACTGCCAACTCTTACGTTTATAATGCCGTTGTAGTAATCGTCTGTTAGAAGCACTTGTCTAGCAAACTGCTCTTGTGCTTCTAAATAACTTAGTTCGCCTTTGCTTTTACAATAGTAAAGTATTTCTCTTGTGAAATTTTCTGGGCCTAATTTGTCTACATCTGCAAGCAAGTGATCTGAGCTACCCCAATAATCACGCCAATCGCTTTCAACTGTAGATCTGCGTTTACGTTTTTTGCCTTTTAAAGGTGGTCGTGTTTTGCGAAACTGTGCTAGTTTCTTGCCTATATATTTTTTGCCATCAATATTATTTGTTATCAGGTATACAAAGCCAATGTATTCTTCTGAGATTTCATCAACTTTGTTGCCTTTATAAAGCCATGTCATAAAGTGTTTATTGTCTCATATATGTATCAAGACTTCTTAGTCTTAAAGTCCGTATTTTTTATGCAAACTTTTAGGTAATTTTCTTTTGCTAGGACCATCATTTAGTTCATCTAACAGTCTGTCCTGTTCACTAGAGGTCAGTGAAAAATAATCATCAGATGTGTCTACGGTTACTGTTGGTGTGTTAGATGTCAATTTGTAGCTGTCCATATCAACAACACCCATTTCATCTAAATGCATTGATAGATCAACACTTATTGAATCTGTCATATAATCATCATTGCCCACGATCAGTGTCCTTTCTGAGTGCGGTGCACCAAAATCTCTTTCGTACACAGTCTTACCACCATCAGGTGATTCATAAATTTTTTCTTTAGACATCAAATGCCTCCACGTCAACATCAAATGTAGTAAAGCCATTTTCTTTAGTAACTTGAAGTACATTGTTTACTCTGCCCACTAGTTCTTCTTTGTGCGATATCAACAGTATGTTTTTATTGCGTTCACGTTCAGTTTTCTTCAGCACACCTAGTGCATTGTCAACACCAGCACTGTCCATACCACTGTCTATAAGTTCATCAATGGCCATAAAGTTAATTGGATGATTCATGCTTTCAAACACATCACGGAAAGCCCAACTCAAACTCAATATCAATCTGTTGCGTTCACCTCTACTTAGATTGTCAAAGTCTAAGTCTTGTCCTAGTTGCTGTATGCTTACTTCCAAATCTGGCTGGAACATAACATCATGTGGCAATCCAAGTTGGTTAATATAGTATCCTAGTCTGTTGTTTAAGAATATCAAGTTCTGTTCAATAATACGTTTTCTAACAAAACTATCTTTGTTTGTCAACAGTTTGTACAAAAAGTCTTGATGTTCACGCACCTTTACCAATTCATTCATTGTGTCCCAATTAACTTCTTGCAATCCTTCATTACGCATTTGATCTATTTGTTCACTGTATGGATCAACTGAATCCTGTAGTTTTGTTACTTCTGCACGTAAAGTTGTTAGCGTGTTCTGATGTTGTAGTGCTTCTGCTAACGTGTTATAGTGTGTTACTGGCATTTGTCCTAACGTGCCAATGTTTGCAATGACATCATTGTGTTCTTTTTGTTGAGCTTGATTATCCAACAAGTTGCTTCTTGCTTCGCCTAACTGTTCTTCTTTGTTACGTAGTATTTGTTCTTGGCTGTCATCATGCAGATCCTGTCCACAAGCATGACATTTGTGATCTTTCAACAGTTCTATTTCTTTTTCAAGTTTGTTTACTGTCTTGTCATATTTTTTAAAGTCACGAACAATGTTGTCCAACCAACGCTGTGTTTCTGTGAGTTTGTTGTTGTTTGTGTTCCAGTCTTCGAGTTCTGAGTGTTTTGCAACTTCTTGATCAATGTCTAGCAATTCCATAACTGATATTTCTTTTTCAATATCAACTATATCATCATCACGTTTTTTAATCCACATGCGTTGTCGACGTTCCATGTCAGCAATGCTTTTTTCAAATCTTTCATTGGCTTCTTTGACAGCTGATATTTTTATTTCTTCTTCTTTGATGCTGTCACGCACAGTTTTCTGTTGTTCTTTGAGTCGTTCTGCTTTTTCTGTGAGCATTGTGATACCCAACAACTGCTCAATGATGTCTCTTTGATCATTATTTTTCATGCTCAAGAAAGGTTCTGTGTATGTGTTTAGTGCCACAATGTGTTTGAACATATCATGACTCATACCTAGTAGTCTGTCAATAACTTTCTGTGTTTCTCTACCTTCGCCTTGCTGTTCATCTGTGGCTTCATCGCCTGACTGTTGATTTTGTACATAAAATCTAAAGAAACGTGGACTACGTCCTCGCTCTACTCTATACTCAACACCATCCTTTTCAAACTCCACAGTAACCACCATGTGCTTACCATTAGTCTTGTTTATAAGGTTGTCTTTCTTGATGTTGTATAGAGCTAGTCCATACAAACTGTAGCTGAGTGCATTGATAATAGTAGTTTTGCCTGTACCATTACGACTGCCATCTCCACCCAAGTCCAAGTTGTTGCCCAACACTAGTGTGAGGCCACTGCGATCTATGTGAACAGCCTGAGTGACATTGCCAACACTCATGAAGTTCTTCATTGTGATAGTTTTTAATTTAAGCATTTAATCCTTGATAGATATCCGTTAGTAGTTTCTTGTC
>Ga0160422_10001218_pt1 | contig 16118 bp, 14 predicted proteins | sample Fk160mmetaG_FD_108192 | JGI IMG/M metagenome (GOLD analysis project Ga0160422, IMG submission 108192) | Marine microbial communities from the Central Pacific Ocean - Fk160115 60m metaG | ecosystem: Environmental > Aquatic > Marine > Oceanic > Photic zone | place: The Central Pacific Ocean... | reverse complement strand
TTAAATTGGCATCATAAATTGGTGTTGGATATATCGAAATACAATGAAGTAATGCATAATCAATATCTTCCTTTAATAGTATATCATTAGTTATATCTATTTCTCTATTATATGCAGTTCCAGTTGAAATTATAATCTTTTTATCTTTCTCTGGATCAGAGTGGTCACTTAAACCAACAAACTTTGGTTTTTTTCTTAAATAATCAATTCTATTTAAATTTGCATCATAATTTGGTGTTGGATATATTGAAATACAATGAAGTAATGCATAATCAACATTTTCCTTTAATAGTATATCATTTGTTATATCTATTTCTCTATTATATGCAGTTCCAGTTGAAATTATAATCTTCTTATCTTTAAAAGTTTTACATATCTTTTTAACTAAAGCGTGTGAATTACAGTCGAAACTTGCAATTTTAATATGATTCAAATTTTTAAATTGTTTTAAAAATTCAATGTTATTAAAGGAAAATATAGTGGTCATTGGAATTACTTTATATTTTTCACATAGTTCAAAAAATTTTGCATGAAGATCATAATCTAGATCAAGTTTGCTTAACCTATCTAACTCAGCTTTATAAGGTCTTTTGATAACTTTTACTTTTCCTCCTTCAATTAATCCATCTTCGAATCTTTCCCTGTAAGTTAGATCTTTTGATCGCATGGACTGAATTTTCAATATATCTGCACCAGCCTCGGAAGCTGCAGCTACCATTTCACTTAAAACTTTAATATCACCGTTATGATTTTGGCAAAGTTCAGCAATTATTTTAGTCAATATAACAATCCTTTATAAAATTATTTGGCATTTTATTTGGTTGTAATCATATTTACTTATTTTTTAAATAAATAAAATCGTTTTTTCAATATTCTTGATTTTCTATGATTTTTCTAACTTTTTTGAATTCTTTTAAAGTATGAACATCAATATAATTTGTTTTAAAAAATCCAATTCTCGTGCTTAGTGTTTTTTGAAAAACATAGTCTGTTCTCATAATTCTAAAACATCCATTTTGAATTCCATCTGAATCAACTGACATTATCTCACTTACTTTATGCTTTACAAAAAATTGTAAAGCTTTATCCAAATCTCTATAATTGAATTGTGGAGAATTTGCTTGCAAAGAAACTACTATTTGTGGTTTTAATCTTTCCTTCAATACTTTAACAGCATGAACTATAACTTCTTGTTTTTCAATTTTGTCTTTAGATAAGTAATTAGGCCTTTTAATAAAATTTATCTTAAAATTTTTACATATTTGAATTATCTTTTTGGAATCTGATGACACATAAACATCATCAACATATTTTGATTTTTTTACTCCTAGCGCACATCTTGCAACCATTGGAATATCTTTAATTTTAAGAATATTTTTATCTATTAATCTTTTAGAGCCACCTCTTGCTGGTATTATTACTAGGACATTATTTCTTTTTTTTAAAAATTTATTTTTGATATTTTTTATCATTTAATTATTTCTCTCAATACTTCATTAGCCTTTTCATTATCTATATTTAATTTGGCAAAATTTTTTTTTTGTTTTTTTAATAATTTTTTTTTTAAAGTTTTACTTGATTTGATCATTTTTTTTAAGTCGTTCTCATTTAATACAAGTTTTGTAAGACCTAATTCTGTCAAAATTGAGTTATTAATATTATATCTTTTAAGATACTGTTGTTCGTTAATATCTTCTTTATCCCAAGCTTTAAAACTCCATAACTTTATAGTTGGTAAATTTGCTGCTAAAGCATCCAACACACTTGAGCTACGATGAAAACCAATAAAAAGTTCTGCAGAATTTTTATAATTTAATATATGATTATTGGATATCTCCCATGAGCTAGCTTTAAATTTTGATAGAAACATTTTTAACTCACTAATGCTTTGAGCAGGATGAGGTTTAAATATTGTTAAAGAATTCTTAATTAGTAAAGTTGAATTCATAATAGAAAAAATTTGGCTTTTTACACTTTCTCTATGCTGTGGCTTATACTGTTTACATCCAATTAAAAAAATTCTTCTTGAATTAGAAATTTTATTTTTTTTAAAACTTTTTATCCATTTATTTTCATATCTTGGATATCCAATAATTCTGATATTTTTTAGATTATAATGACTTGAGTAATGAGGAAGATCATGTTTGGTACTTGTTATAATAAACAAATTTTTTATGTATTCAATTTTCTTTTTTTTTATTTTATCAATTTTATAATTTCCTCTCGGAGGAGTGCCATCAGGAAATTTTATAATTTTAACATTTTTATGATTTAAAAAAGTATTTATCCAAGCTGTATTTTTTGCAATCTCGTGAAAAATTAATTTAAGCTCACAATTATAAAAATTATTTTTTGATAAAATATTATTTAAGTATTTTTCAGAATAGAATTTTTTTCTTATATAATCTTTTGCTAATTTTTTGAGAAAAAAATTTCCAAAAGAAAAAAGAGTCAAAAGTTTTGATAAAAATATATGTTTTGTTGTAGGAAAAAAGTGAAATGAGTCAATTTTTTTCCATTTTTTATAAAGACTAACATTTTCTTTTGAAAAATTTCTTAATATGTTTTTGTTTTGAAAAAAGGTTATAATTTTGAATTTATGTTTTATCTTATAAATTAATGGTATAATCCAATCTATTTCTCTATAATTTTTTCGAACAACCAAAAGAGCAATTTTTTTATTCACTTTAAAGATTTAATTAGTTATTAATTTTATTAATTTTTCAATATTATTTTCGGCAAAAATTATATTTCTAATTTTTTCCCTATTTTTTTTATGAGAGTCATTAAAATCTTTTTTATTTCTAGAGTAATCATTAATTAAATTTTGTAATTGATTAAAATCTTTTGCAAAATAACAAAAATTTTCTTTTGTTGGATCCATTGAAAAACCTTTTTTTAAATAGTTCTCATAATCTGGAGCATATATGATTATAGGTCTATCAAGTAATAAGTAGTCAAATATTACACCTGAATAATCTGAAATAAGAACATCACAGCATTTTAAAATAGAGTTCAAATCAAAATCATATTCAACAAACTCAAAATTACTTAATAATTTCATATACTCGTATATTTTTTCTATATTAGCATTATAAAATCTATGGGTATCTTTTTTTTCTGAATTCATATGTTTTTTAATAAGAATTGATAAATTGTTTTTTTTTAAAATTTCATTAAATTCTTTTAATTGATCAAAATTTTTAATATCTCTAAATAATTCAAGACCATCTTCTCTCCATGTTGGAAAATATCCAATTATTTTTCTATTTTTTTTCTTAATTTCTTTTAGAAACTTATTTTCATCATCAGTTCTGTAATAATCATCATCATCGTTATTTTCATTAGAATTTAAAAGAATATTTCGAGGGAGTCCCGATACAAATAATTCATATTTTTTATCTACAAAATGATTCAAAATATTCTGAGCCATCATTTTATTTGGGTAAATTAAGAATTTATCTAAATTCTTGTTTGCAAAATTTTTTTGGTGATGTTTATCGGGAATACTTAGTTTTTTAGGTAAAACTCCGTGCCAAAGTAAAATACAATCAGAAAAATAAGTGGTAAATTTGTTGATATCTTCCTCAACAAAATTAAATAAATGATATTTTGCTCTTAAAGTATAATAAAAACCTTTTAATGAATTTGAATATACACAATTTAATTTTTTGTTATTAAGATATTCGAAAATTTTTTTTTCTTTAGTGACCCAGATACATTTTATTTCCCTATAATTCTTTGATAAATAAAGAAATAAATACCTTGAGTTATCAGCAAATCTTTTTCCAGCTCTATCACCAAATACTAATAAATTTTTATCTTTTGGAATTAATCTTAAAAAAAAAAAGAGTAATAATTTTAATATTTCTTTAAACACAAACTAAAAGTCTTTTTTATTGATAAATGAAAGAGTATTTGCCAGTGAGCCTTTTTTAGGAAATGAAATCGTGATTAAAAAGGCATTTTCATTATTCTTAAATATAATCTTTTTATTTTTTTTTATATTTTCATAATAAAACTTACTAATATTCTGATTATTAAATTTATCTGTCATAATACATTTTGCATTTTTATAAAACTTTGCAATAGATTTAGTTTTTTGTGTATCTGTAAAAATAATAACATCATTCTTGATATTATGTTTGAAAATTTTATCAAACATAAACCCTTTTTTGGTGAATACTACCAATACATTATTTCTTACTAAGTCAACAGTTTTCCAAAAAATATTTTTATCTATATTTTTATCTTTAATTTTTTTTTGTTTTTTTATAAATTTATTTAACCAATCAATTGTTTTTTTCCAACTTTTTTCAACTGCAGTTTCTTCGCTCAACATAATAATGTCTGAATTTACCTGGGATGAAAATCCAAGAGAAATTATATCATTTTTAGAAGGTGAAATATTTTTACCTAAATTTTCTAAATTTTCTGTTGCCATTATCAGTGGTTTACCAAACTTTTTTGCAAAAAATGATATCTTAATAATAGAGTCAAACAATTTGTCTCCACCAATTTCTGCAGACAAATCACCCCTGTCTATCATTACAATATCTGAATATTTGCAAATATTTTCGGCATTTTTAAGTCCTTCACTATTTTCAATTTTCGAAACAAATAATAAATGTGGATATTTTTTTTTTAAAAAAATTATCAATTTATGATTTTGTACAAAACTTAATCCAACTAAATTAAACCTACTTTTTTTAAAATAATTTAAATATTTAAGATAATTTTTTTTTTGTTCCTCATTATTGTAAATTGATAAAGGTATATTTATGCCTTTTTTGGGGTGAATTTGATAATTATCTAGGGCTTTACCAATTAATATATTTTTAGAAGATTTAATAATTTTAAAAATTAATTTCCCGTCATCTACACTGAAATACTTATTCTTTTTATTAGATTTAGGCAAAGGTTTAGTGGTTGATATATAATTAGGTCTTGAACTATTTTTATATGCAAATCTTATAATTTGATTTTTTTTGACATAAATTGTTTTTTTATTATCTGTTCTAGGTTTAATGCCTGGTATATCTAATAGAATATCTACATCATTATTTAATTTCTTAATTTTTTTTATTATATTTTTATGCCAACTGATCTCATTGTGAGATGCATTCAACCTTACTATCTTAGAGTATTTAAATATAATTTTTAACTTTGAGGTGTCTTGAGTTATGGGTCCTATTGTAGGTAAAATTTTCATTTTAATAAAAAAGCTTTTTATTTGTTTTTCTCAAAATATCTTGTATTTCTTTTCTTGCAAATTTATAGGATTTTTTTCTCATAATATTTTGTCTAAATTCTGATCCTGAAATCTCTTTCAAATTTTTTTGGTGTGAACACTCTCCTTTTAAAATGATTTTATTGCATCTTTTACAAAAATAAGCACCCATGTGGGCAAATACTTGAATTTTGAATTTTTTGAGATTTTTTTTAATTAAACTAATTGCTGATTGAGGATGATAAACGTTTTCCGCACCCGCATGATCTCTTCCAACTGCAAAAATATTAAATCCTAATTTCTCTCTCAAGTTTAAATGATGTATAGCTTCCCTAGGTCCACAGTAATGCATGTTTGCTATAACTGGTAAATATATAAGTTTACCTTTATAGATTTTTCTTAAAACACTGTAAGATTTTTTTAATGCAAAATTTGTACAATCATTTTTTTTTTTTATACCTAATAAAGGATTTATTACTATCAAATCAGAAATTTCTAATATTTTTTCAAAAATTCTTTCATGACCAAGATGAGGAATATTTCTAGTTTGAAAAGCAGTCTTTTTATTTTTTCCTGTTTTTTTTATATTCTTTATAATTTTTTTGTTAAAGTTAATTATAAAGTTAACATGTTTTATATACTTCTTTTTAATTTTAGCGCCAGTGCAAAACGTATCACCATATTTATAAAATATTTTCAATCCAACATAATCTGATTTTTTTATATTAAAAATTTTTTTTCTTATATCAATTTGAGAAATAGAGAATTTTTTTGCATTTGAATAATCAAAATATTTAATCCCATAAGGTAACAATAAAGGCATTCCATAAAATTTATTTTTGAAAAATTTATTCAATTGATTTTTGTTAATAAAATTTTTTTGATATTTTATAATTCCATGTTTTAAATTAGCAAAGTCTATAAGGTATCTAGTTTGAGGGTCGTTAAAATTTATCACAGCTATAATTTCAATTAATAAAAGACACAATATAAAAAGAACTGTTATAAATATTATATTTTTTTTGTCAAAATTAATATATTAATTAATAAAAAATATTTAATTATTTAAGTTATGAAAAATAAATTCTTATTATATTCAATACTAGTAATATTTTTATTTTTATTACTTGGAATTTTCTTAATCACCCAAGACGAAAACAATAAAATTTCTAAAATTATTAAAGATAATACTCCGGCTAATATTAAATATTTTCTCAAAAAGACAATATTCTATATACCATTAAAAGTTAGAGAATTTAAAGAAGTTAAAGAAGTTAATAAAAACCTTAAAGAAAAAAATTCAAAACTTTTAATTGAAAATAATGTGTTAAAAAATAATTTGTTAAAAGGTAATTATGAAAAAATTATTAAAGAAGAATATTTATTTGAATCTTTTGTTGTGCCGTTTGTAAGTAAAAACGATCCTTATAAAAGAAAAACACAAGCTTATCTAGAGGTTTATGGTGATAAAATTATAGTAGTTTTTTGGTCCGGAAAAATCATATCTTTTCAAAAAAATATTTTTGATGAAACAATTTTTGATTTTGAAGAGATAAAAAATAATATTTCAACAAAAAATTTTTATAATAACAGTATTAAGTGGACAGGTATTAGAGATGCTTTAGTAGTTGAAAATGAAATTTATTTAAGTTTAACAGAAGAGATTAGAAAAAACTGTTATATGACATCAGTAATCAAGGCCCAATTAAACTTTGAAAATTTAGAATTTTCAAGTGTTTTTAAACCATTAGAATGTACAGATATTGTAAAAAAAGTTGAAGATTTTAGATATTTTAATGGTCATCAAACAGGTGGAAGATTGGTTTGGCTAAATAATAAATTATATTTAACTATTGGCGATTATAATTCTTGGGAATACGTTCAAGACGATAGCAGTATAATTGGTAAGATTTTAGAGATAAATCCAAATAATGGAAAATATAATCTAGTTACCAAAGGCCATAGAAATCAACAAGGCCTTACTATCTTTTCTGAGAAAGAGGGATTATTGATTTCAAGTGAACATGGTCCAAAAGGAGGAGATGAAATAAATTTGATTAATTTGAATGAAAATCTTCAAAATAATAATTTTGGCTGGCCAATTTCCTCATATGGCTCACATTATGATAGAGTGCCAATTAATAAATTTACAAAAAAATATGCACCATTAAATAAGAGCCACAAAGAATTCAATTTTAAAGAGCCTATAAAATATTTTTCTAAAGCAGTTGCACCATCTCAAATAATAAAAAATTATTATTCAAATCAAAATCAATTTATTTTAAGCACTTTAGGAAAAAAATCCCTATATTTTCTCGAGATTGATTCATCTAAAAATTTAAAAATAGTTAAGATAATTAACACCGGTGAAAGAATAAGAGATATAATTTATGACGAATTAACCAATTCTTACTTTATATATCAAGAAAACGCTAGCACTCCAAAGATAGTAAGAATCTCAAAAATAAATTAATATAGTTAGTAATAATATTTTTTCTAATTATTTTTAAAATTTTCTAAAATGTGTAAAAAATTTATAAACAAATATCAATAATACTAATAACTTATTTTGACCGTTATCAATTCTTATTTTTGTTTCCTCAAAAAAATGATCTATAAAATTTATTTTACTTGAAAAACCACCTCTTCTAAAAATGCCAAAAACTTCCTTTTTAGTTGTGGCTATTCCTGTCATTTTTTTTTTAACTATCATTCTAAAGAAATAATCATAATCAGCAGAAAATTTATATTTTAGATTATATAATCCAATTTTTTTTGCAGACTTTAATTTTATAAAAAAGCCAGTCGAGTGACTGCTGTAGAACCCCCAAGAGAAATAAATTTTCCAAGGTTTGTATCCATGTAATATACCCCAATGTTTTTTAACTGCGCCAAAAATAAAATCTTTTTTTGGATATTTGTAAATGTATTTTTTCAAAATTCTTAATGCATTTGGTAATAAAATATCATCAGAATTTACAAAACCAACATAATCTCCAGAAGCTACTCTTAATCCTTTATTAAAAGCATCATATATACCCTTATCTTTTTCACTAATCCAATAATCTATCTTATGTAAATTTTTTTTAATAATTTTTAATGTCCCGTCATTTGATCCTCCATCGATTATAATTAATTCATAATTATTATATTTTTGTTTATATATGCTATTTAGAGTTTTCTGAAGGTGAGATACATTATTATAAACAACTGTAATAATCGAAATAAGTGGAAATTTTTTATTTTTTTTTTTTTTAATTTTATTTTTCAATTTTAAATAAATTTTAAATTGTTATTATTAAATAAATGATTAAACATATCACTATACATATCTATTTAAAATGATAAATACTTTTTATTTTTGAAAATATAAAATTCATTAAATTAGGCAAATAATAATTAATAAATGGAAAAAAAAACTTTTTTAGTTACTGGGGCAGCAGGTTTCATTGGTTTCAATTTTTCAAAAAAACTTCTTAATGAAGGACATAAAGTTTATGGAATAGATAATTTTGATAAATACTATTCAATAAAACTTAAATATAAAAGAGCAAGATACCTTAAAAAATATAAAAATTTTATTTTTTTGAAAATTAATATTGAAGAGATGGACAAACTTAAAAAGATTAATATAAAAAAAATCGATCATGTTTTTCACTTTGCAGCTCAAGCAGGTGTGAGATACTCAGCAATAAATCCAAAAAAATATATTAATACAAATATTCTTGGAACTATTAATGTATTAAAATTTATTAGAGATAAAAAACCAAAATCAACATTTTTTGCATCATCAAGTTCAGTTTATGGTGACAGTAAAAAGTTTCCTTTAAAAGAAAATGATAATTTGAAACCAAAAAATATTTATGCGACTTCAAAAATGATCAATGAACTTTCTGCAAGAAGTTTTTCAAAAAATTTTAATTTAAATATTTATGGATTGAGATTTTTTACAATTTATGGTGATTGGGGTAGACCTGATATGCTTTTATATAAAATTTTTAAATCTACAATGGAAAAAAAATATATTGAGTTAAATAATAAAGGCAATCATATTAGAGATTTTACTTACATAGATGATGTCACAAATATTTTATACAATCTAGTTTTTAAAAAAATAAAAAAAAAATATGACATTTTTAATATTTGCTCTAATAAGCCAATTCATATAGGCAAAATGATTAAAGAAATTCAAAATCAAAATATAAATTTAAAAGTAAAAATGATAAATAAAAATAAACTTGATGTTTTCAAAACACACGGGGACAACTCAAAAATACTCAAATTGTTAAAAAATTTCAAATTCACAAAATTTAATGATGTGTTTAAAGATAGTTACAAATGGTATTTAAAAAATAATAAAAATTTAATTTTTTGAAACTATTAATTCATCTTTTAAACCAAAATAATTTTTGGGTAATTTATTTTTAATAAACCAAAGCCATCTAGCAATAAATTGATTACGTGAATTAAAACCATTAAATATTTCGTACAGAGTTTGATTTTCATCAGAAAAATAGTTTGCTGCATTTATTATATTTGATCTGACAAAAATTAAGCTAGAGCATTTTGAAAGTATAAGAGTATCTTTAATTGACTCATCACCTAATAAATACCTATGATTTAACCTTTGATATTTTAAAAAAGCGTCATTTTTGTTTGATTTATATGTGCTTATATATAATAATTTATTAGAATAATTTTTTTTAAAAAAGTCCAAATATCTTTGTTCTTCAGTACAAAGATATATTTTATCAAATTTTTCAACTTCTAAAATTTTATTTATATGTTTCATTATTTGATTTTCGGTTGCGGGAAGAATATGTCCACGACTTGTTTTATAACTTGTTCCTCTAAAGTGAACCCCTAAAATTTTCTTATTATGTAAATTATGTTGATCGAAATAAGATTTTAAAAAACTATAATATTTATTTTTTATTCTAATTTCCTTTTTTTTAAATTGTTCAAAATTTTTATCAAGGTGGATTCGATAACTCATTCCTTGATGAAAATCATCTCTCGACATTACAACATTTTTGCTTTTATAAACTTCTTTAAGTTCATATTTTGATACTTTCTCAAAATAGTATTCCCAGGAATTAGTAGTGCCATTGATTGGGTTAATTTCATTATAAGGACTTACATAATTTTCCATATCAACAATTGGAATAAAATTATTTTCTTTCGAAATGATTAAATGATTTAAAACAAAAGACAAATATGAGAATATTCCTGCATGAGAGGTTCTTTTAATAATATAAAAAGTTTTATCTGGATTTAAATTTCCAAATTCACAATATTTAAATCCATTTTTATATTTAATGCTAATTGGTTTTAATTCATTTCTTAGAAATAATGGTTTTGGACCTTCATCAACTAATAAAATTTTTTTAATTAATTTTTTTATTCTTTTCATTATTTAAAAATAAATATATGATTTATTTTTTTTTGATATATAAAAATTTTCTATAAATGAAAACATCTTTAGTTATTACAACAATTAATAAATTAAATAAAAATTTAAAATTTTTTGCTAAAATGTGTAAGATTAAAAAATGGGATTTTTATTTAATTGGAGATAAAAAAACTAAAATTATATCAAATAAAAATAACTCATTTTATTTTAATATAGCTAAGCAAAAAAATACCAAATTGCAATTTGCTAAAATCTGTCCTGAAAATTCATATTCAAGAAAGAATATAGGTTATTTATTATCATATATAGATAAAAATGAAATTATAGTAGAAACTGATGATGATAATTTACCAAAAAAAAATTTTTTTAATGAGATTAAAATCGAACATAAGGTAGAAAAAATTAAGAATAAAAGTTGGGTAAATATTTATGATTTATTTGTAATAAAAAAAAAAGATAAAGTTTGGCCAAGAGGATTACCATTGGATGAACTTTTATATAAAAAAATATATTTAAAAAAAAACAAAAATTATAAAAAATTTCTAATTCAACAAGGTGTTTCAGAAATCAATCCTGATGTTGATGCTATTTATAGATTTGCTCAAAAAAAAATAAATATTAGTTTTAAAAATTACAAAGTTTCACTCGGAGAGTCACTCTCACCTTTTAATAGTCAAAACACAATTTGGCATAAATCTTTACTACCTTTGATGTATTTGCCAGTTACATGCACAATGAGATGTACCGATATTTGGAGATCTTTAATAGCACTTCAAATAATGAAAATTAATAAATTTGAAATATTATTTTTTGGCACAAGTATGTATCAAATTAGAAATAAACATGACCTTAATAAAGATTTTGAGGATGAAGTCCCAGCTTATTTATACAATAAAAAAATAATAGATATTTTAGAAAAAATTAAACTTAAAAAAGGCAAGCAGAATTTCTTATATAACCTTAAAAAATCATATCAGGAGTTAGTTAAATACAAAATATTTGAACCAAAAGAAAAAAAATATCTAGATGCTTGGATAAATGATTGTAAAAAAGTTATGAATTATGACTAGATTTTAATTTATGTATTATTTTTTTAAAAATTTAATCAAAAAAATTTTATCAAAAACATCATGGAGATTTAAGAAATTATATAAAAATAAAAATTATGTTCATCAAAAACCAAATATAGATGTAATTAAAACTCTTTATAACTCAACTGGTGTTTTACACATGGGTGCACATAGAGGTGGAGAAGCTCAAATATATGATTGGTTTCAAAAAAAAACAATTTGGATAGAGGCAAATCCAAAAATAATACCTGATCTTAAAGATAATGTTTATCAATTTCCATTTCAGAAAGTTATTCAAGCATTACTTAGCGATAAAGATGGAGATTATATTGATTTCTATATTTCAAGTAATGACTCGGCCTCCTCTTCAATTTTTGAATTTGGAAAAAAAAGTATTGAACAGAATTTAAAAATGGTTTCAAAAATAAAACTCAGATCTTGTAAGTTAGACACTATTGTGAAAAATGAACCTATTGAAATTTTAGACTATGATTTTTGGGTAATAGATTTACAAGGTGCAGAACTCTTAGCTTTAAAAGGGGCAATGGAATCTTTAAGAAAATGCAAATCAATTTTAGTGGAAGTAAGCAAAAATGAATATTATAAAAATGCCGTAAACTGGGAAGAATTAAAAAAATTTTTAAATCAAAATGATTTTATTCAACAATGGGAACCAATTGAGGCACATTCAGATGTTCTTTTTATCAAAAATCCTTAAATAATTTCCATAAGTTTTTTAACTTCATTTAAATAAAGATTACAATTCTTAATTTTATCAAACCTGTTTAAACTTATATAGGCCTTTTTAATTTTTATTTGATATTTTTTTTTAAAAAAATAAAAATCAAGTATAACTTTAGATAATTTTTTAAAATTTCTTATTGGAAACAATGATCCAAATTCACCTTTTTGTAAAATTTCAGAGGGTCCAGTTGGGCAGTTGGTTGATACAACATATTTTTTCAAAGTTATGGCTTCTAATATAACATTAGGCAAACCCTCGTACAAAGACGTAAGCACGAATAAATCAGAATTTTTAATATAATTATATGGATTATATGTAAATTTTAAAATTTTTACTTTCTCATTGAGTTTTTTTGAATTTATATATTTTTTTATTTTATCTTTATTACTACCATAACCGATTAACAAGAGTTTTGCAGGAATTTTTTGACTAACAATATTAAATGCTTTTAAAAGTGTTATATGATCTTTTTGATCAGTAAACCTTGAAACATTAATTATTTTTAATTTATTAGTTTTTTTAAAAAAATTATTTTTAATTTTTTGTTTACTTTTTAATATTATATCTTTTTTGTTTAAAGGATTATAAATCATTTTAGAATTAATTTTAAATTTTTTATCTATTTCATTTTTAAACGACTTGCTGTTGACAATTATTTTGATTGGATATTTAAATAATATTTTAAATAAAAAATTTTTAAGAATATTTTTATTCCATCCACTCGGTGAAGAATTTGATCTAGTAATAATTTTTTTTCTAAAAATAATTGCTAAAATTATACAATAAATATTAGCCTGAAATGCAAAAATATAAGTTTCTTTATTTTGAAAAAAACTTTTAATTAATAATAATAAGCAAAAAAAATATTTATAGTATTTATTTTTTATGTCATTTTTTTTTTTTGAAAAATTGATGATTTTTATTTTTTTATCAAAAAAATTGTTGAATTTTCTATCGTAAGTAATTAGCTCAATATTTTTTATATATTTTGCTAAATAATTACTAATTATTACTATGTTTTTTTCTACTCCGCCACCTTCCATTGCTGGCATAAAAATTACAAGTTTTTTTTTATTAGTTTGCATAGTTTTAAAATATTGATACTAAAGTATAAAAATTACAAAAATAATTTAAAGTGAAAATAGCGATTAATTTTGAAAATTTACCTGAAGATGGAGGTGCTTTCCATGAAAATATTCTTCTTACAGATGTCTTCAAGTCATTTGATGATTCAAGATATAATATTTTATACATTATTTCGAATAAAAAAGTTGAAAAGATTTTAAAACAAAAAAATTTAAATACAATTTTTTTCAAAAAGAATTTAATATTTAGAATTCAAAATTTTTTATATAAATTCAAATTTTTCAAATTTATTCTTGATAAATTTAGAATTCAAAATAACTTTGAAAAGTTTGTTCAAAAAAATAATATAGATCTTTTAATTTTTAATAATCCTTCCGAAATGTCTTTGTTGGCGTATAATTTAATGTACGTAATTGTTTTTTATGAGCTTCAGCATTTAAAATATAACTTTTTTCCAGAATATAAGGCATATCACAATTTTGATCTAAGAGAAATTATAATAAATAATTTTTTAAGTAAAGCATTTAAAATTATAACATGTGTAAACAAAGACAAAAAGCTTTTAGAAAAATATTATAATGCTCAGGAAGATAAAATTATAATCCAACCATTCGTTTCTAGATTACCTCTAATTTATGAACAAACAGTCAATAAAAAAGATTTTCAAAATTATAAAAAAAAATTGAAGTTAGATAATGATAAAAAAATTTTATTTTACCCAGCACAATTTTGGCCTCACAAAAATCACAAGTATATAATTGATGCTATGGGTGAAGTAGTTAACAGGTATAAAAAAAAAGATTATCATGTTGTGTTTTGTGGTTATGATAAATTTAATCAACTAAAATTTTTAAAAAATAAAATTAAGGAAAAAAGGTTATCTGATTACTTTACTTTTTTTGATTATCTCGAAGATAATGAAATAATAGCATTGTATTTGAATTGTCACGCGTTGGTTATGCCCACTTTTGTTGGACATTATTCATTGCCGCTATTTGAATCATTTTATTTTAAAATTCCAGCATTTTTTACTAAAGATTTACTGGATGATAATTTAAGAAAGTTTGCCTTTGAAATCGATACAAAAAAACCAGACGATTTAGCAACAAAATTAATGAATATTAATAATGACGATGGGAATTTGGATAAGATAATGGATGAAGCTCATAATTTTTATAAAAATTTTTGCTCTCTAGAAAAAATTAAACAAACATATACAGAAATATTTGATGAGGTACTTTACTTTAAAAGCATATGGAAGTAACTACCAATTTATAAAAAATTTTATGAAAAAAAAAATATTAATATGTGGTGCTGGTGGTTTTATAGGTGGTCATTTAGTAAATTATTATTTAAAAAACTCTGATCATGAACTAGTGTGTGCAGATATTAAGCCAGAGGCTAGTTGGTTTCAAATCTTTGATAAAAATAAAAATTTTTCTTTAGATCTCAAAAATTTTGATAGTTGTATGGAAGTAACTAAAGGTATCGATTATGTTTTTAATTTAGCTTGCAATATGGGAGGTATGGGTTTTATAGAAAATAACAAAGCAGAATGCATGCTTTCAGTTTTAACTACAACAAACTTATTAAGAGCATCTGTAATTAATGGCGTAAAAAAATTATTTTTTTCATCTAGCGCATGTGTTTATAATGCAGCTAAACAAATTGAAACTTTTGTGCCTGGTTTAAAAGAAACAGATGCCTATCCAGCTGAACCAGAAGATGGTTATGGTTGGGAAAAACTTTTTAGCGAAAGAATGTGTAGGCATTTTAGTGAAGACTTTGGGTTAGATACAAGAGTTGCAAGATATCACAATGTGTATGGTCCAAAAGGTACATACGGTGGTGGCAGGGAAAAAGCTCCAGCTGCAATTTGTAGAAAAATTATAGATGCGAAACTAAATAACAAAACTTCAATTGATGTTTGGGGAGATGGTGAGCAGACTAGAAGTTTTATGTATATAGATGATTGCATTGATGGAACTTTAAAAGTTTTTAATGAAAAATTCACTGATGTTTTTAATGTAGGTAGTGATGAACAAGTTTCAATAAATCAATTGATCCAAATTATTGAGAATATTGCAGAATATAAAGTAAAAAAAAATTATCTTTTAGATAAACCTAAAGGGGTAAGAGGTCGATCAAGCGATAACACATTTATAAAAAAAAAATTAGATTGGTCTCCTTCAACATCTCTCAAGAATGGTTTGGAAAAAACTTATGAATGGATTTTTAACGAAATATCAAAAAAAGAGAGTATTTCTAAATTTACCAAGTATTGAACTACAAAAATTATTTTTTATGTTATTTAAAAAAAAATAATATTTAACATAATTTTAAAAAAAATAATTTAAATCCCCAAATAAACGATACCAAAAAGTTTTTAAAAGAGGTTATAAAGATTGTAATTTTTACTGTAAATATTTATAGGAAACAATTATTTAGTAATATTAAAATTTAGATAATTAATTTATTTTTTTGATACAGATTAAATCAATAACAGCCTTATTGCTATTTTCAAAATTTTCATAATTAAAAGTAACTAATTTTCTTAAATTATTATCATAAATA
>Ga0160422_10001217_pt1 | contig 16127 bp, 9 predicted proteins | sample Fk160mmetaG_FD_108192 | JGI IMG/M metagenome (GOLD analysis project Ga0160422, IMG submission 108192) | Marine microbial communities from the Central Pacific Ocean - Fk160115 60m metaG | ecosystem: Environmental > Aquatic > Marine > Oceanic > Photic zone | place: The Central Pacific Ocean... | reverse complement strand
ACGGCGGCGGAATGGCCCGAGCGCATCGAGCGCAAGGTCAAGGGATCCGTTTCGCCCGACACCTGGGAAGCGATATCCGGCCAGGTCGATGCCTTCAAGAAATACTGGAAGGAACTGGTCGGGAACGAGGACGTCTCCCTTTCCCTTGTCCTTCCTGCCGACCAGAAGGCCGTATACGACGGCCTCGACGTAGAGCAGAGGCAAACCTTCCGTGATCTCGACCAGGAGGAACAAAAGGCCTTTTTCGAGATCGAGGGCGGTGAAGAGCGGGCGGACTACCTCGCCCGCAAGGGCCTGGAAATGCGCAACCGGGCCATGGAGACGATCGGCCAGCAGGGCGAGGAAATCGCCCAGAAGTCGGCCGAGGTCATCAAGTCCGCTTGGGCGGGCCTGCTCGGGTTCTTCGCCCAGGTTACCTTTCTTGCCGTCATTCCCATCTACCTCTTCTATTTCCTCAGCTCCAACCGCAACCTCCTTGAAGACCTGGAAGAAGAGCTTGGCTTTCTGAGCGCATCGGTCAAGGAGGACGTGGTCTTTCTGATCCGCGAGTTCGTCGGCATCATGGTCGCCTTCTTCCGGGGTCAGCTGCTGATCGGGCTCCTCATGGGCGTGGGCTATGCCATAGGCTTCACCATCAGCGGCCTGAAGTTCGGGATCGCCCTCGGCCTGCTCTTCGGCCTGCTCAACATCGTGCCCTACCTCGGGTCCATCGTGGGGATCGTCACGGCCGTGCTCGTCGCCTACCTCCAGCCCGGGGGCATTGCGGAGACCGGGGAATGGACCGTCCTCTTGGGCTGCGGAATTTCCTTTCTCGTGGTCCAGTTGATCGAGAGCTACTACCTGACCCCCAAGATCATGGGCCAGCAGACCGGTCTTCATCCCGTCGTCGTGATCGTTTCCATCTTCTTCTGGGGGACTGCCCTGGGGGGCATTCTCGGCATGATTTTCGGCATTCCCCTGACCGCCTTCATCATCATCGCCTGGCGCCTGCTTTGCCGCAAGTACTTCAACCGCACCTTTTGCGCCCCCGCGGAAGCCTGAGCCTTTAAGCCTTCCCCATGATTTTTCTCCGCTCGTTCTTGCTTCTGACCCTCCTCACGTCCTCCCTGCAGGCAGCCGTTCCCGTCCCCTAAGCGACGCCGAGGTCAAGGCCCTCCACGACCTGGGGCAGTAGCCCTTTTTTGCCCTGTATCCCCATTCCTTGGTGGACGTTCGGGGGCGCAAGCGTAAGGGTGATTACTCTTCAACCCTAACCTTATTGTTTTTCCATGAAGCTTCCCTTGTTTGTCCTTTTCCCGTCCCTGATCCTTGGCGTCGTCCTGCAGGCCGCCCATGAGACCAAGCCCCTGAGCGAGGATCAGCTCAAGGTCCACAAGCTGGACGGGAAGTTCTTCAAGAAGGGGACGGAGGTGGAAGGCATCCTCATCGCGACCTCGGAGAGGGTGTCGGATTACGCCCATGCGGAGTCGGCCTACTTGTTCGGGAAGATCATGCAGTCGGTCGACAAGAAGGTGGCGGAGAGAATACGTGAGAAGCGCCTCTTGTGCATCCTGATCGGGCATGACGAGCTCACTTCCGAGGTTCCCCAGTTCAGGACCGACAAGAAGGGCAAGGAATTGGATTTTTACAACTGGCGCAGCCGTGGCTTTCTGCGCTGGTTCGGGCCACGCCCGGTGGTCGTCTTTGCCGAGGAGGACGTCATGGAATACGAGGGAGGAATGAGGCTGGAGAGCATCCTTATCCATGAGTTCGGACACGTCGTCCATGGGGCGGGTTTCGATGAGGATCAGCAGAAGCGATTGACGGCGGCCTTCGAAAAGGCAAGAGAATTGGAAATCTGGAACGACGGACGGGCGGCTCAGCGTTTCCGGCGGGTAAAAGGAAAGAAGAAGGTTTCTCTTTTGGGGGCTTTGAAAAAATGGTTCCCCCAAGAATCGGAAGAGCTTTTGAAGAAGTGCCTGCAGGAGGGGGATGTCCTGGTCAATGGGAAGAAGGCAAATCCTTCGGTCAAGGTGAACGGGGAGGACAAGGTACTGGTCGTCTTTGGCGGGCCCAAGCGATGCTATGCCTCGCGCAACCGGGCGGAGTACTGGGCGGAGGGGGTCCAGTGCTGGTACAACACCAACCGCACGATGGATCATGATCATAACCACATCCATACCCGTAAGCAGTTGAAGGAGTACGACGTCGAGCTGGCCAAGCTGTGCTCGGAGGTGCTGGGAGAAGGGGAATGGCGCTTCGTTTCCCCGCGCGAGCGGGCGGGCAAGGGGCACTTGAAGGGTTACGACCCCGCAAGGGCTCCGGTGACCGAGGATTTGCCCCATATCGATACCGCGGCCCTCGATTACTACGACGAGTACTGGAAGGTTTTCTGGCACCGGCTCTACGACAAGCACGCCTTGTCCTCGCCACATTCGCGCAGCCTGTTCAACGGAAAGGACCTGAGCGGATGGTCGATGGACGTGCCCGCCCTCGACAAAAAACCGGAGGGCAAGAAGCCCTTCGTTGCCCGCAACGGGATGCTGGTCAGCCTAGGTTCGCCCGGGGGACACCTGCTGACCGACGAGAAGTTCGAGAACTACCGGGTGGTCGCGGAGTACCGCTTTGCGGGCAAGCCCGGCAACTGCGGGGTACTCGTCCATGCCTCCAAGCTGCGCAACCTCTACAAGATGTTCCCCAAGTCGATCGAGGTGCAGATGAACCACAAGCACGCGGGGGACTTCTGGTGCATCGTGGAGAACATCGTGGTGCCCGACATGGTCAAGAGGCGCGGGCCGGAAAAGAACTGGGGAATCGTCGAGGGCAAGGCCCGCCGGATTGCCAACCTGACCGACGATTCGGAAAAGCCGGTCGGGGAATGGAACCGCATGCGGATCGAGTGCGTGGGGGACGAGGTCAAGGTCTGGGTCAACGGGGATCTGGTCAACCATGGCTTCGACTGCACTGCCAAGAAGGGGAAGCTGGCCATCCAGGCGGAGGGCTCGGAGGTGGAATTCCGCAAGTTCGACTTGACCCCCATCAACATCCTGAGCGAGTAGGCTCCTTACGGTGGATTGGTTGCTTCTTTATCTTGCCTTGGCTCCGGGGCTCGCTCTGGCTTTGTACTTCTACTGGCGGGACAAGCACGAGAAGGAACCTGCCGGGCTTTTGATCCTTTGTTTTTTGCTTGGGGCGCTCATGTGTTTTCCCGCGGCAATCTGGAATACGTCCGCATTCTCCCTGTTCGATTTCGACTTGATGGGCTCGAACGGGCTGGTCGTTTCCTTCTTTATGGCCTTCTTCGTAGTGGGGTTCGGCGAGGAATTCTGCAAGTACCTCGTCTTGGTCAAGTATCCGTTCAAAAAGCCCAGCTTTAACGAGCCGTTCGATGGGATCATATACTCGGTAATGATCAGCCTGGGATTCGCAAGCCTCGAGAACGTCCAATACGTCATGCAAGGAGGTGTGGAGGTGGCCCTCCTGCGCATGGTGACGGCGGTGCCTATGCATGCCGCATACGGGGTTCTTATGGGGTATTACGTCGGGCTGGCCCGGTTTCAGCATCCCGGTGAGCGCGCCGGCACTTGCAGGAAGGGCTTGCTCGTGGCGGCGGTCTTTCACGGTGGCTATGACTTCTTCCTTTTTCAGGACGTCTCCCTCCTGCTCCTGCTGTTGGTCTTGCCCGTCATGATTTACGCCGTCTTCCTCAGCCGCAGGTCCATGCGCGAACACTTGGATCGTTCCCCTTTTCAGTAAGGAGTCGGGCGATGGAGGATGAATGTGCGCAAGATTGCCTTGAAAGGGGTGGAGCTCGCTAAGAGAATGACCTTTTTGATTTCCCGAGATGGCCGACAAGGATAAAGATTTCGTGCACCTGCATGTGCATTCCGACTTCAGCTTGCTGGACGGGTGCTGCCGGATGGACCGCCTGATGGACCGGGCGGTGGAGCTGGGGCAGTCGGCCATGGCCCTGACCGACCATGGGAATTTGTTCGGGACGATCAATTTCATCAAGCAGGCGGAGAAGCGCGGGATCAAGCCCATCATCGGGTGCGAGGGCTACATGGTGACCGACCACAAGAACGATGAGAAGCCCGGGCGCGAGAACCACAAGTCGTACCATATCGGGATGCTGGCCAAGACCTACGAGGGCTACCAGAACCTTTCCAAGGTGGTCTCGGACGCCCACGTCGACGGCTTCTACTACCGCCCGAGGACGGACCTGGAGACGCTGGCCGAGTTCTCGGAGGGGCTGATCGGGTTCACCGGCTGCATGCAGGGCTGGATCCCCCAGCTCCTCCTCCGGGGGGAGGAGAAGGAGGCCGAGAATGCGATGGGGCAGATGATCGAGATCTTCGGCAAGGAGAACTATTTCGTGGAGCTCCACAACCATGGGATCGAGGAGCAGGTCAGGCTGGTCCCGGAGCTGCTCAGGCTGGCCAAGAAGTTCGACCTCAAGACGGTGGCCTCCAACGACGTACACTACGTGCGGGGCGAGGACTGGGAACCCCACGATGCGTTGCTCTGCATCCAGACCGGGTCCAAGCTGGACGATCCCAAGAGGATGAGGTACGAGGCCCGCGAGTTCTACCTGAAGTCCCGGCAGGAGATGGAGAAGCTTTTCAAGGAGGCGCCCGAGGCGATCACGAATACCTTTGCGGTGGCGGAGATGTGTGAGGTGGAGCTTCCCTTCGGTGACAACAACTATCCCGTCTTCTCCATGCCGCCCGAGATCAAGTCTGAGGTCGCGGACAACGTCGCCTACCTGAAGCGCCTTTGCGTCGAGGGGCTCAAGGAGAGGTACGATTCGGATTACCGGGACGAGGGCAAGCGGTCGGAGGATGCCGAGGACCAGGCCCGCGTCCTGAGCGAGCGGATCGATTACGAGCTGGGGGTCATTGCAAAGACGGGCTTCAACGATTACTTCCTTATCGTGGCCGACTTCATGAAGTGGGCCCGCGAACAGGGAATCCCCGTGGGCCCGGGCCGGGGCTCGGGAGCAGGTTGCCTGGTGGCCTACGTTCTCGGAATTACGGACATCGATCCCTTGCGCTTCGGCTTGCTCTTCGAGCGGTTCCTCAACCCCGAGCGGGTCTCGCCCCCCGATTTCGACATCGATTTCTGCATGCGCAGAAGAGGGGAAGTCATCGAGTACGTACGAGAAAAGTACGGGCGCGACTGCGTGGCGAACATCATTACCTTCGGGACCTTCGGGGCCAAGATGGTGGTGCGAGACGTGGCCCGGGTGCGTGATCTTCCCTATGCGGAGGCGGACAAGCTGGCCAAGATGGTCCCGGACGACCTCAACATTTCGCTTGAGGACGCCCTTGCCAAGAGCCCGGAGTTCGCTTCCGAGTACGAGAAGAACCCGGTTGCCAAGCAGATCGTGGACACGGGCAAGGTCATCGAGGGCATGGTCCGCAACGTGGGGACCCATGCCGCAGGGGTCATCATCGCCGACCGCCCCCTCAAGGAACTGGTCCCCCTGACCACCCAGGACGGGATCCTGACCACCCAGTTCCCCAAGGACCCGGTGGAGGACTTGGGCCTTCTGAAGATGGACTTTCTGGGGCTGAAGACCCTTACCGTGATCGCGGAGGCGGAGGACCACATCCGCCGCAAGCCGGGCCTGGAGGAATTCCGGGTAACCGATGCCCCCCTCGAGGACGAGGAGACCTTCAAGCTCCTCAACGAGGCCCGTACGATCGGAGTGTTTCAGCTGGAGTCGGAGGGCATGCGCCGACTTTGCCGGCAGATGACCATTTCCAACGTAGACGAGGTGATCGCCCTCATCGCCCTCTACCGCCCGGGGCCCATGGAGTGGATTCCCGACTACATCAAGGGCAAGGAGGATCCCTCCACCATCAAGTTTCCCCATCCTTTGCTGGAGGATGTCTGCGAGGAGACCTACGGGGTCATGGTCTACCAGGAGCAGGTCATGGAGGCGGCCCGCAGGATTGCCGGTTATACGCTTGGCGGAGCCGACATCCTGAGGCGGGCCATGGGCAAGAAGAAGCCCGAGGAAATGGCCAAGCAGCGGGAAATTTTCGTGAAGGGGGCCAAGGAGGTCAACGAGATCGACAAGAAGAAGGCGGACGAGATCTTCAACATCCTTGAAAAATTCGCGGGCTATGGCTTCAACAAGTCGCACTCCGCGGCCTATGGCATCATCAGCTACCAGACCGCTTACCTGAAGGCCAATCATCCGGTTGCCTTCATGGCGGGGGTCCTTTCCTGCGAGCTGGGCAATTCGGACAAGCTCTCCCACTTCATTGCGGAATGCTCGGAGATGGAGATCCGGGTGCTCGGGCCGGACGTCAACGAGTCGGGAGAAAGCTTTACCCCGGTCGAGGGCAAGGAGGGGACGGGCGACTCCATCCGATTCGGCCTCGCAGCGGTCAAGGGGGTGGGGGACGCGGCGGCCCGGTTGATCGTAGATGAAAGGGAGAGGAGCGGGCCCTACGAGAGTTTTTCGGACCTGGTCGAGCGCATAGACGGCAAGGCGGTCAACAAGCGGGTGCTGGAGTGCCTCGTAAAGGCGGGCGGGTTCGACTCGGTGGAACCGAGCCGATCCTTCCTCCTGTCCGATCTGGACCGGGCCATGGGGGAGGCCCAGTTGCTAAGGAAAGACCGCGAGGCGGGCCAGTCCAACATGTTCGACCTTATGGGTGGGGAAGAGGAGGACGGCGCTTCCGCCAAGGGCGACGGATCCACCTCCGCCAACGGGCGGCACGAGGTCCCGGAGATGGACGAACTGGAGAAGCTCAAGCTGGAGAAGGAATTGCTCGGCTTCTTCCTCTCCGGTCATCCCGTCGATACCCTCGGCGGACTGGGGTCTCTTCTCGATACCATCTGCGGCGAAGACCTCGAGAAGATCGAGGACAGGCGCTCCTTCCGGCTTTGCGGCGTCGTTTCCGACATTGAGAGAAGATACACCAAGAAGGACGCAAAGCCCTGGGTGCGCTTCAACCTCCTGGCCAAGGAGAGGGATTTCTCGCTACCCATGTTCACCGAGGCCTACGAGACTTATGGACAGGTCCTCGAGGAAGGCTCCATTATGGTGGTGGAGGGGATCGTATCCCGCCGTGACGGAGAGACCCGCATGAACGTGACCGGCATCCGCCGGGCGGAGACGGCGATCAGGGAACTGGCCGAGGAAGTGACTTGGCTGATCGATCCCGAGCATGAGGAGGCTCAGGCCTTCACCGAGGAATTGTTCGCTCTTTGCGACAAGGGCGAGGGCGGAACCTTGGTCCGGTTGGCCTTTGCCGGCTCGAAGGAAAAAGACGGGCTGGTGGCCGAGCCCGATGCCAGATTTACCATGTGCCTGACCCCTGCCGCCTTTACGGAGTGGCGGGAACGCGAGCCCGTCCGGGGAGCGCGTGTCGTCGTGCGCGAACCGGAGCCTCCGCCGGAGAGGCCCTGGTCCTAGCTTTCCCCTGCTCAATCCTCCTTGACCTGAGGGGCGGATCTTCCTAGTATGATCGGTTTTTCCTATGACGATTGAAATCAAACTACGTAAGGGCGAGCCCATGGACAGGGCCATTCGTCGCTTGAAGAAACGCCTCGACAGAGAGGGCGTAATTCGCGACGTAAGGGCCAAGCGCTACTTTGAGAAGCCTTCCGACAAGAGGAGGAAGGCCCGCAAGGTCGCCGCATTTACCCAGATGCTCCGTACCCGTTACGAAAAGATGTAACCTCCACAGGAGGATTTCCTCGTCAAGGGGGTGGGCCTTGCGCATTAATAGATCCTTTCAACGCATCTATGTCGCAGTTAGAAAAAAGACTCAGCCCCAACTTGCGGCTTGAATGGAAGCTCCTGAACCAGGAGAAGGCTTCCTCGATCGAGTTTCTGGGCTTGTGCGAAAAAATGATCGAGGTAGGCGAGTTTCTCCTCGCTCACGACGTCGCAAAGGCGGGACTTGCGAAACACAAAAAGGACCGCAAGCTCAGCCAAAGGGCGGCTCATGCCCTCAGCAAGGCCGGATCGCCTATGATGGCAACCAAGATCCTCGAGGAACTGGTGGCGGGAGGAGACCGGGGAGTCGAAACGCATAGCCTGCTCGCCAGCGCCTACAAGGACCTGTGGGAATACTCGACCGATCTGCAGAGCAAGAAAAAATATGGAGAATTGGCCATTGCCCGCTACGAGGAGGCTTACTCCACCAACAGCTTCGACAACCTCCGCACGAGTCAGCAACAGGACTTGGAGACACAGTATTACCCATGCATCAACGTTGCCTTCATGCACTTTATGTCGGGCGACCTTGAAAAAGGCAGGGAAAGTGCCCAAAAAGCCCGGCAGATTTGTGAGAAACTAAAGGAACGAGGCACCTACCACTATTGGATTCAGGTTACGGAGGCCGAGGCCCACCTGCTCCTCGGATCCATCGATGAGGCGGCCCGCGTCTACATGGACGCCGCCTCCAGCAAAGAAGCCCAGACCTCCCGGATCGCAAGCACCCGTAAACAGGCCCTTCAGATTGCGGGCGTTTATGAGGATGCGGAGGTAAGGGAGAAGATTTCCCTGGCCTTTCCGAAGCTCGGGATCGTGGCCTGCTCGGGGCACCTCATCGATGGCCCCGGAGATTCCCGACGCTTCCCACCGGAGGCGGAAGCCGAGGCCAAGCGAAAGATCGAGGAGGCGTTGGAGGAGATGGATGCCAACTGCGGATACAGTTCCGCGGCTTGCGGTACCGACATCCTCTTTCTGGAGACCATTGCCGAGCGCGGAGGAGAGACTCACGTCTTTCTCCCTTTCGCCAAGCAGGAGTTCATCGAGACGAGCGTTCGCCGGTCGGACGGCAATTGGGTCGACCGGTTCGAGAAGGTCCTCGACCAGGCGACTTCCGTCCACTACGTCACCAAGGAGGGATACAACGGGGAGGATTCCCTCTTTTCCTTCTGCAATGAGATAATGCTTGGTTTCACCGCCATGCGGGGCAGAGGGCTGGACGAGACGCCCAAGCTCCTGACCTTTTGGGATGGGCAAAGGGGATCGACCGGGGGCACCGGTGAGTTGGTGGACAGATGGCGGGCAAACTTCAACGAACCGGTGGTGATCTGCGCCAATGAGGTTCTTTCATCGCTCGCGGGCGCAGGCTCGTCCTCCTCGTCGACTGCCGAGGTTTCTCCCGCTTCACCCGAGACCAAGGACAAGGAGGGGAAGCAGGTTTCCCGGGCGGTCAAGGTTATGATTTTTGCGGACGTCGAGGGGTTCAGCAAGGTGCCCGAGGCTCTCACTCCCGTCTTCGTGGAAAAGTTTCTCGGGGGTGTCTCTGGCATGATCGAGTCCCTTTCCAAGCCACCCGCCTTCGTCAATACCTGGGGGGACAGTTTCTTTGCCGTCTTCGACGACTTGGACGATGCCCTCAACCTGGCCATGCAGTTGAGGGATTATTTTTCCAAGGGGGACTGGAGCGAGCTGGATCTTAGGGATGGACTGGAGGTCAGGATATCCATGCATGCCGGTCCGGTATACGAGGAGTTCGACCCCATCCTCCAGAGAAGAAACTTCTTCGGGCAGCACGTCAACCAGGCCGCCCGAATCGAGCCTATAGTACTGCCCGGTTCCGTCTTCGTTTCCGAGATCATGGCGGCGCTTCTTTCCTTCGGTCACGATGATTTCGATTTCGAATACGTCGGGAACCTCGAATTGGCCAAGAATTATGGAAGTCATCCTATTTACATCCTCCAGCGGACTGGTTATAAGGATAGCATCTAACCCCTTTACCTGCACAACTTGAACACCGAGACCGAGATACCGATTCCCTTCGAGTCCTATTCAGGGAACAAGCCCTTTGCCTTCGTGAGCTATGCCCATGCGGACAAGGTGCTCGTCTACAGCGCCATGCGCTATTTTCACGAGGCGAACTTGAACATCTGGTACGACGACGGGATTCCCCCGGCGGAAGAATGGCAAAGTGAAATCGCCCAGAAGATCATGGGGGCGGATATGTTTGCGGTGTTTCTTTCCGCCAGCGCCTGCGCATCTTCACACGTCAACAGGGAGATTCAGTTCGCCCTCAGCGAGAACAAACCCATCCTCCCGATTTTCCTCGAGAAGATTACCCTCACCCCCAGCCTGAAGCTCTGCCTGCAGCAGTTTCAGTCCTGCTTCTGCTTCAAGCTGGACTGGCAAAAGCGAGCCATCGAGGTGATCCGCAAGGCCCTTGAAGATTCCAACAAACTGGACCCCAACGCCGAGCCCAGCAAAAAGGAGGTCGAGGAAGAATTCGTAGATGAGAGCGAAGGCCTCTGGAAGATCATGGATCAAATTTATCATGCCCAGATTACGCGTCGCATGCGCCTTAAGTCCCAGAGAAAGACCGACGACTCCTATACTCCCGAAGAAAAGGCTCCTGCCGAGACGGTTCCCGCCATCCCCGTAACCGAGGTGCCTTCGCGTCCCTCAGCGAGAACCCGACATCCTTTCGCCGTCGGGGTCATTGTGGATAAGCCCGATCCCAAGAAAGCGGAGGAGAAAAAGGCTCCCTTCACGGATCCCTACGTGGGGGAGTTTTCATGGATTCCATCGGGCAGGATTGCCATCAAGGTTCCCTATTCCGAGGAGAAGCGGTTGGTCCACGTGAAGAACGGCTTCTGGCTCGGCCAAGTGCTGGTTACCCAAGAAGCTTATGCCGACGTCATGGGAAGCAACCCCAGTCATACCGATACCGATACCGGCGGCGAAGTCTTCAACCTTCCCGTGAATCGGGTTTCCTGGCTGGATGCGGTTGAATTCTGCAAGGCCCTCACGGCGCTTGCCAAGATTAGCGGCCAACTGCCCGAAAACCATGAGTTCCGCCTCCCTACGGAGGTGGAATGGGAATACGCCTGTCGGGCGGGAACCACTTCCGACTATTACTTTGGCGACGACCCGACTGAACTTCACGAGCATGCCTGGTACGTCGTCAACAGCCTGCGGAGGATACACCCCGTCAAGATGAAGTCGCCCAACCCGTGGGGGCTCTACGATCTTTACGGGAACGTTCGCGAATGGGTGGGCAATTCCTTCGTCAATACCCTTTTGGACGAAAGCGAGCAGGATGAATTCAGGATATGCCGGGGGGGAAGTTATATGAAAAAGGCCGTCGGTTGCAAATCCTCTTCCAGGGATACGCAATCCCTTTTCCACCGCTACCGAAACCTTGGTTTCCGAGTGGCCTTGTCCGGTCCTCCCAACCTGTGAGGAAGCCTCTTCTGCTCGAATTAATTTGGGCTTTGCCGTTGTCATCGTCGCCTTTTATGACATTTTTCCACTTTTGACATGAGCCAGGAACAGTCCCAGGAAAACGATTCGAGCGTCCCGCTGGACGGAAGCGACCAGTTTGCGGTACGGCAGGCCAAGCTCGATCAATTGCGCGAAGCCGGTCAGGACCCTTATCGTTCGAACTGGGAACAGACCCATACCTCAGTTGAGGCCCTGGAGTTATTGCCCGAGGACGCCGAGGAAGGACCGGAGGTTTCGGTCGCCGGGAGGATCGTAGCCTTCCGCCTTATGGGCAAGGCCTCTTTCCTGAAGATCATCGACCGGGACGGTAAAATTCAATCCTACGTCCGCAAGGATGAGATCGGGGAAGAGGAATACGCCCGGTTCAAGAAGCTCGACTTGGGAGACTTCATCGGGATTCGCGGTCCCCTTTTCCGGACCAAGACCGGGGAGATAACGATCCGGGCAAAGGAGTACGGGCTGGTCTCCAAGGCTCTGCGCCCCTTGCCTGAGAAATGGCACGGTCTTACCGATAACGACCAGATCTACCGTCAGCGCTACCTTGACCTGATCGTCAACGAGGATTCCCGTGGACGCTTCCTGGCCAGGAGCCGGGTAATCAGGGAAATCAGAGAGTTTTTCTGGGATCGTGGTTTTCTGGAGGTGGAGACCCCCATGCTTCAAGCCGTTTCCGGCGGTGCGGCGGCCCGTCCCTTCCGGACCCACTTCAATGCCCTCGATTGCGACTTCAACCTGCGCATTGCCCTGGAGCTTCACCTCAAGCGCTTGCTTGTGGGTGGGTTCGACCGGGTCTTCGAGGTCGGGCGGGTCTTCCGCAACGAGGGCCTTTCCCGCCGGCACAACCCGGAGTTCACCATGCTCGAGGCCTACCAAGCCTATACCGACTACCGGGGGATGATGGAACTGACGCGTTCCCTCATTCAACAGGTGGCCGAGAAGGCCTTGGGTAAATTGCAGATGGAAAGGGAGGAGGGCGATCCGATTGATCTTTCGGGGGAGTGGAGGGAAGCCAAGTACAAGGACTTGATCCTGGAGGCGGTCGGCCGGGACGACTGGTTTGAGTTGCCCAAGGAACTGAAGCTCGAGAAAACCAAGGATCTGGGCATCGAGGTGGATCCTGAACTGGAAGATTTCGAGGTCACCAACGACGTCTTCGAGAAAGTGATCGAACACACCCTGATTCAGCCGACCTTCGTGACCCACATTCCACGTGAGCTTTGCCCGCTGGCCAAGATCACCGAGGACGACGAGAGCACCATCGACGTCTTCGAGCTTTGCATCAACGGCCAGGAAATCGCCCCTGCGTACTCGGAGCAGAACGATCCCTTCGTCCAGCGGGAAGCGTTTATGAGGCAGGTGGGGGAGGAGACTCAGGAACTGGACGACGATTTTCTGCTCGCTCTCGAGCACGGGATGCCTCCGGCCGGTGGCATGGGCTTGGGCATCGACCGCCTGGTCATCTTCCTGACCGGGGCTTCCAATATTCGCGACACCATCCTTTTCCCTACCCTTCGCCCTTCCACGGAAGGGGCCTGAAAAACCGAGGAGGGGGCGGTGGGAAGTCGTAGGGAGCGGGGCGAGGCCGTGGTCATCAAGCCGATTGGCTGGAGGCAGGCCGGATTCACCCTTTTCCTCTTCGTCTGCGCCTGCTTTTTTGCCGTCATCGATTACCTCGGTCCCCTTGCGAGCTGGGCGGGCACCCTGCTCCTTGCCCTGGCCTCTCTGCTAAGCCTGCTCGACCAGGTTTTCCAATGGTCCCGCCTGAAGATAGACCGGGATGGCTACGACCTGCGCGGCTGGTTCCGCAGGCAACGCTTTGGGCATGAGGAAATCGAAAGATTCTCCTCCCAGGAATACGCCGGCCGCCAACTGGTGGTGGTCCATCTTAGTGGGACAGCGCTTCAGTCCAGAAGCCTTCCAGACGAAGGAGTTCCCTTCCCCTGCGCATTCGGCCGCCCGGTCGATCAGGTCATGGAAGCCCTTAACCAGAATCTCGACCGCACTCCTCGGGCCAAGCGGAAGGACTAGGCTTTGGTTGGGAACTGTGGGAACTGCTTGTTCCTGCCGGAGAACCGGGTAACCAACGCGGGCAGGTAGACCACTGCAATGAAGAACAACTGGGAACAGATGAACCACATCAGCGGGTTGAAGGCCTTGTCCATGAACCCGTATGAGTGAAGGCCCACGCCCAGCATGTTGGTCCCGAACCAAGACCAGGCGGTGACCACGTTCCCGAAGATGGCGATGGCGGCTATCCCTCTTACCCTGGCGATTCCGGACCAGCGGGCATGCAGAAGAATGGCGTTCCAGATGACGATCAGGAGGGCCCCGTTCTCCTTTGCGTCCCAGCCCCAGAATCGCCCCCAGGACTGGTCCGCCCAAATCCCTCCCAGGACGGTCCCGACCAAGCTGAAGAAAAGGGAGAAGCAGGTGATGCCGTAGATCATCGAGCCGAGCGTCCGGTCCAGCTTCCTGGTCTTTTTGCCCGAGATGGAGCCGAAGAGATGGACGCAGACGAATGCGATGCCGAGGAAGCCTGCCAGGAAGGTGGTGGAATACCCGATGGTGATGGCCACCACGTGGGTGGCCAGCCAGAAGTTCGAGTCGAGGACGGCCCGCATCATTTCCATGGTGTCCCCGCTTGGGTTGAGGGATGAGTCCAGGCTGAGGTTATGGGCGATGACGAGGCTCCCGAAGCCAATCAGGGACCCCATCGAGGAGGCGATTCCCAGCCGAAGGAATTTCTCCGTCGCAAGACAGAGCAGGACCGAGCCCCAGCCGATGAAGAGGGCGGAACTGTAGAGGTTGGTGACAGGTGGGCGACCCTCGATGTACATCCTGCCCGCCAAGCCGAAGGTGTGAGTAAGGAGAACGATGGCAGTAAGGTAGAAGGCGGAGTCCCGAAGCATGGCGGCGGTCCCTCCGTTCTTTTGGGTGGAACTGGAAGCTGTGGAGAAGAGCCATGAAGCGCACGCAATGAAGAGGACGAGAACATAGGCGATGGAACTTCGGTAAAAGGGCTCGAATCCGTTGTAGGCCTTCTCGAAGGAGAGGGTGGAGGCTTCCTCTCCTGCCCGCTCGACCCCAATTTTCCTAAGCTCGGCGACCGTATTGTTGAAGCCGGTGAAATCCTTCGTGCGGTAGGCGATACCGAGGTTCTCGTAGAGTCCCAGAACCGGGTCGACTTCGGTCCTCAGCTTGATGGCCTCGGCGTATTGGGTGGCAAAGAGGGCGGTCGGGTTCATCTTCTGGTTTGCCCGGATGGAGGCGATGCGGTTTCTCAGTTGATCGGGAGGCAGCGCCACCAGTTCTCTGAGGGTGTCCATGAAGACGACGGGCGCCATCTTGCGCTTTTCACTGGATTCCAGGGGTTCTTCCCCGACGAGGGACTGTCCTACGGTAAGCCATTTGCGCTTGGGGTCTCCCGCCTGAGGAGGAACGGGAAAAAACTCGGACCAGAGGTTGGCCCGCGAATAGTGGTCCACGAAAAAGACAACCTTGGCGAAGTCGGGTCCTCCCATCCGTATCGTCGCGGGGTCCTCCGAAATGGATTGGGTCAACTCCCTGAAGCGTCGGTATTCGGCCGTCCGGTCGGGATCCTTCTGCGGATCGAAGAAATATTGCTCCACCTCCATTTCCCGCAGGCTTTCCACGCTTTCTGGAGGCACGGGAGGAGGAGCCAGGGTGTGCTTGAGCTTGCGGTAAAGAAGGAGACCCCGATAGAGGTCGAGTACGTTCTGGTCGAAGCTGTCGCGCTTTTCCTGCTCGGTCTTTCCAGCCTCGCGAGCGGTCGTTTCGATTTGGGAAAGGAAAGGCTCGAGCTGGGAGTAGGAGTAATGCTTGCCGTGCTCGGCGAGCTTCTTGCCGATGAGTCCCAGCAGTTGGTCGTGATCGATGAGGAAGGTCTTGAGCTGGTCTGCCTTCTCGGGCTCGAAGAGAACCTGAGCCAACCAATCAATGGCGGGAACCTTCTTCTCCTCCGCGTCGAGGGCGGTGCGCTTGTTGCGCAGGACCAGAAGGGTGTTGCGGGCCACGCTGTCGAGAGGTTTGACGCGACCCCCGCGCAGCACCGGGATGCGGGAGAAGCTCTCCAAGTCGAAGCCCTCGGGAGATGGAGGCGGCTCGTCTTTTAGGAAATCGAGAAAGGAGGGACCTTGACCAAAGGGGAGGAGGCAAACATATCCACCCAGAAGAAGGAGCCCGAGAAACACGATCCGTTGTCCGATAGTCATTTTATTCATGCCCCCTTGGGAGACTTCGCGGATTTCTTCTGCAAAAAGACGACGAGGTGCCATAGGAATTGCCAGAGCAGTCCTATGGAAATGATGATGCAGGCCAGATAGGGGACCAGCCAGCTTGGGTTTCTGATGACTTGGAATACCGTATAGTCGGCCGCCTTGTTCATCTGATACTGGTAAAAGGTCTTCCCATCGTGGCGGAGGGGGGTGTTCATGTAGACGAGGGCCCGGCGGGTTTGGTTGTCGTCCAAGTTGAGGACGACGTCGCTCTCGAAGTTGAAGGGGATTTCCGTGCCTTGGTAGAATTCGTTCTCGATTCCGAGCAACTCGATGGAGTAGGGCAGGTATTCCCTCTTGGGCCGCAGCGAGGCTCCCCAGAGCCTGCCCTCGTGCCTGATCGGCTGGAAGGCGAAGTCGGCCAACTTATCGCTCTCCTTCCACCAGTGGTTGCCCGCGGGATGGGATAGCGAAAGCCAGGTTCCGAGACTGCCATCCTTATGCGTCAGCTCGAAAACCAGGTAGCCGAAATTCATGGCCTCGCTGCTGAAATCCTCCTCCTTTTCGGTGATGGCAAGGTTGGCCGAAAGTCCGACGCCTCGGTCCACTTCCTCGGCCAAGCCTTCGCGGGTAGAGCCACTCGGGGAAAGGTTGAAGTCGCAGTTTACGCCGAAGCTCTT
>Ga0160422_10001216_pt1 | contig 16129 bp, 13 predicted proteins | sample Fk160mmetaG_FD_108192 | JGI IMG/M metagenome (GOLD analysis project Ga0160422, IMG submission 108192) | Marine microbial communities from the Central Pacific Ocean - Fk160115 60m metaG | ecosystem: Environmental > Aquatic > Marine > Oceanic > Photic zone | place: The Central Pacific Ocean... | reverse complement strand
AGTAAAATCGGTAAACAACAAAAAAGTGATTATGATTTAACTTGTTTTAACTTTTCCGAAATTGACAGAGGTCAAGAAGTAATGGAGCATGTTGAAAGTAAAATTTTATTGGATGAAAATAAAATAAAATATTCTTTATACTGGTTCACAGATTCTAATGCCTATGACTCTGTTGCTCTTAAAAGTTTATTTAATTCTAATTCTAAAAAAGCAGAACAAATATGGGATAAAAGTACGAAGGGAAAAAAAATTGGTAAAAAGAATATTTCTTCTTTTAATAATTACTCCTCTCTATTGCTTTTTAATGAACTTAATTATTCAAAAAACGATCAATTTAACAAAACAAACAATTCAATTGATTCAATCAGAAAAGCACTCAATTTCAAGATAGATTTAATTAATTCTGAATTTTTTGACGAATTCTGTCAATTGAATGGAAGTTCAAAAAAAATTGATTCAAATGGCATGAAATCCTTTTTAGCAGAAAGCATACTCGATATTTTAAAAAAGAATTATAATGATAAAGATTTAGCAAAGCTGTCAAGAGGTCTAAACGAATCACTTTCTGCACTAATTTTAATAAAAATTAGTGAAAAACCAATCGAAGAATTAAACACTATTATTGCTGGATTTGACAGAAAACTTAGAACAAATAGTGATAAAAATTCTAAAAATATTTCCTCTACACAAGGATTAGATATCGGAATTGAATTAGTTAAAGAGACTAAAAATAAAGTTGAAGATTTAAAGAGTTTAATGGGAGCTGAAAGTTTCCAATTCAAAGATATTTGCAACAAGCTGGCAAATCTTATTATTGATTGCGGGATAGCTTACTGGAATTCAACGCAAGATAGTTCTTACACAAAAAAATATCTAAATAATTATAAATATGCATTAACATTAGCTAGCAATCATAAGACAAAAGAAAGAGCAAATAGTATTATTAAACATAGTAATGAAGTTCAAACTTACTCTGTATGTAAAATATGTAATTGTGAAGAAAAATCAACTCATGTAAGAGTTAAGATGTATAGAATGAACTATGGAAACTCATATAGTTATTTTCCCGATGGAGGTTATAAGTTGGAAACATGTAGAAGCTGTGCAACTAAAATTAACATTCAAGGTTGGTTGACATTTATACTTACTGCAATACCATACGGATTGATGTATCTTTGGGTATTAGATATTATAGCATTAGTATATGTAACAGGCCGATTCCCTCAGATATTTAAATGGATTAGAAGGCAAATTAGAAAAATATGGTATAAACCACTAGTTGTAAAAGATCCTACTATAAAAAAACTTAATAATGAAGGGTATAAATTGGGAATGCCCTAAAAAAAACTTAAATTAAACTTAATATGAATAAAATTTTAACAACCATTTTTTTTCTGACATCAATGATGTTTTTTTCTCAGGAAACAAATAATGATTCCAATGTAGACAACAAAATAGATGAATTAGAAAGTCAAGTCCTAAATATCAGTAATAATACAAAAGATCAAGATGAAAAATTGAAGGAATTAAAAAAGTATGTTGATTCATCTCAGTTTGAATTGAATAGAATTTCATCTGAAAATAAAATTTTTTCTGATTCGATTACTAAAATCTTTACCTCGGTTGATTCTAGATTATTAAAGCTTGATTCTCTTATTAATATTTTATCTCAAAATATTATTAATAATAAAATTGAAAATAATAAGCAATTTGAATTTATAACAAATGAGTCTGAAAATTTAAGAAATGCTCTAAATGAAGCTAATATCAATGTTACAAAAATTGAAAATTCTTCTTCTAAAAATGCAGATGATATTGGTACAGTTAATAAGGAGCTAAGTCAAAAACAACAATATGGATTAATCATTATTGCTTTTTCAATCATACTAATTTTGATTGTTTATTTGGTTTTATCAAATAAATGGAATAATGACACGAAAAAATTATCCAAAAAGCAAAAAGAAATTCTTGAAAAACAAATAGAGGATAGTCAAAAATTAGCTGATTGGCTAGGTAAAGAAACAGAGCAAAATTTAGGAAATAATTCATCAGGTGAACCAGATCATTCTTTTGCTAAAAGAGTCGCTGATGAAATTGTAAGAATTACAACCAACTTATCAAGAATGGATGAATCGGTTAAAGGACACAAACAGCTTTCGGCATCAGTAAGAAAATTAGAACAAACTTTAAATGCAAACAAATATGAGCTTGTTAAATTATTAAATCAACCATATAAAGAAGGCATGAATATAGAAGCTAGTATGGTTGTTGATGATTCATTGAATCCCGGAGAAAGTATAATTACAAGAATAATTAAACCACAAATTAATTACAAGGGTAAGTTAATTCAGGTTGCCCAGGTAGAGGTTAGTGTTGGGGAATAAATAAAAATTAGATTATGAAAATTAAATATGGAATCGATTTAGGTACTACAAATTCAGGTATCGCATTTATAAACAAAGGGGAAAGTATAATTGTAAAAAATTCATTACAAAAAGACACTACACCTTCTTGTGTTGGTTTTACGAAGAAAAAAGGCATTAGAGTGGGAGATATTGCTTACAATCAACTTGCAAAAGACAAACTTACCGCTATAAAATCTGGTGGAAAGTATGAGTCAAATGTTTTTGTTGAATTTAAAAGGACAATGGGTTCAGATAAAAAGTACCACTCAACATTTATGGAAAAAGATTATTCCTCTGAAGAGTTATCTGCTGAGGTTTTAAAAAGTTTAAAATCATCTACTCAAGAAGATTTTAAATCTGTTGTGATTACCATTCCTGCTATGTTTAATGATAATCAAAAAGCTGCAACTCAAAAAGCTGCAGAATTAGCTGGATTTTCACAGGTTGAATTATTACAAGAACCAATTGCAGCAGCAATGGCCTATGGATTGGATGAAAAAGTAGGCGATGGGCAAATATTGATATTTGATTTTGGTGGAGGAACTTTTGATGTTTGTCTTGTGAAAGTAGAAGATGGGATTATGCAAGTGAAAGATACCGAGGGAGATAATTGGCTCGGAGGTAAAAATTTAGATAATGCAATTGTTGATGAAATCATGATGCCTTATGTAAAAGAAAATTATAAAATAGATAGTCTTCTGAATGATGAAATGAGTAGCACCGATTTAAGGAATGCATTGAAGGTTGAGGGTGAAAAGATTAAAATTGCTCTTTCATTTTCTGATTCCTATGATGTAATTTCTGATCTTGGTGATTATCCGGAAGATGATGAAGGGGAAGAGATTGAACTAGATTTCTCAGTAACCAAAGATGATATGGTAAGAGTACTTGGTCCAATTTTTCAAAAATCAATCGATATTACAAAAGATGTTTTAAAGAGAAATAATTTAGATGGTAAATCTATTCAATCTTTGATTTTGGTTGGTGGCCCAACCTTTTCTCCTGTCTTAAGAAATATGCTAAAGGAACAAATCTGCCAAGCGGACACATCGGTTGACCCTATGACGGTGGTCTCAAGAGGTGCTGCAATATATGCTTCAACATTTGATGTTAGTGCAGAGATAAAAGATGAGGTCAGAGATACTTCGAAAGTTCAGCTAGACTTATCCTATGAATCGCAATCTGTTGATACTGAAGAGATGTTAGTTGTTAAAGTTGATTCAGAGAAAACAGATGGAGATATTCCTTCAAAGATTTTTGTTGAAGTTAAAAGAGCTGATGGAGGATGGGGCAGTGGAAATAAGGAACTTGATGTTACCGGAGATATAATTGATCTTCAACTTGTTGAAGGAAGACCTAATATCTATAATATAATTCTTACTGATGATAAAGGGAGTAAGATAGATTCTGAGCCCAATGAGATTACAATTATGCAAGGGGTAAAAACAGGAAATGCGACATTGCCATATAATTATGGTGTAGAATTGGTTGGTCCGAATGGCAGAGGTTTATTTTATTTGATTCCTGGCCTTGAAAAAGGACAAACAATGCCGGCAACCGGAGAAAAACCAAATCTTAAGACATTAATCGATTTGAAACCTGGTAGTAATGATGAAATTACAATTTCTATTTATCAGGGTACAGTTGAAGCAGAGGGAACAAGAGCAATTAATCAACTTTGGGTATCAACAGCTATTCTTTCGGGAAATGATATTTCAAAGTTATTGCCAAAGGGCTCAGATGTTAATTTAGTATTAGAAATACCTAAAGATGGTGAATACAACTTATCAATCGATATTCCTTATTTAAATGATACGATAGAAAAACCTTTAATATTAGGTGAGCAAAAGGGTGAGGATGATAAGTGGTTTTCTGATCAGTTTAAAAATTTAGATAATGAAATTGCTGATTTTGAAAAGGATATCAATTCACAGAATAAATCAAAACTTGATAAGATAAAGTTTAATCTTGCAAAAGCCAAACAAGAATTTGAATCAAGAAAATCTGATTATGATACAAGAATGAAAGTAAGAGATGAAATTAGAAAGATGTTTTCAGAAATTGATAACTTACAAGATGATAATCTTTTACCTAGCGCGATTGAAAAATTAAACTCAGCATTTGAAAACCTAAAGAACGAAATGATTGGTTCTGAAAATGAGTCACAAAAAACAGCTTTTAATTCACTTAAAAGCAGAATGGAACCTGTTATTGCTTCCGAAGATATAGGTCAAATCAACGATCTGACTGAGCAAATTTCAAGTTTAGCATTTACTATTGTTGATGAAAAACATGGTGTTAATTTATATATAGGAATGTTGATGAATTTTAATGATGACTTTGAATCTCAACCATGGAGTGACAGAACAAAAGCACGCTCTATCCTTAATAATGCTCTTAGCAATGTAAAAAATTTAACAAAAGACACTGCAATAGGATACTTAAGACAGCTGTATGCTTTATTGCCTAATCCAAACGATGGAGGTGGCAGTGGAGGTCCAGATGATATTTTAAGAGCTTAAAATTTTAATTATGTGGAATTTGAAAGGGACAGAAATTAATAATCTATATAAGGTTAAGCACTTTATTGAAAAAACCTCATATTGTGAGGTTTATTCAGCAATTGAAATAGCTACATCTTCAATGGTCAATTTAAGTGTATACAAAAAATCAGAAATTGCTATTGATGATTTAGATGAAGATGGAAATTTAAAAGAAATTCAATTTTTAGAAATTGGTATAGATGCTTTTCCTAAGTTAAAAACCTTTGGTGATTTTGATGATCTTGGTGAAACATATAGTTATATAGCTACTGAATTTATTGTTGGAGAAAGCCTTTCTGATAGGATTAAAAGAACAGGCGCCTTGGATGAATATGATACAGTTAAAATAGCATTAAAATTATGTGAGGTAGGAGAAAAGTTACATAACAGGTCAAAACCTGTTCTAATTAATGGTCTTTCAATTGATAATATTATGATAGATATGAGTCAAGCTGAAGAGCAGATAAAATTTAGAAACCTCATTAATATGCGATTAATGAACGATGATTTTAAATATAATTATCTAGATGGCTTATCTATTAATCAAGTAGCTCCAGAAATATTTGATAATAATTTTTCTACTAAATCAGACCAATTTAATATTGGCGCTTTAGTTTATCAAATGCATACCGGTTCACTCCCCCTGTTTAGCGATGAGACAATTAATTTAAAAGATTCAAATGCAAGGGAAAAATTTTTAGAATTTAGGAATGACTCTTACGAACTTTCTAAAAATATTTCAATAGAATTAAAGACTGTCATCCAAAAAGCTCTAAGTAAAGATCCTAATGATAGATATAGTTCTCTTTCTGAGCTTTCTAGATTTTTAAACAAAGAAAGAATCGTTGAGGGTTCTCAGGACAATTCAAATACTAGCCAAGACAAGTCAGAGCCTTTGGTTAAAAGAGGTAATGGATTTGCTGATATTGCAGGAATGGATGATTTAAAAAATACCCTAAAATCTAAAATCATAGATGTAATTAAAAGACCTGAGCATTTCAAAAAGTATGGGGTTACAATTCCGAATGGAATGTTATTGTATGGTCCCCCAGGTTGTGGTAAAACCTTTATTTCAGAAAAGTTTTGTGAGGAAGCAGGGTTCAATTTTTTTCTTGTTAAAACTTCTGATGTAACTTCAACTTATAAAAGCGGTGGTGAACAAAAAATTGGACAGCTTTTCAAAGATGCCGCTGCAAACGCGCCGACTGTTATTTGTTTTGATGAAGTTGATGGAATAATGCCGAAAAGACAAGGTGGAGAATTTCATCAGTATAAAAATTCAGAGGTAAATGAATATTTAACGCAAATAAATAAATGTTCAGAAAGAGGAATTTTTGTTATTGCGACTACCAACAAACCAGATATGATTGATACTGCAATATTAAGAACAGGAAGACTTGAAGTCCATGTGTATGTTCCTCCACCTGGAAATATCGCTAGACAAAAAATATTCGAATTGTACTTAAAGAATAGATACTCTGACGACAACATAGACTACGATAAATTAGCCTCTATGACGGATAACTATGTTGCAAGTGATATCGAGTTTATTATAAATTCGGCTTCTCACATAGCAGCGATCAAAGAAATTCCTATTTCAATGGATATTATTATAAATGTTATTAAAGAATTTAAGCCTTCTCTAAACGAAGAAAAACTTAAAGAATATGAAGTGGCTAGAAAAACATTTGAAAATAATGATAAAGGCGATAATAACTCTAGACCAAAAATAGGTTTTAGAAGAAATTAAATATTTTAATTATGGAAAAAACGAAATTTAAAGAACTATTATTAGACATTTCTATTTGTGCAATTGCTTGTGATGGAGATATTGATGATAGAGAAATTGAAGCACTTAAAAATATTGAAAAAAACACCCCGTATTTTTCTGGGGTTGATCTCTCTAAAAAACTTGAAAGTTCTCTAAAAAAATGCTTAGATAATCTTGAGGATTTTCAAAAAAATATTTTTGAAAAACTTAAATCAGCTAAATTAAATATTATTCAAGAATTAATGATTTTAGAAATTTCTATGAGAATAATATCTGCAGATGAAATTGAGTTAGAAATTGAAAAAGAATATATTAATAATTTGAGAGGCTATTTAGAAATTGAGGATTTCTTAATCGCTGAAAGATTTGGAGACATAGATTATCTAAGACCAAAGAATAGTGAGTTTAATTCTGATATAAATCCTGCTCAGGAGGCTGTCGATAATAATCCTATAAACGATAAGTAGATTGAACTATTTTTGTTATGTAATGACATAATGCATAAGGTTCATTTATTGCATTTTATTTTACAAATCGGAATATTTAGATGAAAAATATTACAAGTTTAGATATTAAAAAGCAAAATCTAGGGTTAAAAGATGAGTTCAATGCATACGATATTCTTTTTTTATATAAAAAATCATCTACAAAAAATAAATTTGAAATTATCTCCCTAATTGAGGTATTGAAATTCAACGAAAAAAAATACTTTGAATCTCTTAATTTGATTTTTAAATTTGAAAAGGTTAGTTCTGTTGAGGAGTTGTCAAAAAAAATTTTAAAAACTGAAATTGAGCTTAAGAATGTTCAGACTGCCTCTAAAAGAAAGGTTGCAAAAAAAAATACCAGAAATAGAACATCTGAATCAGATAAGTTTTTTGAAAATTTTGCAAAGAATAAATTCTATATATTATTTGGAATTGTGGTTTTTATTATCATTTTGTCTATAGTTCTTCCTGATAAAACTTAAACTATTAAAAAGATTGGGATATCAATATAGAAAAGTCTACATTTTTGAGTTTAATAAAAATTATATAATAATAAGTGGTGACCTATAATAAGCGGAGATTTAGAATGCTCCAATTCTTCAAGTCGGTAAATCTAAGTTATTTTTTCACATTGTGAGAGTCCTCTTTTCTCACAAGATAAATTCCAATTGATAAAGCTAAAATTGAAATCGCAAACCAGAGCATATCCTGAGGGGAATTAAATTTTTCCGCAAGTTGTAGAATTCTTTCAAAAAAGGTTACAATTAAAACCATAATAATGACCTTAATTATTTTTTGTTTTAATTCATCTAGATTTTCTATCTCTAATATTGTTATATCAAGGTTTTGCCTTGCGATATCAATTTTAGATATAAATAATTCATAGATTCCAAAACCAAAAATCATTAGTACAACAGAAATCAGATATAAATCAACCCCTTGAATAATCCCCACTAATAATTCTGAGTGATATTCCTTACCATTGATAAGGTTATGGACAGAATGATATATTTTTTCTCCTATTTCCCAACTTCCAACAAGGAAAAGTGAAATTGAAGCAACTACAGAGCTAATCACAGCAAAAAGCACAATATATCTTGTGCTCCATAAAAGTTTTTCTCCGTAATTTTCGAGAATTGATTGTTCGTGTTCTTCTTTTATACCTTTTTCATCCATGATTTTAAAAAATTAATAGACTAAGAATATACAAAAAATATATTAATAGAATGTAAAATATATTTTTAGAATTTATCACCCCTCTTCTATAAATAAAGGTTGTAATAGCTGTCAAAATAAAAAGTATTAATACGGACCATATTAAAATATTTCCAGAAAAAATATTATCACCGATTTGGGTTAGACCTAACCTATATGCTGGTGCTTCAACTATAGAAATGGGAGGGTAAAAAATACTATAAATAAAGACTGGCAAGCCAATTCCTATACAAATATCAAAAATATTAGAACCATAAGTATTAGAAAAAGAATCGTTAAACTTATTGTGTTGAGCATCTTTTATCGATAGAATTGTGTCTGGAATACTTGACGAAATCGCAGCGATAAAAAATGCAATTATAAATAAGTTTACCTCAAATCTTTCAGAAATTTCTTCAACCACATTTACAAGAGTAAAACAAGCAATTGAAATAATAATTACCGAAATAATTAGCACTATTGAGGAGTTGAAATTATTTATTTTTTTTACACCAATAATATTGAATATTCGTAGGTTGTAAAGAGAAGTTATAAGGTTGTATTTTGAACCTTTAGAAAACTTTTTATCAAAATTTTTATTCTTTTCTAATGGAACTAAGTTTCTCATTTTATAGATATAAAAAACATATACTGAATAGGTTAAAATAAGTACGCTAGCATAGTAGATGTTTAGACCAATGAATAATCCAATCCCCAATAAAATTATAGATATGAGTAAAAATAAACCATCTTGTTTTACAATATTTCCATCTATAGAAAAGTGTAATTTTTTATTCCTTCTTTTTGCAAAAAAATATGCAATTGCCGGAATTAATGCAATATTAAACGCAGAGCTACCAACAATAGTAGCAAAACCTGCAGAAAATCCTTCAATATCTTTGTAAAAGAAAAGAAATAATGTTGAAATTAAAAGTTCCGGAAGAGATGAGGCGACAGCATTAACAGTGGGGCCTTTAATCCCATCGCCAAGATTTCTTGTTAAATAATTTGCAGCTAAATCAAAGCTTGAAGAAACTTTCCACATTAGGTAAATTGAAAAAAAAATCTTCAGGGCAGCTAGTATCATTTGATGGTTTAAATCAAATACAAATTTATGATATATAAACTTAACTTAAAAAAAAACCCCTTTATAATTGAAAGGGGTTTTTAAGGATTATGCAGACTTAACAGTCTTAATAATTCTAGCAGCAACTCTGTAAGGGTCAGCATTTGATGCTGGACGTCTGTCTTCAAGCCACCCCTTATATCCTTTTTCAACCGTCATAATTGGAATTCTTATTGATGCACCTCTGTCTGAAACTCCATAACTGAATTCTGTAATAGATTGTGTTTCATGTTCTCCAGTTAATCTTTGGTCATTGTAAGCACCGTATACCGCAATATGTTCATCAACAACTGGCCTAAATGCTTCACATATTTTCTCGTAAGTTTCTTTAGAACCACATGTTCTAAGAGTCTCATTAGAAAAGTTAGCATGCATTCCTGATCCATTCCAATCTGTTGCACCCAAAGGCTTTGGGTGATATTCAATCGCTAAGCCATATTCTTCGGCAAGCCTCTCAAGTAGGTATCTTGCTATCCACATTTCATCTCCTGCTTTTGCTGCACCCATTGCGAAGGTTTGAAATTCCCATTGACCAGCTGCAACTTCTGCGTTTGTACCCTCAACATTAATTCCCGCATCTAAGCAGATATCAAGGTGTCTATCCATTATTTCTCTTCCAAAAGTGTTTTTTCCACCAACGGAACAATAAAATTGACCTTGTGGAGTTTGATCTTTTGGAAATCCAAGAGGGAGGTTGGTTTCTGGATTCCAAAGAAAATATTCTTGCTCAAATCCAAACCAAAAATCATCATCATCATCATCAATGGTTGCCCTACCATTTGATTCATGAGGAGATCCATCTGGATTTAATACTTCACACATTACAAGAAATCCATTTCTTCTAACCGGGTCAGGATAAATACAGACTGGCTTTAGTAGACAGTCAGAAGATCCACCTTCAGCTTGTCTAGTTGAGCTTCCATCAAATGCCCACACAGGACAACTTTCAAGTTTTCCGTCAAAGTCACTCATTATTTTAGTCTTACTTCTAAGGCTAGCAGTTGGCTTAAAGCCATCAAGCCAAATGTACTCTAGTTTTGATTTGTTCATTTTAATTTACTGTTAGGGTTAATCAACATTTTAAAGATTGCTTAATATATCAATAAATTTGAAAATCATTAAGAATTTTTTTCTCATTTTAATATATTTTTATAAACATATCAACAATATATATTTATTCATATGAATAATGTAATATTATTGCTTTACCACCACTTATTGTTAATAACATAATTTTCTTTTTTTCAATTTTGAAAATCTTATTGGGCTTCTGACTAAATTTTTTGTGTTTTCTTTAATACTTTTGTCTACAAATTGATTAATGTCAAATTCAAAAACATCAGAAAAGTATTTGCAGCGAGGAGTGTCAGCCTCCAAGGAAGATGTACATAATGCAATTAAAAACTTAGACAAAGGACTTTATCCAAATGCATTCTGCAAAATTGTACCAGATTATTTAACTGGAAGTGATGATTATTGTATCGTTATGCATGCTGATGGAGCAGGAACTAAAAGTTCTTTAGCATATATGTATTGGAGGGAAACTGGAGACCTTTCAGTATGGAAGGGAATTGCTCAAGATGCTTTAATCATGAATATTGATGACTTAATATGCGTTGGCGCCACAGATAATATAATGCTGTCATCTACCATCGGAAGGAATAAGAATAAAATTCCCGTTGATGTAATTTCTGCTATAATCAATGGCACTAAAGAATTAGTTGATGAACTTAAACAATTTGATGTAGATATTCACATGACTGGAGGTGAGACTGCTGATGTTGGTGATCTTGTCAGAACAATAATTGTTGACAGTACTGTTGTTGCCAGAATTAAAAAAGATGAAGTAATCGATAATTCAAAAATTTCTGAAGGAAACGTTATTGTTGGATTAGCTTCATATGGACTATCCACATATGAATCTAGCTACAACGGAGGAATGGGTAGTAACGGATTAACCTCAGCAAGACATGATGTTTTTAATAAGATTCTAGCTGAAAAATATCCTGAAAGTTATGATAATGATATCCCTGAAGAGTTGGTTTACACTGGAACAAAAAAATTGACTGAAAAATTCAAGGAAGTTGATATTGATGCCGGAAAATTAGTTTTATCTCCAACAAGAACTTATGCACCCGTAATCAAAAAAATTATTAATTCAATCGGCAACAAAAATATAAATGGAATAATACATTGTAGTGGTGGAGCTCAAACAAAGATATTACATTTCATAAATGATAATTTACATGTTATTAAGGACAATTTATTTGATGTTCCTTTTCTATTTAGGTTGATACAAAAAGAATCTAATACAAATTGGCAAGAAATGTATAAGGTATTTAACTGTGGTCATAGAATGGAATTATATGTGGAACAAGATTTTGCAGATGAAATAATTAGCATTTCAAATTCTTTTAATATTGATGCTAAAATTATTGGAAAAGTGGTTGGCTCAGATGAAAAAAAACTTACCATAAAATCAGAGTTTGGTGAGTTTAATTATTAAATTGGATAAGATCTGAAAAAATTAAATAGTGGTAGAAAAATTAAAATTGATCGAAAACAGATTTGCTGAATTAAGCGAACTAATTATTCAGCCAGATATAATTTCTGACCAAAAAAGATATATTCAGATTTCTAAGGAGTATAAAGACCTAAAAAAAATAATCGATAAGGGAGAAGTTTATAAAAATTTGATTGCAAATAAATCAGAAGCTCAAGAAATAATTTCAATTGAGAAAGATGATGAAATGATTGAAATGGCTAAAATGCAATTGGAAGAGGTAGAGTCTGAGCTACCCAAAATAGAGGAAGACCTCAAGGTTTTACTTATCCCTAAAGATCCTGACGATTCTAAAAATGTAGTTGTTGAAATTCGAGCTGGTACGGGTGGGGATGAAGCAAGTATTTTTGCTGGAGATCTATACAGGATGTATACCAAATTTTCAGAATCAAAAAATTGGTCAGTTAATTTAGTTGATTTGAACGAGGGAACCTCTGGGGGATATAAAGAAATTATTTTTGAGGTTAGCGGAGAGGATGTTTATGGAAACTTAAAATTTGAAGCTGGGGTTCATAGAGTTCAAAGGGTGCCCCAAACGGAAACTCAGGGAAGAGTCCACACTAGTGCAGCAACTGTAATAGTTTTACCTGAGGCAGAAGAGTTTGATGTTGAGTTAGATATGCAAGATGTTAGAATTGAAAGAACTACGTCCACTGGCCCTGGTGGTCAGTCGGTAAATACAACCTATTCTGCTATAAAATTACATCATGAACCAACCGGAATTATTGTAAGTTGTCAAGATCAAAAATCACAACATAAGAATCTTGATAAAGCGTTGAAAGTGTTAAGAACAAGACTATATGAATTAGAGGTTGAAAAAAGAAGGCAAGCCGATTCCTTGAAAAGAAAAAGTATGGTATCTTCTGGAGACAGAAGCGCAAAAATTCGAACATATAATTATCCTCAGGGAAGAGTCACGGAACATAGAATTGGTTTAACCCTGTATGATTTACCAAAAATAATAAACGGTGATATTCAAAAAATAATTGATGAACTAATGCTAGCAGAAAATTCTGAAATATTAAAAGCAAGTAACTAAATGAAATTAGAGGATTTAATAATTCAAATAAAAAATAAAAATTCTTTTTTATGTGTTGGTCTTGATACTGATATAGATAAAATCCCAAAATTTTTATTAAGTGAAGACGATCCGATATTTTCTTTTAACAAGTCAATTATTGATCACACAAATAATTACTGTGTCGCATATAAAATAAACACTGCATTTTACGAGTCTCATGGAATAAAGGGTTGGGCATCCATGAAAAGAACTATCGATTATATAAACGATAACCATCCAGAAATATTTACAATAGCTGACGCAAAAAGGGGTGATATTGGAAATACAAGTAAAATGTATGCTCAATCATTTTTTACAGATATGAATTTTGATAGCCTAACTATCAATCCATATATGGGTTCTGACTCTGTAAAACCATTTTTAGAGTTCAAAAATAAGATATCGATTTTACTTGGTTTAACTTCAAATATTGGAGCTGAGGATATTCAGCTCAAAACCTCAAACGGTGATTTTATTTTTATGGAAATGATAAAATCTTCAAAATTGTGGGGTGATCATAATAATATGATGTACGTTGTTGGTGCAACAAAAACCGATTTTATTAATAAGATAAGAAGTGAAATACCTGATCACTTTTTATTGATTCCAGGTATTGGTGCCCAAGGTGGAGATTTAAACGAAGTTTGTAAATATGCACTTAACGATAATATTGGGATAATTGTTAACTCTTCAAGGTCAATTATTTATGCCTCTACAGACGATGACTTTGCGACTGCTGCTGCAAATCAAGCCATGATTCTTCAAGCTCAAATGAGTGCTATTTTATCAGAAAGAAAATAAATTTATGAGGTTATTTAATCTTTCGGTTCTTTTTGTTTTATTTACTTTTTTTTCAACTGCTCAGTCGCAGATTGATTCAGATTATGTCCAGATATTGGGGATTGTTCAAGATGCAGGATATCCACACATTGGTTGCGAAAAAGATTGTTGTAAACTTGTTAAACCAGGAGATTATTTTGTTAGTTGTCTTGGTCTAGTTGATAAGGCTAATAAAAAAAGATATTTATTTGATGCTACACCTGACATGCATAATCAACTTAATTTACTTGAGAAATTTCCTAACGGTAATTTGATTGATGGAATTTTTTTAACTCATGCTCATATTGGACACTACACAGGATTAATGTATTTGGGTCGTGAAGGTTTAGGTGGAAATAAAATAAAAGTTTATGCTTTAAAGAGGATGGCAGCTTTTTTACGCAAAAACGGCCCGTGGGATCAATTAATTAAATTTAAAAACATTGACATTCAAACAATATCAAATAAGAATTTCATAAAACTTTCAAAAGATATTTTAGTCATTCCAATTAAGGTTCCGCATAGAGACGAGTATTCTGAAACTGTAGGTTATAAAATCATTGGAAAAACAAAAAAAATATTATTCATCCCTGATATTGATAAGTGGAGTGAATGGGATAAAGATATTGTTGAAGAGATAAAATTAGTTGATTATGCATTTATCGATGGAACTTTTTACAATGGTCTAGAATTGGAACGAGATATGAGTGAAATTCCTCATCCTTCCGTCGAGGAGACATTAGAATTATTTTTAAATCAACCAGTTTCCGAAAGAAATAAAATTTTCTTCATTCATATAAACCATACAAATCCAATTTTAACAAATAATAACGGGCTTAAAGATTTGATTGAGAGTTATGGCTTTAATGTTGCAAAAAGAGGTCTAAAATTCAATCTATAATAGAAAAAAAGTATAAAACTTTATGAATATTTTACAATATTTTTATGTGTTATATTCATAGTTTTGATTTACTGAAATGAATTGGTATTGTAAACATACTTGGAGTAAGGCATCATTAAATACACTCTGGTGTTTGTTGGGATGTAGCATTGGTGATTTTGGAACTATCTTTTACTTTCAGAACATTGAACACACTTTGTTAACTTGGCAAATAATGAGTTTAGCAATAGTTAATGGCTTAATAACAAGTATTTTATTGGAAACATTTATTCTTTCAAGACAAATGATTTTGAAAGAGGCTTTTAAAGTAGCAATTGGGATGAGTTTTATCAGTATGATAGCAATGGAAGTTTCTATGAATTTAATCGATGTGCTTTTAACTGGAGGTGCTTTGTTAACTTGGTGGGTTGTTCCAATTATGTTATTTGCTGGATTTATAACTCCACTTCCATATAACTATTACAGATTAAAAAAGTGGGGTTATGGATGTCATTAAAACTATTTAATCCCAGGTTGTTTTAATTCCCAGTTTTCCTCTCTCTTTTTTTCATCTACCATCTCTTTAACTTCCTTTAATAACCTCTTTGCATCATATATAATTCCATCTTTGACGGTATATTTCACTCCACCAGTTCTTATGACCTCATTTTCCTCATTTAACTTTATAGCCCCAGTTCCATATAAAGATTTCAGGTTTTCCAGTGGATTTTCTTCGGTTATTACAAAGTCAGCAAATTTCCCAACCTGCACACTACCTATTTGATGATCCATTTTAAGTGCTTCGGCACCATTCAATGTAGCAGCTCGAATAACTTCAAGTGGATGAAATCCAGCTTCTCTTAAAAGTTCGAGTTCTCTAATGTATGCGAAACCGTATAATTGGTAGATGAACCCCGAATCAGAGCCGGTAGATACTCTGCCACCCCTGTTTTTATATTCATTTATGAATTTCATCCATAAATCATAGTTTTCTCTCCACTGAACTTCTTGCTCAGTTCCCCAGTAATGCCAATACGACCCATGTGAAATTCTGCTAGGTTCATAAAACCTCCATAATGATGGCAACGTGTAATCTTCATGCCATTCGGCTCTTCTTGCTCTATGTAAATCACGATTAGCTTCATAAATGTTGAAGGTTGGTACAATGGTAAAATCAAGAGATATAAGCTCATTCATAACATTATTCCAGTGTTCTGAATAAGGTTCTGCTGCTTGTTTCCATAATTTTCCGGCTTCCTCAAATCTATGTTGCTCATTTT
>Ga0160422_10001213_pt1 | contig 16137 bp, 15 predicted proteins | sample Fk160mmetaG_FD_108192 | JGI IMG/M metagenome (GOLD analysis project Ga0160422, IMG submission 108192) | Marine microbial communities from the Central Pacific Ocean - Fk160115 60m metaG | ecosystem: Environmental > Aquatic > Marine > Oceanic > Photic zone | place: The Central Pacific Ocean... | reverse complement strand
TGCCGACGCCGATGCCGATGCCGATGCCGACGCCGATGCCGATGCCGATGCCGATGCCGATGCCGATGCATTGGTGACGATCATGACCGACTGCACGTTGCCCGCACCCGATCCCATCGAACTGAACGCTCTTCGCTTTGAAGGGTCAACCCTCCAACTGGACGTGAGCTACAGCGGTGGATGCACCGACCACGAATACCAATTGTGCTGGAACGGTTCGTTTGGCGATGGGTTCGCCCCGGAAGCGACGATGAAGCTGGGTCATGACGCCTTCGACGACATGTGTGATGCCGTGATCTCTGAGACGGTACACATTGATGCGTCCACCCTGATTGACGCCGCCGGAGGCGTTGCGTTTAATGCCCGCGTGATGGTGTCATCAGACGTCTATGTGACGGCAACCTACACACCGGAAGCCCCCTGAACCATGGATACAGTTTGGAGTCGTCAGCGGTGCGACTGGTGCGGCGCCGCGATTATTCCCGAGCACATCGACCGGAATCGCGGCCACTCCTTCTGCCCTTTCTGCGAAGGGATCACCCCGCTGCCCCAGACCGCCGATGCCCCCCCTCCAGCTCCGCCCTTCGAGGCAAGCGATTCTTCTGGAGCAGGTCAGCATGACACCGAGGGGGCCGAAGCCGAACGGACGTCACCCAATTCCCACTACCGGGTGACTGAATCAGACGGCGCCCTCACCATCCGATACACTCGCCCCATTCCCCGGGTATTTCTTGCAGGGCTCGGGTTGCTGGCCATCTCGGAAATCGCGATCGCCCTCTTGCTCAAGTCGATGGCCGCCTACATTGTCACCTCTCTCATCGTGGTGGCCTATGTGGTCGCCATGCAGGTAAAACACACTACCCTGCTTACAATTGCGCGCAGTACAATCGATTTTCGCCCGCTACCGATTCCAGGACTTCCAAACCAAACGCTTCGCCCGACACAGCTTTGGGTGCAGCGAAACCCCTCCAACACACTCAATGAAACGACCTATCGACTGATGGCGAGCGATCAATCTGGGCGTTCGATCGCTTTGGTCCCATTCGGCCACTCGCTTCAGGATATGCGTGCCCTTGAGCACCGCATTGAACAACACCTCAAGATTACAAACCGCCCCGTATCGGGCGAAGTCGAGCAGACCCATGAGCCATGAACATCTTGAACAGAGAGTCGAAGACCTCGAGGTAAAGTTTGCATTTCAAGACGACACGATCCACCAACTGGACTTGGTCATTCGCGAACAGGCCCAAACGATCCACCGTCTGCAGGCTGAGCTCGCAACCGTACGCGAGCAACTCAAGGAGACGCTGGGTGCCGAAGCGCCCATGGAAGAACAGGTTCCGCCCCACTATTAGGCCGTCGCATCGGGCTATCCCATGTGACGCAGCCACGTCTGCAGGTCGGACCCACTCAAGGACGGGTTGGTCCACCGCACCGTCTCCATGTCCGCCGACTCACCCACGCAGGCGTGACCCGCAGCCCGCACCGTATCTCCGAGGAGCAATGAGAGCCGCTGGGTGAGTGTGCAGAACATCTGCGCCGCAGTCGGGTCACCCTGCCCAATGTCGCGTCCGACCAACAACTGCTTAAACGCAGTCGGCCATTACTTGCTCAGCGCCTTGCGTGCTGCCTTGGCGGCCCGTGATTTCGGATAAATCCGAATCACTTCGCCATAGAACACCCGTGCGTTGTCTGCTTGTCCTTGGTCAGAGAACACCTCGCCCTGCCGGAACATCGCCCATGGGGCAAAGCTACTGGCCTTGAACTGGTCGATCACTTCTTGATAGCGAAGCACAGCTTGCTCGTGGTTGCCGGCTGCTCGGGACGCCTCAGCCCGCCGATAGGTCGCCTCGTCGGCGCGGGCGTGATTCGGAAACCTATCCAAGAATCGATTCAGCATGGTCTCCGCGCCCACTGTGTTGCCCGCCTTGATTTGCGCCTTAGCATTGTCCAGCAAGACATCCGGATCGAGGGCTGGCTCGGTGACCGGGTCAGCAACGGTCTTCGGCTGGTCCTGTCCATCTACTGGGCTCTCAGCGGTCGCCTTGGCCGATGCTGGGGCCGCTATCCCGGGTTCTTCTGGCGTTGATTCAACGGCGTCAGGCGACCCTTCAGCACTCGACTGCTGGACCGAGTCTTGGGCTACAGCGGGTGACTCGACGACCGGCTTTCGGGCGTCCCAAGTGCTGGCTTGAGGCGATGCATCACTCGGTGAAACGGGGACCGCTGCCGGAGGTGCAGGAGTCTTGATGCCCAGCGACTGTTCAAGCAAATCAGCGCGTGACTCCAGCCACAGCACTCGGAAACGCGCGTCGTCGAGGGCGGTCTGCACCCCTTTCTCACCTTGACTCGCCTCATGGGTGATGACTTCAAGCGAGCCCCGGAGTCGAACCACCTCGGCGCGCAACTCTTCGAGCGATTCCATCTGCATAATCTTGCGCTTGCCGCTGGAGCGGTTCAGTTCTTCGAGTTGGTTCACTCTCGCCTCGACCTGCAAAAACTGCTGCTCGACATTGTAGGCGCGAATCGCATTCTCACGAATTTCTCGCTGCATTTTAGCGGGCGCGGATTGCTGCGTTCGGTCAAGCACGCACCCCATCGCCAAGAGAAACAACCAGTTCATCGCTCGCCTCCACATGCCTGCAACAAATCAGAACCCCTGATACGTATCGGATCTGCTACGGTTCCCCAACCCAACGGTTCAAGTTGGGCTGTTTCAGCAAGGACTCGCTCGATGCTTCCATTGTACCTCGGTTCTTTAGCCCTCGGCGGTGTGCTCATCGCCGCGAGCGTCATTTTCGGGGATACGGACGGTAACGCCGATGTGGGCTTGGATGGTGATATCGACGCCGATGCTGATCTTGGCATTGGACTCGACCCCGATGCCGAGGCGCTCGAGATTCTGTCTGACCCGTCCGATGCGGTGGCCGGAGCGGGAACCTGGCTACCGTTCTTTTCGTTGCGCTTCTGGACGTTCGCCCTCGCAGCATTTGGGACCGCCGGGTCGCTGCTTCACGCGATGGGCGTCACCGGACTGCTGGGCGCCGCTGTGAGTGTCGTTCTGGGGGCAGGGATTGGCACCGGTGCCGCATGGACATTCCGGCAACTCCAGATGACCCAAGTCAGCGGCAACGTGGGGATGCGAGATGTCCGCGGCAGCGAAGCCACCGTCCTGCTCACGGTTGGCCCCAACAAAATGGGAAAGGTGCGAATAATAATGGACGGGCAGCATGTAGACTTGCCCGCACAGACCGGGTGTGAAGACACCATGAATCGCGATGAGAAGGCACTGATTGTGAGCGTGGACGATGGCGTCGCACAGATCACGCCGGTGCCGTTTGGCTACACCTCGATGGCCAAGGAGGATTGAGGATGGAAGAGATAGTCATGCAACTCACGACTTGGCTGTGCACCGGCGGCGCCATTGGCGTCGGGTTGTTGTTTGTGCTGGCCTTATTCAAACAGTTCTTGTTTATTGGCAAGCCCAATGAGGTGTTGGTGTTCTCCGGCCGGAGTCGGAAGCTCGCCGATGGAAGCAGCGTGGGCTACCGCGAGGTGCTTGGCGGTGGATGGACGTGGCGTTGGCCCATCATCGAAAAAGTCGATCGCATGAAGCTCACGACCATCCCCATCGAGATCAACACCACCAATGCATACTCTGCGGGAGGGATTCCGCTCAATGTGCACGCTGTGGCGAACATTAAGGTGTCGAGCAATCCAGCCCGAGTAAAGAACGCAATCGAACGCTTCATGGGTCGGGACCCGCTTGAGATCCAGCGGGTTGGAAAGGAAACCTTGGAGGGTCACCTGCGAGGTGTTCTGGCCCGCCTCACCCCAGAAGAGGTCAATGAAGACCGCCTCAAGTTCGCCCAAGAACTCACGGCCGAAGCCGAGGAAGACTTTGTAAAGCTTGGCCTCGACCTCGACGTCTTGAAGATTCAGAATGTATCCGACGATGTGAACTATCTGGACTCCATCGGACGGACCCGCATCGCTCAAGTCATCCGCGACGCCGAGATTGCGGAATCAAACGCCCAATCCGAAGCCCTCCAGGCGGAAGCGGCGTCGACCGAGGCCGGCGATGTCGCCACCCAAGACTCCGAACGGTCCATCGTCCAGAAGTCCAATGAGCTTCGCGAACTTCGCGGATCGCTCGAAGCCAACGTTCAGGCCGAATTGAAGAAGGCTGAGCGGGCTGCAGCAGAGGCGCGAGCAAGTGCAGAAGTCGAACTTCAGGACCTGCGCCGGCAGGTCGAGGAACTTCGCCTTCAGGCCGACGTTGTCTTGCCGGCAGAGGCCCGTCGCCAAGCCGCCATCTTTGAAGCTCAGGGCAAAGCGTCCTACACCGAGGAAGAAGGGCGCGCACAAGCCGCAGTGCTGCAGATGATGACCGATGCGTGGCTGAGTGCCGGCGAGGACGCGAAAGACATCTTTTTAATCCAGCAACTGGAGCAGGTGCTGCGGACCGTTGTCGACCGTGTGAACAGCGTGAGCATCGACGAAGTGACCCTGCTCGACGGCGGCGAAGGTACAGCACTGCCCCGCCACGTAGCGAGCTTCCCTGCCGTCGTTCGGCAGGTGCTCGATGAACTGCACAGCTCAACGGGTGTGGACGTCACCGGCATTTTAGCCGGCGCCCTCGATGACAAGGAGAACCGGTAATGGGAGCCATTGCATCCATCCTGATTGTTAGTCTTTTTCTGTTGGTCGGTGGCAGCATTGCTGTAATGGCTGTGGCCAAAAAGTTGGTGTACATCGCCGGACCCAACGAGGTTCTTGTGTTCTCGGGACGAAAGGGTCGTTCCGGCAATCGCGTTGTCGGATACCGAACCATCAAGGGCGGCCGCGGGTTTCGCATTCCCTTGATCGAAACCGTCGACCGAATCGATCTCACCAACATGGTCATCGACGTTGCGGTGACCAATGCCTACTCCAAGGGTGGAATTCCACTAAAAGTCCACGGTGTGGCCAACGTCAAAGTGGCCGGACATGAGCCCTTTCTCGGCAACTCTATTGAGCGATTCTTGGGCAAGGATCGTCGGGGCATCATCAAGGTCGCCAAGGACACGCTCGAGGGAAACCTGCGCGGTGTGTTGTCTCAACTGACCCCTGAGCAGGTCAACGAGGACAAGATCAGCTTCGCGGAGAAACTCCTCGAAGAAGCCGAACACGACCTCAGTCGGTTGGGGCTCGTGCTCGACACACTTAAGATTCAAAATGTCGCAGACGATGTGGGCTACCTCGACTCCATCGGACGCCAGAAGACCGCTGAGGTGGTGAAAGCCGCTCGCATCAACGAGGCCGAAGCACGCGCACAGTCGACTCGGCAAGAGGCGCACAACAACCAGGTCGCCAAGGTGCGCGACCTTCAAGCCGAAATGACCATCCTTGAGGCGGACATTCAGCGCCAAGTGATCGATGCACAGACCGCCGGCAAGGCCATGATCGCCGAAGAGATTGGAACCGTAAAGGCGCTAATTGAAGAAGCCAGAGAAAACGTCAAGGTGCAAACGGCCCGTGTGCAACAGGTGGAGCGCCGCCTGCTCGCGGATGTGGTTGCCCCTGCCGAGGCCGAAATGCAGCAGCGACGCGCCGACGCACAAGCGCAGGCCGCTCGGATCATCGAAGATGGAAAAGCAACGGTTGAAGTCATGAAGGCCATGATTGCCACTTGGAAACAGGGCGGCGACTCTGCCCGCGACATCTTCTTGATGCAGAAACTGCAGCACGTGATGGACTCCTTGGTCGAAACGATCTCAGATGTGAAGGTGGACCGGGTCACTGTGCTGCCGGGAAACGCCAACTCAACGGCCCAAAAAGCGGTCACAATGGTGGAAGAACTGAAGGCGGGCGTTGGCATCGATCTTCCTGCCGTGGTTGATCGCGTGACGGGCGGGGCATCGACACCCGACAACGGTTAGACCCCGACCAGCAGGGGACGAGTCATTCCCACGATTCATGGAAATACCTCTGGCCTGAAGCCAAGCCAGAATCGCCAGTTGAATGCGCTGTACGACCGCCGGGTTCCGCCTGAGCGGTGGGTCAGCCATGAGTTGGCCCGTCGACTCAGCGAGATGTCGCGCGCCCTCAACCGCCAGCTCGGCGTCATGATCGATCGCCGCGGGCGCGTGAGCCATGTCATCGTCGGCGACGCTCACCAACTCTTCATCCCGGATCTGAAGCGACACCGGGCCGGTTCCGGCCGATTCCGAGGCATTCGATTGGTGCACACCCACCTGCGCGGTGAGGGCTTGTCCGAAGATGACCTCACAGACCTGAGCCTCCTCCGGCTCGATGCAATCGTCGTCATTCAAGCTCAATCCGATGGTCTACCGGGGTTCATGGAAGTCGGGACGGTTCGGCCCGAAGACAACGCCGACACGGATGAGCCGTGGTCCATCGAACGAAGGCGATCGGTCGGCGACTTCTCCGATGATTTCATTGCCTTCATCGAGCAACTGGAGCGCGACCTCGCGAGCACAGCCCAGACCACCCGCGTTCCGGGCGCAGAGGGCGCCATCGTGATCGGTGTCAGCACCCAACGCGGCGACGAGGCCGAGGAATCACTCGATGAACTCGAACGATTGGCCGACACCGCTGGCCTACAGGTCCTCGACCGGTTCTTGCAGAGGCGGCGCAAGCCCGACCACAAGTTCGTGATTGGAAAAGGTAAGCTGCAAGAGGTCTTGGTGCGGGCCATGCAACTGGATGCTGAAGTACTGATTTTCGACTCCGAACTCGCTCCAAGCCAACTCCGAAACATCGCCACTGATACGGAACTCAAGGTGGTCGATCGAACCAGCCTGATTCTCGACATCTTTAGCCAACGCGCCAAAACACGAGAGGGGAAGCTGCAGGTCGAGCTCGCACAACTGCGGTACCGCAAACCTCGACTGGCCCTCATGCCAACAGCCATGAGTCGGCTGACCGGCGGCATCGGCGGCCGAGGCCCGGGAGAGACCAAACTCGAGATCAACCGAAGACGGGCCGATGAACGGCAGACTCGCCTTGAAAAGCAACTGCGCAAGCTGTCAAAGCAACGCTCCCTTCGCCGAAGCCGCCGCCGCAGAGTCGGACTCCCTCAAGTCGCCATCGTGGGCTACACCAATGCGGGCAAGTCGACGTTGCTCAACCGCATGACCCATTCGGATGTCGATGCGGAAGACAAGCTGTTTGCAACCCTCGATCCGACCAGTCGGCGACTCCGATTCCCTGAAGAACGGGAGGTCATTCTGACCGACACCGTCGGCTTTATTCGCCATCTACCCAAGGATCTGATTCATGCATTCAAGTCGACGCTGGAAGAGGTTCAAGAAGCCGACCTTCTCGTGCATGTGATCGACGGTTCGAGTGCGCAGATTGAGACTCATGTCAGTGAAGTTGAGCAAACCATTGAGAGCTTGGGCGCCGGGCATACACCGGTGATCCGGGTGCTCAACAAGATTGATGCAGTCAGTCAGGACGAGTGGGTACGACTGAAGTCTGAGTTCGATGGCATGTTGGTGAGTGCCCACACCGGAGAGGGCCTTGGCGCGCTGATGGTGCAGGTCGAGCGCCACCTGTTCCGCGAGCAAGCCCAAGGTACACTGCACCCATGATTCTCTGGTTGATTTCATGTTGGTCAACACCCCAGCCCACCGGCGTATCCGCCGATCCCTTCCACAACGCCCCCCCGCGCATTGTGAATCTTGCTGCCGAGTGCTCCGAGGAAGAGGGCGAGTGGGTTTTCGATGTCATCACCGAGCATTGGACCGGCGGTGGATGGGTTTGGATGGGGACATCCACGGACAAAGTCGAAGGCCACCGGTTGCGATCCACTGGCGCCGCTGCAGATGGGTCAACCGATGCCCTGCGCGTCACCCTAGACATTGAGCCCGACTGGCGAGACGCGGCCCGAAGTAAATCAACCCGATTTTTGTGCACCGAAAGGCCCCAAATGAGCTTCTTGGTCACGGCCTATGACCCGACCGGTAAAGCGGTGGCGGACTGCCGAACATGGGGCGTCGATCCCACGCTATGGTTGACGGTGGAAGCAGCCTATGACTGTGAGACGGAGTGGGAATTTCCCACGGACACGGGTCAGGTTGCCGACACAGGCGAGTCGACGGACACCGCCCGCTAAGCGCGCGTGCGGGCCAAGACCGTGGCCAATTCGATGGCTGCGAGCATGCTGGAGTGGTCCGCCGCATTCCGGCCCACGAGGTCATCGGCTGTTCCGTGGTCCACACTGGTCCGTATAATCGGCAGCCCCAGCGTCCAGTTGACGCTGCGACCGAAGTCCAACACCTTCAGCGGGACCAAGCCTTGGTCGTGGAACATGGCAACGACGAGGTCGAACCGTCCCTTTACGGCCTCCATAAACGCAGTTTCCGCCGACATGGGTCCGACGACATCGATCCCATCCGCACGAAGTTGATTGGCGACAGGACCAATCACATCGAGTTCGGTTCGACCCAACTCACCATCTTCGCCCGCGTGGGGATTTAGCCCGCAGAGGGCCAGACGTGGCGCGACAATTCCGAGATCATCACGAAGGGCTGCTGCTGCCGTCTCCACGACGTACTGGACCCGAGCGGGCGTGATTCGGTCGCGCACCGCAGCCAACTCGACATGAGTGGTTACCAGCGCAACGCGAATGCTACCACCGGCAAAGGCCATGACGGGGTCAACCCCGAACAAGTCCCCAAGCATGTCGGTATGACCGGTGTGCTCAAAGCCTTGACCAATCAGTTTCGCCTTATGGATCGGCCCGGTCACGAGCGCATCCGCCTGACCGGCAGCACACGCCCGCGCCGCCTCGCGGACCGCAGTGACCACAGCCGGTTCCGATCGGCCTCGCGTGTCCACCACCGTCGCGGACACGCCGTGCGCCTCAAGGGCGGACTCAATCACCGGAGCGTCGCCCCACAGCTCAAACGTGATCGCGTCGTCAATCTCCGCCAGTGCTCGAGCCGTGACCTCCGGCCCGATTCCCATGCCCGGAGTGACGAGGAGCTTCACTGAGAATCAGCCGCCTCAATCTTGATGACCACTGCGGCCTCCCGACGAGCCTGCTGGTACCACGCATCTTTCTCCCGTTCGATGCGACCCTCAAAGACCTTGGCGGCGATTTCATCGCGCACCTCTTCATAGGGTCGAATCGGCACCTTTTCGCGCTTTCGGATCTCCAGCAAGAACACACCTTGAGCGGTGGGAATGGGTGCGGTCACCTCACCCTCGGCTGCTGCGAAGGCGGGACCGTTCAGATCGCCCACCAACTCGCCGTCAACGAAGGTGCCCATGGATCCGCCGTTTGAACCGTATGGACCTTGATCGACCTCGGCGGAAACCGCTGCGAAGGACTCACCGTTGATGATTCGCTTCCGTACCGCCTCGGCGGTTTCCAGCACTGCAGCCTTGGCTGCCTCATCACCGGTCGGGGGGTATGCGAGGAAGATGGCCCCAAGATCCGCCCGTACCGGCTGGTCGGAACCCGAAGCCATCCGCTGGTAGGCGCTGCGAAGTTCATCTTCGTTTTCAACAATTCGCGGTCGAATCAGCATCTGCGTGAACTTCTGTTCCCGCAGAACCTCCTCGATTTCGTCCCGGTACTTTTGCCAAGAAACACCGGAACGCTCAATCTCGCTCCGGAGTGCAGGGATGTCCACCCCGTTCCGTCGTGCAATGTCTTGCACTGCACGGTCGACGTCCTCGCTGGTGGCATCAATCTGAAGCTCGGTGACCGTCTGTTCGACGAGACACCGCCGAATCAAGGTGTCGAGGACCTCGAGTTCTGCGATTCGACGCTCCTTCGGATCGCCCGACTGGGCCCGGGTCTCGATGAAGTCCCGGCCCAGTTCATACACTTCGCTCAACGTCACGACCTCGTCGTTCACAACCGCAGCAATGCGGTCGACGGGGGCGGCAAGTGCCGTCCCCCAACCCACGAGCAGCGTGGCGAAGAGCACTGGCTTCACTGCTGCTTCTGCGGCTTGACGAGGCCCGGCGGCAAGGCGGACTTTGGCATGGCCTTCCCTGCGTTCGGCATCGGTGGACGCATACCGGGGTGCTTCGGCGCCTTGGCAGGCTCGACCTCAATCGCGCTCAACTTGCCTTCCTCGGTGCTGATGGTCGCCCCGGTGCGGAGATCCCCAACGTACGACTCGTACAGGCTCTTCAGCTTCTCGTTCTTGACTTTACGAAGCACCGAACCCTTCATCTGCTGGAAGGTCCGCTCGACCTTGTCTCGCTTGTTGGCCGCGAGCACAAAGTTGTAGCCCTCATCCGTCTTGAACACACCGCTCAGGTCGCCCACGCTCAGCTTAAAGGCCTCGGTGACCACGGCCTCATCAAGGCCCGGCTTGCCATCCGCAGGCACGAACCCAACATCGCCACCGCGACGCTTGTAGGGCCCCTCCGACGATGCTTTGGCCACGTCCGAGAACTTGCTGGGATCTGCTTTGATCTCGGCGTGCAATCGCTCGGCTTCAGCTTTAGCGGTGGCGTCATCCTTGTCTGTAGAGGTCTTGATGAGGATCCGCTTGATCTGCACCTTCTCGGGCACCACGAACTCATCCTGATTCTCATCGAAGTACTGCTGAAGGACTTCGTCAGTGAAGTCTGAGTTCTTGACCTTGGCGTACACGGCTTCTCTAAGCAGCGTGTTGACCATGACCTTCTGCACCTTGGGGTCCCGATCAAGTCCCTGCTTGAGGGCCGCTTGGTACAACAGTTTCTCGTCAACCAAGCGGTCGAGCACTTCCTTCTTTTCCTCGTCACTGAGTGCCTTGCCGTCGGCAGGCACCTTGCGAGAAGCAGCGGCCTTGAACGCTTTCGTTCCGACGCTCAGACCGTTGACTTCGGCCAAGACCTCACCAACATCCTCAGTGGAGTCCTTCACGATCTCCCCGTTGTTGCCATTGGCTGTAGATCCGTCGCCGCCGCAGCCTGCAAAGAGGGCGGTGCTGAGCAGTAGCGCTGTAATTGTCTTGTGTTCCATCGTAAGTCTCCTACTGGAATTCGGCCCCGTACTTAGCATGCAGTCGAAGCGAAGGCCATCGTCAAACGCAGTGAGTGCGTTTTCAGCCAATAAAATCCGCCAACTCGGCGAGGGATAGGCTTTCCATTTCGAGTCCAAAGGGCCGCACCGCCGAGGCCAGGCCCACTCGACTGGATGGCGGCCCACACACGACCGCAGTGAAGTGCATCGGATCAAACCACGCCGCAGCGGCTGCGTTGACGGATTCAGAAGGCACGGCATGAATGCGCGAGACAATGGTGTGCCATTCGTCGCTGGGGAGGCCATGCAACCATGACGCCACCGCTAGCCCTCCCACACCCGTCAGACCGCTGGCTTGTTGGGGAAAAGCACCCATCAAAATACGCTTTGCGCTTGTGATCTCAGCCTCGCCCAAGGGTTCAGCGGACGCATCGTGCAGCTCAGTCAACAGCGCTGCAAGGCCAGCAGCCGCATTGTCTGGCGCCACCCCCATCACCGCTGTAATGTCACCCGCGTGAACGCCACAGTCGAGCGTGGAGTACACACCATAGGTGAGTGACCGGTCGTCTCTGAGTCGTCGAAATAGGCGCGAACTCGCGCTGCCTCCGATGGCCTGATTGGCCACGCGAAGCGCCGCGTGGTCGGGATGATTGCGCGGTATGGCGAGGCCTCCCACACCCACCGTTGCTTGCTCAGCCGTGGGGTGTTCCACAAACAACAAGCGACGCGGCGGGCTCTGCGGTTCTGGCACAGCGACCGGCAGACTCGTCTCGACAACCGGAATGTTGGCGTACCGTTCCGCAAGCGTGTGCAGCACCCGATCCGGATCCACATCGCCCACCACCAAGACGAGCCCCCGTTGGGGCGCAGCGATGGTTCGATGGAGGTCCACGAGATCCGCACGCGATGTCGCGGCGAGTCCCGAGGCGGTCGTTGCAGGGGCCCCGTATGGGTGGGTTCCATACACACCGTGACCCAGCATCATCTCGACGATGGCATCGGTTCGATTGCAAGCGTGTCGGTGAAGCTCGCGACTGCGTATTTTCTCTCCTGCAAGTGCGAGATCCGAAAGCCCGGGTTTGAGCGCAACGTGTTCCGTGAGGTCGACAATGGGCCAGACGTGCTGCGCGAGCCCGCCGATGCTGACCACGGACGCATCGATGGTCACTCCGCCACTCATTCGAGCCCCCATCCGGTCCAGCGCCGCGGTGAACTGACGGGCCCCAAGCCTTTCGGTCCCGTGCCGCATGACACGCTGGAGCAATAGGCCCGACCCAATCCGGCAGGGGTCTTGTGCAATCCGACCCGCACCGAAGGCCCAGCGAACCTGGACGATGGGCAGCGTATCCATGCGGACGACCGCAACACGGAGCCCATTGGAGAGGTCCTGCACCGCGGGGGTTGGCACGTTCCACGCCCTCGGCGCTGCACCTTCCGGCGGAGATGTGGGAAACCGGATCATGCGGGCACAACCTCGAGCGTCACACTCGCATTCGGATCAAAGTCCCTCGCAGCAACTCGTTGAATGGCCTCGGGCCCCACGCGTAAGATGCGCTCCACATACCGATCTTCCCACAGTGCATCGGAGTGGTAGAGCAGCGAGCGACCCAATGCATTCGCACGGTGCACCATACTCTGGCGCCCGAACAAGCGCCCCGCACGCACCCGATTGTGGACGCGTTCCAATTCATCCTCCGACACCGGCTGTTTCACCAACCGCTCCAACTCGTCCGCATACAGCGCAGCCAACCGATCGGGGTCTCCGCCTTCCGGCATCATGCCGAAGAAGCTGAACAGACTCGGGCCTCGATGGGCTTCGTACCCGCCCTGCACCTTGATTGCACAGCGCTCTTCCATGACCATTCGTTGATTCAGGCGACTGCTCGGTCCACGAAACAGCAGCGCTTCAATGACCTCATAAACATAGAAATCAGGGTCACCGTACGGCACCGCAGGATGATTCACAAAGAGCGCAGGCGCCGACGCCAAGGGGGCGCGAAGGGATTCCCGAGTGGGCACCATGCGGCGAGCCTCTGAAAACGATGGGCGGGTCGGCGTATCGGCCCGCGGGACAGCGCCAAAACACGTGTGCACCGCATCGATCGCTTCATCGGGATCAACATCGCCCACCATCGCCAGAACCGCATTGCTTGGGGCATACCATTGGGCGTGAAACTGCCTCGCATCGTCCGACTGCGCACACGCTACATCGTCTCGGTAGCCGATCACCGGATGCCCGTACCCAAAATCGTCGTATGACAGCTCGCCAATCCGGACGAGCGCCTCGCCGTACGGACTGTGGTTGATCCGCTCAAGGCGCTCGTCCAGAACGGTGGCCCGCTGACGCTCAAACGCCGCCTCATCGAATCCGACCCCTCGCATGCGGTCGGCGTCCATCCACAACCCCAAGGCGAACTGATGGCTGGGCAACGAATGATAGTAGGTCGTTCGTTCGGCGCCAGTCATTCCGTTTACGGCTCCACCCCACCCCTGAATGCGATGGACGAACTCCCCGGGCGCCACATGCTCAGACCCTTGAAACATGAGATGCTCCACCAAGTGGGCCATCCCGCTTGAGCCCGGCTTTTCCACCCGACTTCCTACATCGTAAATCAGCGACACCCCGACCAACGGGAGCGTGCTGTCGGGCTGGATCACAACCCGCAAGCCATTGGACAGCGCTGTCTGTTCGATGTTCACCATGCGAATGCATGAGGGGTAACACCGTTTTTTCGAAGCGGTTACGGCGAGACATGATGGACCTTTGGTTGCCGACCCTGATGATGCTCTACTCGCCTGCAGCGGAAGCGGGCACAGTCATCTTCGACACCGATACCGAGGCCACTGTAGAGCACGGCAACGCCACCATCGCCCGCGCATCGGGCCCCGGTGTCATCGTGCTTGGTGATTTTGCTGAAGGTTCAACCCGCATTGTCTTGACCCCGGCCAACCGACCGTCAATTCGCTTCTCACTCGACGTGCCGAAAACCCAGCCCGTCACCGTTTCACTGCGGAATGGCCGAGTGAGTTCAACAGAGGCGTCATTGGTTCTTGAGGGACTCCCAGATCCCCTTTTGGGATTCCGATCAGCCGACGGGGAAGCCTTTACTGTGGTGCTGAATGGGAATGATATCCACACGCTGCGTACAGATTTGATGATCGAAAATCTGACACCCGGACGTCACGCGGTCGAGATTCGCTCCGCCGATCGCTTGACGATCTGGGCACGCGGAACCGTGGACCTTATGGCCGGCGAAACCGTTGTGCTCGGCATCAGCAGCGGACGGATGGTGGTTGCCGACGGGTTGAGTACCGCGTGGCGCCCCGATGCAGGAGATGCACAGTGAAGCTCGGCACCCGAAGCATTCGTGTCCGCATCCTTGCAGCCTTCGTGTTGGCCCTGGCCTCATTTGGAACCACTGTGGCCTACGGTTTGGTCCAACTGCGCACCATTGGTGCAGAGCTGGATGCGGTCAATGCAGGGTTCCTTCCCATGTCGAAAATCGGGGTCGAACTCACATCCTTGGTGGCCCAACTCGACCGAGACCACGACCGTTTTGCACGCTCCGGCCCCCAAACCACCATTGCGCGACGGACCAATGCGGCGCTGTATCGCCAAAGCATTCAGGACACGATCAGTCGCGGGCGCACCGCAGCCGCGAAGGCCAACCAACGCCTGACTCACCGGGAAGACCTCGCAACCCTTGCGCGCATCGAAAGCGTGTTCGACGAACTCGAATCCCAGACCGTTGGCTACGAAACAGCAGTCACCAGCCCCCTCCTGGATCCCGATGGAGAGGAATCGGGACGGGCAGAACTGCTTGCCGACCTTGACCGCCAGCGTCAGGTCCTCGCGAGTGGCGCATCGCTGGTGCAGGCACTCGTTGACGGACAAGTCACCCAGGTCAGCCGCCGCGCCGCCGCGGCGCAGAACACGGCGGTGGTGGTTACCGGTTCGCTCGGCACCCTCACGTTGCTGCTGGCGGCCGCCCTCGCGGGTCTTGCACTGGTCTCACTGCGGCCGATTGGCCAACTCATCGAGCAGGTTCAGCGGGTGGCCGCTGGAGACCTAACCGGCCGAATTAATCTAAAAAGCAAGGATGAGATGGGGTTGCTTGCCAGCGAGTTCAATGTGATGTCCGCCGCCGTCGCCGACCGGGATCGAACCCTCAAGGAGCGGGCGGCCACCCTCGACGGACTGCAAGCACGTCTGCGTCAGGTGCTGGATACGATCACAGCGGGCCTTGTCGTAATCGAGCACGAGCAAATTGCGGTCACCAATCCGGCCGCAGAGACCCTGTGGGGCGTTGCGAACGGAGACTCCCTGCCCGCTTGGATGCAGGAAATTCGGCACGGTCACAATGACGGCCTGCTCATCGGAAACCGTCGTTTCACCCTTGTCTGCGTTCCCTTCGGCGAAACGGGCACCCTGATGGTCGGAGAAGACGTGACCGAGCGCTATGCCGTTCGAGAACGTCTCATGCGGAGCGAGCGCCTCGCGGTCGTGGGGCGGATGCTGGCTCAAATCACCCACGAAGTCCGCAACCCGCTCAACGCCATGAGCCTGAACGCGGAGCTGCTCAACGATGAAGTGGACGGAACAGAAGCCCACGCCATGCTCCAGACCATCACCGAGGAAATTCGCAGACTTGAAGCACTCACGGGTCGCTATCTGCACCTGTCGCGGCCACGCGTTCCTCAAATCTCAACGGTGGATCCCGACCGCATGATCGCCGAACTCATCCGAACGGAAGGCCCTGCGCTTGAACAAGCGGGGGTCACCGTACACTTTACCGCTCAAACCGTCGGCCCCGTGTCTCTTGACGCGGACGCAGTGTCTCGGGCCGTTCGCAATCTTGTACGAAATGCATCCGAGGCGGGGGCGACAACGGTGGGATTGGACCTCGCCTGCACAGATGCCCAACTCACCCTCGAGGTCACCGACAACGGTCCCGGCTTGACCGAGGCCCAATATCAACGCGCCTTCGACCCCTTCTTCACGACCAAGGCGCGGGGAACCGGGTTGGGGCTCGCCATCAGTCGCCAAGAAATCGAAGAAGTGTCGGGTCGACTCGAATTTGACCCCACGCACCAAGAGGGTGCGCGTTTCGTGCTCACGCTTCCGCTTGACGAATCCGCCGCATCCTGACATTTTGTCA
>Ga0160422_10001211_pt1 | contig 16150 bp, 6 predicted proteins | sample Fk160mmetaG_FD_108192 | JGI IMG/M metagenome (GOLD analysis project Ga0160422, IMG submission 108192) | Marine microbial communities from the Central Pacific Ocean - Fk160115 60m metaG | ecosystem: Environmental > Aquatic > Marine > Oceanic > Photic zone | place: The Central Pacific Ocean... | reverse complement strand
GGAGAGGGAGGGGGTATTGTAAAACATGTTATCCATGTCAGTTGTTGAAGAAACATTCCAATCGCTTAGGTCTTGGTTGAAAACGGAGGTTTCGTAAAACAGATTTTTCATATTGGTTACTTTTGAAACATCCCAATTCCCTATGCTGTCATTAAAGGCAGAGGCACCATGAAACATACTTTGCATATTTGTAACAGAGGAGGTATCCCATCTGCCGATGTTCTGGTTGAACGAGCTGGCTCCTCCGAACATTGAATCCATTATAACCACGGATGAAGTGTTCCATTTACCGATATCCTGATTGAAGTGATTTGTATAGCGAAACATTTTCGACATGGTCATAACCGAAGAAGTATTCCAATCGCCAATGTAATTATTGAAGCTCGAAGCCCCATTGAACATATCTCTCATATTTGTTACCGCGGAAACATTCCAAGCGCCAATGGGTCGGTTGAAGTTCGCCGCATTGCAGAACATGTAATCCATTCTAAGAACGGATGAGACATTCCAATCTGAGATATCCTGATTCATGGAAGCGGCGTTAAAGAACATGCGTTCCATAGTCGTAACGCTTCCGGTATCCCATTTGCTGACGTTTTGGTCAAACGCCGTGGCATTGGAAAACATCCAGTTCATGTGAGTAACTTTTGAGGTGTTCCAATCGCCAAGATTTTGGTTGAATGAAGAAGCTCCATTGAAGACCCCTGCCATGATCCTAACCTTTGAAGTATCCCATTTTCCTATGTCTTGGTTGAAGGATGCTGCACCATTGAAAATGTCCCGAATATCCGTCACGTTGCTCACGTCCCACCCCGAGATGTTTTCGTCAAAGGTGGTTTTTTCATGAAAGGCGTGAGACATATCCGTCACCCCCGTCACGTTCCAGTCCTTGATATGCCCGTAGGTGGCGAAGGCGGTCGCTTTGTCTGAACACCACAGGTCGACCGCGGTCTGAAAGTTGGCGTTGGTGAGGGACGCCGGGGTGGGAACGAATGCCGACCAATCATAGGTCCAATTAGGATTGGAAGAGAAGGAAGAGTGAATCAGGCCCTTGTGGGCATTGGAGAGAAGAGGTGTGCTTGAAAACATGCCTGCCATGTTCGTGGCTGCAGAAACGTTCCAATCGCTCAAGTCTTGGTTGAAGGAACTTGCTTCGTAAAACATTCCGAGCATGCTGGCGACCGCCGAGGTATTCCAGTTTCCAATTTCTTGATTGAAGGCAGTGGCTCGGAAGAACATATCAATTGTACTAGTGACGGATGAAGTGTTCCAATCAGCGATTGGCTGGTTGAAATTCGTTGCTGTACTGAACATTACCGTCATATCCGTAACAGAGGAAACGTTCCAATTGCCTATCGGTTGATTAAACGCAGATGCGAGTCTAAACATCCCTGCCATGTTCGTAACGTTGCTCACGTCCCAAGCGGTAATGTTTTCGTCGAAGGTGGTACGATTCAGAAAGGCTTGGCTCATATCCGTCACCCCCGTCACGTTCCAGTCCTTGATGTGGCCGTAGGTGGCGAAGGCGGCCGGCTTGTCGGTACACCACAGGTTGACCGCGGTCTGGAAGTTCGCGTTGGTCAGGGTCGCCGGAGCGGGCACGTGGGCCGACCAGTCGTAGGGCCAATTCGGATTGGAAGAGAAGGAGGAATGGATCAAGCCCTTGTTGGTGTTGGAGAGGGCGGAGGTTGTCTTGAACATATCAGTTAGGTTCGTAGCTGATGAAAGATTCCAACCCTCAAGGTTTTGGTTGATTGCCGAGCCCCAGAACATGTGTCCCATATTCGTCACACTAGACGTGTTCCAGTCTACAATTGCTTGGTTGAATGAAGATGCGTTCTTGAACATGGAGGTCATTTCAATAACGGACGATACGTTCCAAATCCCGATTGGTTGGTTGAAACTTGAGGCATTTTTGAACATATGCTTCATATTCGTAACGTTGCTCACGTCCCACCCGCTGATGTCCTCGTCGAAGGCGGTCTTGTCCAGAAAGGCATGCTGCATGTTCGTCACCCCCGACACGTTCCAGTCCTTGATATGGCCGTAGTTGGCGGTGGCGTTGGCCTCGTCGGCAAACCACATGTCCACCGCGGACTGGAAGTTGGCGTTGGTGAGGGGTTCCGGGGAGGTGCGCCGGACGAGGATCCGGACCTCGATGTCGTCGAAGAGCCAGGGCGCCGGGTCATGAACCCGTACGGTGAAGGAGTCCACGCCGTGAAAGCCGGGGTTGGGATGATAGGAAAAGATGGTGGGGGAGGGCCCCGAGCCGGAAACGGACGCGGTTCCATTCGATGCGGGCGTGGCGACACTCCAGGACAGGGCGTTCCCGTCGGCATCGGTCGCGGAGAGGGGTTGAGTCTTGTTGCCATCCGGATTGATCTTGATCGTCCAGAAGTCCGTCGAGCCCCATGACGGTTGCGTTTTGTCCCCGTCCGCGGAGGAACCCGAATAACCGGCCAGGAAGAAACCCCCGTCGTTGGTGTGAAGGGCGACCTTGCCGAGGTCGGTTGCGGATCCGCCGAATCTCTTGTCCCAGACCTTGTTCCCCTGGGCATCGATCCGGATCGTCCAGACGTCGTTGCCCCCGAGGTGGCTCTGGGTCTTGTTCCCGTCCGGAGGGGAGCCGGACCACCCGGTTATGAGGTAGCCCCCGTCGGGGGCAAGCGCGGCCCCGTAGCCTTCGTCGAAGCCGGTCCCGCCATAGGTCTCGTCCCAGATCACGTTTCCGTCGGCGTTGATCTTGACCACCCAGACGTCGCTTCCACCGATGGGGGCGGACGATTTGTTTCCGCTGGGCGAGGAGTTCGAAAAACCGACCAGAAGAAAGCCGCCGTCGGGGGTGGCGAGGGCAGACCTGGGCTCGTCGGCGCCGGTCCCGCCGTAGGCCTTGTCCCAGATCACGTTTCCGGCGGCATTGATCCTGACGGCCCAAAAATCCTTGTCTCCCGCTCCAGGGTCGGTCTTGTTACCTCCTGCCCCCGAGGAGGAATACCCGAGCAGCAGGAACCCGCCGTCGTCGGTGGCGAGCGCGGAATATGCGTAATCCCCGCTCGTCCCGCCGTAGGTTTTGTCCCAGACCTTGTTGCCGTTGCCGTCGATCTTGACCGCCCAGTAGTCTTGCTGTCCAAGCGGGGCGTCGCTCTTGTCGCCCCCGGCCTGCGAATTGGAATTGCCGAACATGAGATAGCCCCCGTCGGATGCGGCCACGAGGGAGGCCCCCGTTTCGTCGAGGGACCCGCCGTACCTCTTGTCCCAAGTCTTGTTGCCGTCGGCATCGAGCTTGATCGCCCAATAGTCGCTTTGGCCTCGTGAGGTCTGGGTCATGTCGCCGTCGGCGGAGGAATTGGTAGTGCCCAGGATGAGGTAACCGCCGTCCGGGGCGGTCACCACGCCGTGGGCTTCGTCGTTGCTTTCGCCTCCGTATCTCTTGTCCCAGGTCTTGTTGCCGTTGGGATCGACCTTGACCAGCCAATAATCGTAGCTCCCACGGATCGCTTGGGTCTTGTCGCCGTGGATGGGGGAGTTGGACTTGCCGATCAGCAGGTATCCCCCGTCGGGGGTGGAGACCGCGTCGTTGAATACGTCGTTTTCAAAAGCGCCGAAGCGCCTGTCCCAGGTGGTCCAGGAAGCCCGGCTGGAATTTTGATCGATGGTCAGGGTGAGCGGACCCGCTCCCTGGGTGATGACGGGGGCGTAGTTGGCCTGAAGAGCTAGGCCTGCAAAAAGACCCAAAAACAGGGAGAAAGCCCTGTTGAGGGCGAGGAAGGAAGAAGGGCAAGGCGTTTGCATGAAGACTGGAATGAGCGATGGAACCTAGGGACTAGGTTTTAGGTCCTAAGGCAGGCTTATGCAAGCCATTTGTTTAATTAACATACTGAGGATCAGGTAGTTTGGGGCACGAGGCGAAGGAATCCACCGGATGAGCGGTACGCGCTTGAAAGAAGAGGCCTCCTCCCCTTTGCTTGTGGCATGAGAAGCTTTTCCCTGGTTCTTGCCGCCCTTTTCTCCCTCTGCGCCTTTTCGGTTGCCGCCCCAAGGCAGGGCGTTCCCAACATCCTGATCATTCTGGCGGATGACTTGGGCTATTCCGACCTGGGTTGCTACGGGGGGGAGATCGAGACTCCCCACCTCGATGCCTTGGCCAAGAACGGTTTGCGCTTTTCCCAGTTTTACAACACCGCCCGTTGCTGGCCGACCCGGGCATCCATGATGACGGGCTACTATGCCCAGCAGGTCAACAGGGACAAGATCGCGGAGCGCAAGTTCGGGGGCAACCGGGGGGGGCGTCCGAGCTGGGCCAAGCTCCTGCCCGAGCTCCTCAAGCCGGCCGGTTACCGTTCCTATCATTCGGGCAAGTGGCATATCGACGGCAAGCCCATGCAAACGGGGTTCGACCGTTCCTACGACGTGAGCAACCATGGGTTCTTCCGTTTGAAGTTTCATTTTTTGGACGGGGTCAAGCAGGGCCCGACCGAGGTGAGTGATGATTTTTACGTGACCGATGCGATTGCCGATCATGCGGTGGAGATCCTGCGCGAGCATGAAAAGAAACATGCGGAGAGCCCGTTCATGCACTTTCTTGCCTTTACCGCTCCCCATTTCCCCCTTCACGCCAAGCCCGCGGATATCGAGCGTTACCGCAAGCGCTACCGGGCGGGCTGGGATGAGATGCGGGCCAAGCGCCATGCCCGGCAGAAGGAACTGGGCTTTGGGTTCGGTGAACTCTCCGAGGTCGAGCGCAAGGTGGGACCGCCTTATGATTTTCCGGATGCTTACAAGATCTTGGGCGAGGGGGAGGTCAAGTATCCCGACCCGTGGGACGGATTGACGGATGTTCAGAAGAATTTTCAGGCAGACAAGATGGCGGCCCATGCCGCGATGGTCGATTCCATGGACCAGGGAATCGGGCGGGTGCTCGAGCAGATCAGGAAGATGGGCGAGTGGGAGGATACGCTGGTTCTTTTCCTGTCCGACAACGGAGCGAGCGCGGAGATTATGGTGCGGGGGGACGGACACGACCCGAAGGCTCCGTGGGCTTCCGCTTATACCTACCTGTGCCTGGGACCGGGCTGGTCGACGGTTTCCAACACGCCTTTTCGGATGCACAAGACCTGGGTCCACGAGGGCGGGGCCTGCACGCCCCTGGTCGCCCACTGGCCCAGGGGGATCCAAGGAAAGGGGAGGATTTCCGACAGGGTGGGGCACGTCATCGACCTGGTCCCCACGGTTCTCGAGCTGGCGGGATTGCCCGCCGAAAAGAAAACCGGGCCGGCTTACCCGGGGACGAGCCTGAATCCCGTCTTCAAGGGGAAGAAAAAACCAGAACCGAGGGACTTGTGGTGGGCCCATGACGGACACCGGGCCTACCGCTCGGGAGACTGGAAGATCGTATCGAAAAAGGGCAAGGACTGGGAACTGTACGACTTGGGAAAGGACCGGACGGAAAGAAAGGACTTGGCGGGCTCGAAAAAGGAAAAGGTAAAGCAACTCGCGCAAAAATGGGAAAAGACGGTGGATGGGTTCGAAAGGGATTTGAAGAAATGACGGTTCCCTTGCCGATAAGGAAATCCGGCTCCCTTTGGCTCCGAGGGGTTGCAAAGCTTCTGAATTTTATTTGAATAATGATGTGCGCATGAAAGTTCGGCTGCTGTTACTTCTTTTCGGTTTTTGGGTGTCTCTCGCCCACGCAGAGAGAAAACTGGAGTTTAATCGCGACGTCCGTCCCATTCTCTCGGACGCTTGCTTCCATTGTCACGGGCCGGACGAGAAGGAAAGAAAGAGCGGGCTCAGGCTCGATCTGGAGAGCCATGCCTTCAAGCCGGCCAAGTCGGGCTTTCCGGCCATCGTGAAGGGCGATCCCGGGGAGAGCGAATTGATCGCCCGGATTTTCCTGCCCGATAACGATGAGGAACACATGCCACCGCTGGACAGTGGAAAATCGATCACCAAGGAACAGAAGGAAATTTTGCGCAAATGGATTGCCCAGGGAGCGGAGTATCAGGGGCATTGGGCTTTCATCACCCCGGATCGCCCGGAGGTGCCGGTCCATCCCGGGGCCGGGCATCCGGTCGACGCCTTCCTCACCACCCGGTTGAAAACGGAGGGGTTGAGCATGAAGAAGGAGGCGGACAAGGAGACCTTGCTCAGGCGGGCGAGCCTCGACCTGACCGGTTTGCCCCCCACGCTCGAAGAGATGGATGCCTTTGCCAAGGACGTTTCGCCAAATGCCTATGAGAAGGCCTTGGACCGTTTGCTTGCCTCACCTCATTTCGGGGAACGGATGGCCCTGGAATGGCTCGACTTGGCACGATATGCGGACAGCAACGGGTTCCAGAGCGACGGGAGCCGGGACATGTGGCTCTGGAGGGAATGGCTGATCGGAGCCTACAACCGGAACTTGCCTTTCGACCAATTCACCATCGAGCAACTGGCGGGGGACATGTTGCCCGATGCGACGGAGGATCAGATCGTGGCCACCGGGTTTAACCGTAACCATCGACTCAATGGGGAAGGGGGGCGGATCGTGGAGGAATGGTTCGTGGAGACGGTGATCGACCGCGTCGAGACCACGGGCACGACTTGGTTGGCCCTGACCATGACCTGCGCCCGTTGCCATGATCACAAGTACGATCCGATCTCCCAGAAGGAATTTTTCGAGTTCTTCGCCTTTTTCAATTCCAATGAAGAGAGCGGGGTGCTGGCGGCCAACGGGAAAAACGGCAACAACACGATGCCCTTCATCAAGGTGGCGAGCCAAGAGCACAAGAAGAAACAGGCCGAACTGGAGGCGAAGCTGAAAGAGGCCGAGCAAGACGCCGAGCGTGCTCAAAAGGCGAACCTGACCGCTGCCTTCGAAAAGTGGCTGGTCACGGAAAGAAAGGTTCAGGCTTCCAAGAAGGACGAGCCGGTCTGGGTTTCCCTAAGCGGGGAGAGCGTAAAGAGCAAGGGTGGGGCGACGTTCACAAAGCAACCGGATGGTTCGTGGTTGCCCGGTGGGAAGAATCCGGTCCATGACGTTTACGAAATCGAATCTACCCTGGCGCCCGGCGCCTTTGCAGGGATTCTATTGGAATGCCTTCCGGATGCCAGGATTCCCAACAAGAGCCTCGGCCGCTACAGCAACGGAAACTTCGTGCTCACGCGCGTGGAAGCGGAAATTCACCCAAGCAAAGGCAAGCCCGTGCCGGTCAAGCTGACCCGTCGGGTGGCGGACTATTCCCAGAAGGGGTGGGACGTCAGCTTCGTCAACAACGGAAACCGTAAAAATGGTTGGGCTGTGAATGGACCGACCCGGCGCAAACCGATCAAGGCCATGTTCCTTGCGGATTCTCCGATCAAGGTATCGAAGGACGGTAAACTCGTGGTCCGGTTCTTTCACGAAACCCTCAACCAGCACAACATGGGACGCTTCCGTCTCTCCCGTACGGCGGACAAGGGGGCTTCCTTGGAGGGCAAGCCGGGTCATTCTCCCGAAATATCCTCTCTTCTGGCCAAGGCTGACGATAACCTGAAGCCGGCTGAAAGGGCGAAGCTGGAAAAGCATTTCAAAACGACCGTTCCCAACCCCGCGACCCAAGCCAAGTCGAAGGTAGCCCAAGCCAAGAAGGCTCTGGATACTTTCAAGAATTCCCTTCCGAGCACCATGGTCATGAAGGAAAAGGCCCAGCCCAAGGATGCCTTCATTCTCAACCGCGGGGAATACGATCAGCCGACCGAGAAGGTGGGCAGGGCTCTGCCCGCGGTCTTGCCCCCTTTGCCGGAGGGCGAGCCGCTCAACCGCTTGGGGTTGGCCCGCTGGCTGGTCTCGGGCGGGCATCCCTTGACCGCACGGGTTTGGGTCAACCGGACCTGGGAGCGCTTGTTCGGGTACGGGATCGTGAAGACCTCGGAGAATTTCGGTTCCCAAGCGGAATGGCCCGTTCATCCCGAGTTGCTCGACTGGCTGGCGGTGGAGTTCGCCAAGCCGAGCGTTTTGCCCAAGGTGGCGGGCAAGCCTGCCAAGCCTTGGGACATGAAGGGAATGATCAAGTTCCTCATGATGAGCCGGGCCTACCGGCAGAGCTCGAGCGCCCCGGAGGAATTGTACCGCAGGGATCCGGACAACCGTCTGCTTGCCCGGGGGCCGCGCTTCCGCCTGACGGGAGAATTGGTGCGCGACCAGGCCCTGGCGGCGAGTGGCTTGCTGGTGCCCAAGATCGGAGGGCCCAGCACCCGGCCCTACATGCCGGTGGGCGTATGGTCGGAGACCAACCGCTATGGAAATTTGCGCAACTACAAGGCGGATACCGGTGAGGGCCTCTACCGCCGGAGCATGTACACGATCTGGAAGCGCACGGCGGCCCCTCCGTCGATGCTCCTGTTCGACGCCCCGAACCGGGAAACCTGCACGCCCAAGCGCTCCCGCACGAACACGCCGCTCCAGGCCCTCGCCCTGATGAACGAGGTGACCTACGTGGAGGCGGCGCGGGCACTCGGCCAAAGGATGATGAAGGAGGGAGGGGATTCCGTGGAGTCCCGCCTGAAGACGGGATTCCGACTGGTCACCGCCCGCACGCCCGATCCCGAAACCCTCGAGGTCCTCAAAACGGGGTTCGAGCGGCGCAAGAAGGAATTCGAAAAGGATGATGAAGGAGCCAAGGCATTCGTCATGCAGGGCAGCTCGAAGCCCGATCCTTCTCTTCCCGCTACCGATTTGGCCGCTTACTCGGCCACCGCAAGCATTCTGCTCAACCTCGACCGCGTGATCACCAAGGACTGAACCCCTGCCAAGATGAACGACTTCGACAACCTCCTCCTTTCCAGGACCGACTTGAATGCGACTCAGGATTTTCTCAACCGGCGCGTTTTCCTGCGCAACGGGGCGGCCGCCCTGAGCGCCACCGCGCTCGCCGGCTTGCTCCCCCGGAATGCCAAGGCCGGGCCGGGGCATGGGTTCCCCAACTTTCCCGCCAAGGCCAAGCGCGTGATTTATCTCTTTCAGTCGGGGGCGCCTTCCCAGATGGACCTGTTCGATCCCAAGCCCGGAATGAAGGAGCGCCATGGAAAGGATTTGCCCGACAGCATACGCAAGGGCCAGCGCCTGACCACCATGACCTCCGGCCAGAAGACCTTCCCCATTGCGCCAAGCATTTTCAAGTTCGCCCGGCATGGGAAGTCGGGCCAGTTGATGAGCGAGGTACTGCCCCACCTCGCCAAGGAGGCCGACGAACTGTGCTTCATCAAGTCGATGCATACCGAGGCGATCAACCACGACCCGGCCATCACTTTTTGCCAGACCGGACACCAGTTGGCCGGCCGGCCGAGCATCGGTTCGTGGCTGAGTTACGGCTTGGGCACGGAGAACGAGGATTTGCCCGCTTACGTCGTGATGACCTCCTGGGGAACGGGCCGTCCCAACGACCAGCCTCTCTACGACCGCCTGTGGGGAGCCGGCTTCCTGCCCACCCAGCACCAGGGGGTGAAGTTCAGAAACTCGGGCGATCCGGTCCTCTACCTTTCCGATCCCAAGGGCATCAACCGCAGGATGCGCCGGGATATGCTCGACGAGATCGCCAAGCTCAACAGGAAGGACAGGCAGGTGGTGGGCGATCCGGAAATCGATGCCCGGATTTCCCAGTACGAGATGGCTTTCCGCATGCAATCGAGCGTGCCCGACCTGACCGACGTTTCAAAGGAACCGAAGCATATCCTGGACAGCTACGGGCCGGACGTTCTCAAGCCCGGAACCTATGCGGCCAATTGCCTGCTTGCCCGCCGCATGGCGGAGCGAGACGTGCGATGCATCCAGCTCTTCCACATGGGCTGGGACCACCACGGCGGACTGCCCAATGCGGTCAAGGGACAGTGCCGGGATACGGATCAGCCGACCGCCGCCCTGATTGCCGATCTACGTCAGAGAGGCCTGCTCGAGGATACCCTGATCGTTTGGGGCGGGGAGTTCGGGCGGACGATTTACTCGCAGGGCAAGCTGACAGCAACCAATTACGGGCGGGATCACCACCCCCGTTGCTTTACCGTCTTTTTGGCGGGAGCCGGGGTAAAGAAGGGTTTCTCCCTGGGAACCACGGACGACTACTGTTACAATATTACGGAGGATCCCGTGCACGTGCACGACCTCAACGCAACCATCATGCACCTGCTCGGGGTCGACCATAAGAAACTGACCTACCGCTTTCAAGGACGGGACTACCGGCTTACCGATATCCACGGCCATCTCGTCAAGAAGATCCTGGCTTAGGCGTTCTTGTATGGAAACGAATGCAAAAACCTTGGCTTGTCGCCTGATTTTTTGGACCTGGGTTTTTCATCCGTGGTTTGTTTTTGCGGTGGAGGAGGAGGGTGCATCCAAACCGGTGGAATCGGTCTACCGGGAATCGGGTGAACTGGAGGAGGAACGTTCCAGGCATTGGGCATGGGCCGAACTGAAGGATTCCGAGCCCCCAGGGGTGAAGAATTCAAAGTGGATAAGAAACCCGATCGACCGGTTCATCCTTTCGAAGCTGGAGAAGGCCGGGCTTGCCCCGAATCCCGAAGCGGACGAACGCATTCTCGGCCGGCGGGCTCATTTTAATTTGGTCGGCTTGCCCGACGTGGTGAAGGAGGAGGGCGGATCTTTGGACAGGATGATTGACGAGTTGCTCGAGTCCCCCCGTTTCGGCGAGCGCTGGGCCCGCCACTGGCTGGACGTGGCCCGGTTTGCGGAGAGCCACGGGTTCGAGCAGGACTACGACCGTCCGCACGCCTACCACTACCGCGATTTCGTGATCAAGGCATTCAACATGGACATGCCCTTCGATCAATTCGTCCGTTGGCAGGTGGCGGGGGACGAGATTGCGCCGGACGATCCATTGGCCATGAGCGCCACGGGTTTTTTGGGCGCGGGGGTTTTCCCGACCCAGCTCACGGAGAAGGAATTCGAGTCGGCCCGCTACGACGAGATGGACGACATGGCGAATACCACGGGCATGGCCTTTCTCGGCCTGACCATCGGTTGCGCCCGCTGCCACGACCACAAGTTCGATCCCATTTCCGCGATGGAGTATTACCACCTGGTCTCCACTTTCGGTCAAACCATACGGAGCGAGATCGATGCCCCCATGGACACCGAACGGTATCGCGAAGATCTCGCAAACTGGGAAAGGGGGCGCGAGCCCCTGCTGGCGGCCCGGGAGAAATTCGAGCGGGAGGAATTGCCCGGGCGCTTTGAAAAGTGGCTTTTGGATCCGCCGGAAAATCCTGATGCGCTCGCGGTGTGGGCGATTCTCGGAAATGCCGAGCCCAAGTCTCTCGACGGGGCGACCTTCGTCCCACAGGAGGATGGATCCTTTCTCTTGACGGGAAAGAACCCGAGGGACGACCGCTGGGTGGTGGAGGCCAAGGTTTCCATGCCCGTCATCCGGGCCATCCGGATCGAGGCGCTTACTCACAAGTCGATGAAACGCAACGGGCCGGGCCGAGCAAGCAACGGGAACATTGCCCTGAGCGATATCCGGGTGTTCGCCAAGAAAATCGGAGAGGAGGGGAAGGGCAAGCCGGTCAAGTTGATCAACCCGCGGGCCGATCATCAGCAAAACACGGGTACTCTTTCCATCGCTTCCTCGATCGACGGGGACAAGCGGAAGACGGGCTGGGCGGTGGACGGGCAAATCGGGAAGGATCACGTTTGCGTATTCGAGTTCGCCGATCCGGTGAAGAACGAGGGCGGGACGGAATTTACTTTCGAATTGGATTATTTCGTGAACGTCAGCCACGTCATCGGAAGGCCCCGGTTCTCCCTGTCCTCGCAGTTGGCGCCCCCGCTCAAGGGGGAATCGAAAAGCGCCGAGTTGACCGCCTTGCTCGAGGCGGTCGGCAAACCGGGTGGGGTCGAGGGCATGGATGAAAAACAAAAACGGGCGTTGGCCGAGAGCTACCGTTCCATCGATCCGGAGTGGATGGAGCTGAACGGAAAACTATCCGCTCATGAGGCAAAAAAACCGGTCCCTCAAAAGATCAGGATGATGGTCTCGAGCGAGGGTTTCAAACCGATCAAGCATCATGCGGACGGCAGAGGCTATCCGCACTTTTACAAGCAGACCCACTACTTGGACCGCGGAGACCCCAACCGGAAGGGGGAAGTGATCGGACAGGGCTTTCTCCCCCTCCTCATGAGAAACGGAAAATCCTCAGCCCATTGGCAAAAACCCCCGCCCGAGGGAGCGAGAACCTCACGCAAGCGCCAGGCTTTGGCCAATTGGTTGACTGACGTCGAGCATGGGGCAGGGTATCTTTTGGCCAGGGTAATCGTGAACCGCTTGTGGCTGCATCATTTCGGACGGGGCCTGGTCGCCACGCCCAATGACTTCGGCAGGCAGTCGGATCCGCCCAGTCATCCCGAATTGCTCGATTGGCTCGCATCCCGCCTGATCGAGAACGGCTGGAAGCTCAAACCCATGCACAAGTTGATCCTGTCCAGCGCAACTTGGAGGCAGGCCTCGCAGTATCAGGAGCAAAAGGCGGGCAAGGATCTGGAGAACCGTCTGCTTTGGAGGTTTACCCCGAGGCGCCTGGACGGGGAGGTCATCCGGGACTCTCTTCTCTCGGTCTCGGGCCTGCTGGACGAGACGATGTACGGGAAGGGTACCCTGAACCAAAACAGCCGCAGGAGGAGCATTTACTTCATGATCAAGCGCAGCAAGTTGATCCCGGTCATGCAATTGTTCGATGCCCCGGAACCGTTGGTCAGCCAGGGACGGAGGATGAACACGACCATTGCTCCGCAGGCCCTGATGTTCATGAACAGCCCACACCTCCGTGAATATGCGGCCAACTTCGCCCGCAAACTGGAGGCCGGGCCGGAGGGTTCCCTCACGGTTAAGGTGGAAACCGCTTACCGGCAGGCGCTCGGTCGCCTGCCCGATGCCGAGGAAAGGGAGGCCGGCCTATCCTTTCTGCAGGCCCAGCAAGACTCCTACCTGCAGGACAGGCAGGTGAACCCCCCCTTGCTCGCCTTGACGGATTTCGTGCAGGCTTTGTTCGGACTCAACGAATTCTCATACCTGAGGTAAGAAGATGGACGATTCCAAACTTATGCAGTCACCGGAATTCTCAATGAACCGACGGGCCATGCTGGGCCGATGCGGAATGGGGTTGGGCGCTCTCGGGCTAACGGGCCTTTTGCATGACGAGGGGTTGTTGGGGGCGTCGAATCCGTTGAGCTCGAAAGCCCCGCACTTCCCGGGCAAGGCGAAGTCGGTGATCTGGATCTTCGTAAACGGCGGGCCCAGTCAGGTGGATACCTGGGATTATAAGCCGGCTCTCGAGAAAATGGACGGAAAGACCATGGAGGGCTTCGACCGGTTTACGGGCTTCTTCGCAAATGCGGTGGGTGGGCTCATGAAGAGCCCATTCGAATTCACCCCGCGCGGGAAATGCGGCAAGCCCGTTTCGGAGATTTTTCCCTACCTAGGCGAACACGTCGACAAGATGGCCTTCATTCATTCCGGACATACCGAGTCCAATAACCACAGCCCGGCCTTGTTCATGATGAATTGCGGGGTTCCCCGGATGGGGTTTCCCTGCGCGGGCTCGTGGGCTACCTACGGGCTGGGTTCGAGCAGCAAGGACTTGCCTGCCTTCGTTGTGATGAGCGATCCGCTCGGGCGGGGGTTGCCCAAGGGGCATGCCGCGAACTGGGGGGCGGGCTTCCTGCCCAGCGTTTATCAGGGTACCTACTTCCGTCCCAAGGGCGACGCCATCGATAACCTGCACAGGCCAAAGGAACACGATCATTCCCGCCAGCGCCGGCAGCTCGACTTGATGTCCAATCTCAACCGGATGGACCTCAAGAGGAATCCGTTCGAACAGGAACTGGCCGCCCGGATCGAGAGTTTCGAACTGGCTTACCGCATGCAAAGCTCCGCGCCCGAAGCACTGAACGTCTCTTCGGAACCGGAGTACTTGAAAAACCTTTACGGTCTCAACCAGGCCAAATCCAAACACTTCGCCGCCCAATGCATGATGGCCCGCAGGCTGGTGGAGCGCGGGACGCGCTTCGTCCAGATCTACTCGGGCGGGATGGCCAACCAGCGCAGCTGGGACGGTCATTCCGACATCAAGGGGAACCATTCCGGATTCGCGGCCGAGACGGACCAGCCGGTGGCGGGGCTCCTTACCGACCTCGACCAGCGGGGCCTGCTGGATGAAACCCTGGTCATCTGGGCGGGTGAGTTCGGACGCCTGCCCGTTGCCCAGAAGGGGGGCAAACCCGGACGCGACCACAACCCCCACTGCTTTACCGCATGGCTGGCGGGAGGCGGAGTCAAGGGTGGCGTCTCCTACGGGGAGTCCGATGAAGTCGGGCACAAGGCTGCGGTGGACAAGGTTCACGTGAATGATTTTCACGCCACCATCCTGCACCTGCTCGGATTTGATCACCTCCGGTTGACCTATCGCTACGGAGGAAGGGATTTCCGCCTCACCGACGTTGCGGGCAAGGTGATCGCGCCTATCCTAGCCTAGTCGGCAACGGGCTTGCTCGATTCCCCGGAGAGCTTCCCCCGCCTGCAGGTTGAGGGACAAGGTGCCCTTGGGGCTCATGCATTCGCGCGGGTTGATCCTGAGGAAGGTTCCGCCGGAAGCCCGCCAGGCCTCCTCGCAGGCGGTACGGACGGTGGGGATGGAGGTACCGGCTCCCATCTCGATGACCGACAAGCGGGGGCCGGCGTGAAGTGAGGTCCAGTCGCGGATTCGTTTTCCCTGTTTCCCGAAACGGCTCGAGTCCCACCCCCAGTCCGAGAACATGAGGATATTGGGACGGGCCATTCCCCCGCATCCGGGACAGGAGGGGAGAGGCTCAAGGGCCCGCAGGGTTTCCTCGTCGACTTCCACCTCGAGGTCATCCGCCACGGGCCAGGGGTCTTCGCCGCAGGCTTCGAGGCACTGAAAATGCATGAGGGAGCCATGGCACTCGTAGATTTCCTTATCGGAGAATCCGGCCTCCTGAAAGTGCCCGTCTACGTTCGAGGTATAGACGAAGGAGGAGAGGCCGAGTTCCTCGATCCATTTGAGAAGGATGGAGAAGCCGTCGTGGGGCCTGGTTTTGCGGTAGAGGCCGAGCCGGTGTCCATAGAAGCCCCAGGCCAGGCCGGGGTCGGAACGGAACCAGCGGGGGTTGGCCATTTCCTCGAAACGGATACCGAGACGGGCGAGGGGCGGGTAGGCCTTCCAGAAACCCTCGGTGCCCCGGAAATCGGGCAAGCCGGAGTCGACCCCCATGCCTGCTCCTGCCCCGATGAGGAGGGCCTCCGAGCCGGCAAGGGCCTCCGCAAAGGAGACGATGGCTTCGCTTTGCCTTTGGTTCATTGCAGAATTGTGTGGATCGTGTCTTTTTTTATTTGTATAGTGCCTCTTGCCAACGCTTCCTGCCCTTGGCTCCCAACGAACTAATCTTGAAACACAAAAAGGATATCCTTGTCACGGTTTTCCTGACCGTCCTTCTCGGGCAGTCGGGTTGCGTGACGGTTCCGTCTCCCGCTCCTCCCCCCGACGCGAACCGAAACGCCCGCCTCGACGGGTTGCCCCTTGACGGAGAGGTCCTGGCCGAACCGGTCACCCCCCAGCTGGAGCAATCGGGAGGGTTGGCCCTCTCCGCAGACGGCACCTTGTATTTTGGTAACCACCGCAAGTCGGGCGTGGTCGGAAAGTATGCCCTTGGCAAAAACAATGAGCCCGAGAACTTCATCGACCTTACGGAATGGATTTCCGCCACGGGAGACGTCGACCTGCGGGTGGAGGGCCTGCGCCTGGATGACGAGAACAGGCTCCTCATTGCGGAGGCGGGAACGGGAAAGCTCCTGCGGGTTTCCCCCGATGCCCGCAAGCTGGAGGTCTTGGCCGATTCCTACGACGGGTACCGTTTCGCCACGGTCAAGGACCTGGCCATCGGGGCAAACGGGGATCTCTATGCCAGTTCTCCTTACTCGGGCACGGTCTACCGGATCCGTCCCAAGACCGGATACGTGGGGATCCTCAACGAGGACCTGGTCCGGGTGGAAGGACTGGCCATCAGCCCGGACGGCAAACGCCTGGTGGCGGCCGAACCGGATGCATCCAGGGTGGTGGTCTTCGACATCCCCGATGAGCTGGTAACGGTCTCGTCCTGGACGCT
>Ga0160422_10001210_pt1 | contig 16158 bp, 16 predicted proteins | sample Fk160mmetaG_FD_108192 | JGI IMG/M metagenome (GOLD analysis project Ga0160422, IMG submission 108192) | Marine microbial communities from the Central Pacific Ocean - Fk160115 60m metaG | ecosystem: Environmental > Aquatic > Marine > Oceanic > Photic zone | place: The Central Pacific Ocean... | reverse complement strand
AGTAGTAACCGCTGCAGTACCAATACGGATTCCTGATGTCACAAAAGGAGATTTATCATCAAATGGAACCATATTTTTATTAACGGTTATTTCAGCTTTACCTAAAACTGCTTCAGCATCTTTACCTGTAATATTTTTATTTCTTAAATCAATTAGCATCATATGATTATCAGTACCACCAGATATAATCTTATAATTTCGTTTTATAAATTCATCAGCCATAACTTTAGCATTTTTCTTAACCTGAAGTATATAAAATAGAAAATCTTCAGATAATGCCTCACCAAAAGCAACAGCTTTTGCAGCAATTACATGCTCAAGCGGTCCACCCTGATTTCCTGGAAAAATAGCTGAGTCAAGTAAAGACGACATTTTTCTTAAAGAACCGTTTTTAAGTTTAATTCCAAATGGATTGTCGAAATCATTGCCCATTAAAATTAAGCCTCCCCTAGGTCCTCTTAAGGTCTTATGTGTGGTTGTTGTAATGATATGACAGTGAGGAAGAGGATCATTTAATATTCCTTTAGCTATTAATCCTGACGGATGAGAAATATCTGCAAGTAATAATGCGTTGATAGAATCTGCAATTTCTCTAAATCTCTTGAAATCAATATCCCTGGAATAAGCAGAGGCACCTGCAATAATCATTTTAGGCAATTCTTTGTTTGCGATTCTTTCTATTTCGTCATAATCTAACATTCCTGTGGTTTCATCTACTCCGTAAAAAACGGGATTATAAAGTCTACCTGAAAAGTTTACACTAGAGCCATGGGTTAGATGACCTCCATGTGCTAAATCAAAACCAAGTATCGTATCACCAGGCTTCAAGCAAGCAAAAAATACAGCAGAATTAGCTTGACTTCCAGAATGAGGTTGAACATTTGCCCAACAAGCACCAAATAATTCTTTTGCTCTGGAAATAGCCAGGGTCTCAATTTCATCAACAACTTGACAACCACCATAATATCTTTTTCCAGGGTAACCTTCAGCATATTTATTTGTAAGTATAGAGCCTGTAGCTGACATAACCTGGTCACTAGTGAAGTTTTCAGATGCTATTAGCTCAATGCCCTCTACTTGACGTTTTTTTTCAACATCAATTAAATCAAAAATCTGCTTATCTTTTTGCATATTTGTAGTATATTTTTACAAGACAAAATTAAACAATTGCAAAAAAAAAATATCAGAATAAATAAGATTAATGTAATACTTATTAATAATTAATTAACACAAATTTATTCCTAAATTTAATTCTATAAGTTGTAAAAAATAAATGAAAAACCAGGTTAAAATAATTAATAAGAAAGCAAAATATGAATACATTCTGAATGATTCATATATTTCTGGTATTGTATTAACTGGGTCAGAGATAAAATCAATCAGAAATAGCAAGGTTTCAATCAGGGAAAGTTTTTGCAAATTTACAAATGATGAGCTTTTTATTGTTAATATGAACATTGAAAAATACGGGTTTTCAAATGACGAAACATATAATGCAAAAAAACCTCGTAAATTACTCTTAAACAAAAAAGAACTAAGCAAGCTAAAGAAGTCAACTCAGCAAAAAGGATCATCGATAATTCCTTATAAAATTTTCATAAATGAGAGAGGCTTAGCCAAATTAGAAATTTTCACAGCCACAGGTAAAAAACTTTACGACAAAAGAGCTTCAATAAAAGAGAAGGAAAATAAAAGAAGTCTCGACAGAGTTAATAAAAAGAAAAATTAAATTTTATTTTTCAGCATTGGAACAAACTGAAAATCACCAAAATTTTCAATATCAAATTCTGATGGAGATTTTTTTAAATAAAGGACCATTTTCTGGGTATTATCACCAACAGGTATTACCATTCTACCTCCAATTTTCAATTGTAAAAGTAACTTCTCAGGTATTTTTGAAGCTCCAGCAGTAACTATTATACCATCAAATGGTTCTTCTTTTTCATATCCCTGATAACCATCACCGTATATCATTTTCTTTGGAAAATAATTGATTGAGGGTAAAAAAGCTGATGTTTTCCTATAAAGCTCTCTTATTCTTTCGATTGTAAATACCTTTGCCCCCATTTCGCATAAAACAGCGGCTTGATAGCCACTTCCAGTACCTATTTCAAGAATTTTGTCTCCTTTATTAATCTCAAGCAGTTGAGTTTGAAAAGCAACTGTAAAGGGTTGGGAAATCGTTTGCCCTGAACCAATAGGAAATGCTTTATCTTGATAGGCATGATCAATAAAACTCGAATCCATAAACAAATGCCTTGGAACCTTAGAAATAGCATCTAAAACTTTAATATCCTTTATTCCTTTGTTAGATAATTCTTCAACAAGCTTATTCCTTAGTCCTTTATGTTTAAATGAGTCAATCATTAAATTATTTAAATTTAAAACATATTAGTCTCAAAATATTAAATTTGTAAAAAAATATATATGCTTAAAGCTGGTGTTGTAGGATGTGGTCATTTGGGAAAAATTCACTCAAAGCTGCTATTCCAATCTGAAAATTATAAACTCATTGGCGTTTATGATATTAATGCAGAAATATCTAATGAAATAGCAAAAGAATATGGATGTAAAGCATATACTGGTTTTGAAGAGATGTTAAATGATATCGAAGTATTAGATATTGTTACTCCTACTCCTTTTCATTTCAATTATGCCAAAAAAGCTGTTAACAAAGGAATACACTTATTTATAGAAAAACCTGTTTGCTCAAATACTGAAGAATCCACAGAGTTACTTAAGCTGTCGGAATCTAATAACATTAAGATTCAAGTTGGGCATGTTGAGAGATTTAATCCTGCTTACATTACAGTTGAAGAAAACATTAGTAAACCTATGTTTATCGAGTCTCATAGATTAGCTAAGTTTAACCCAAGAGGAACTGATGTTTCAGTCGTACTTGATTTGATGATTCATGACATTGATATAATATTAAATTGTGTTAAATCACCTGTTAAAACAATTTCATCTAACGGAATTTCGGTTATTAGTGACAGTCCTGATATTGCAAATGCCAGAATAGAATTTGAAAACGGTTGCGTAGCTAATTTAACTGCTAGTAGAGTTTCCCTTAAGAATATGAGAAAAACAAGGTTTTTTCAATCAGGTAAATATATTTCTGTTGATTTCCTAAATCGAGAAGCAGAAGTTATAGAAATTGATGAAAAAAAATCTGAATTACCAATTATGATACTTGAGGCTGAAAACGGAAAAAAGAAGAAGATTTATTTTAGTAAACCTCAGATTTCTGAAAATAATGCCATTTTGGATGAATTAAACAGCTTTGCACTATCAATAAAAAATAATGTAAAGCCGAGAGTTGATATTTCTGACGGTCATAATGCATTAGATGTAGCAATTAAAATAATTAAAAACTTCAAATAAATATGAAAAATATTTCTGTAATTGGATCTGGAACAATGGGAAATGGAATTGCTCAGACATTCGCTTTATTCAATTTCAATGTTAGATTATATGATATAAACCCGGAAAACCTGAAAAAAGGTGAGCAAACCATTTTGAAAAATCTTCAGAGAATGGTTAATAAAGAAAAAATCACTGAATCTGAGGCAGAAAACGCTTTAGGAAATATTAAATATACATCTGACTTTGATTCAATTTTGAACGCAGATCTGGTAATTGAAGTTGTAAGCGAAAATTTCAAATTAAAAAAATTAATTTTCAAAGAACTTGACATGAAATGTCCAAAAAATACCATTATAGCCTCAAATACTTCATCAATTTCAATAACAAAATTAGCTGAAGCTACAACAAGAAAAGATAAAGTAATTGGTATGCATTTCATGAATCCCGTTCCTATCATGAAGCTGGTAGAGGTTATTAATTCTAAATATACAAGTAAAGAAACAACTGATATGATTATAACTCTTTCAGAAAAACTAGAAAAAATTCCACTAGTAGTAAATGATTTTCCTGGATTTATTTCAAATAGAATATTAATGCCTATGATAAATGAAGCAATAGAATCTTTAGATCAGGGTGTCGCTGACGTCAAAAATATTGACGGAATAATGAAGTTAGGTATGGGGCATCCAATGGGTCCGTTACAGCTTGCTGATCTGATTGGATTAGATGTGTGTAAATCAATTTTAGAGGTGATGCTTGATGGATTAAAAAATCCAAAATATAGACCTAATAAGCTATTAATAGAATTGGTTAATGATGGAAAATTAGGAATTAAATCTGGTGAAGGCTTTTATGACTATTCTGATTCAAAAAAAGCTGAATTTGTTTCTAAAAGATTTAGTTAATGTTAAATAAAAATATTCTTAGAATAATTTCAGATATTCCTGAAAATGTCAAGTTAGTTGCCATTTCAAAAACAAAATCTGCCGAAGATATTATGATGGCTTACGAAACAGGTCAAAGAGTATTTGGAGAAAATAAAATTCAGGAAATGTCTAGTAAATACGAAGATTTACCAAAAGACATAAAATGGCATATGGTTGGTCATGTACAAAGCAATAAAATAAAATATATGGCGCCATATGTAGATTTAATACACGGAATTGACTCTTTAAAATCAATAAAAATTTTAAACAAAGAAGGTGCTAAAAATAATCGAATTTTGAATTGCTTGTTACAGTTGAAAATTTCTAAAGAAGAATCAAAATTTGGACTTGGTGAAAAACAATTTAAAGAAATAATTTATTCAGATGAGTACAAAGAGATGAAAAATGTAAAGATTAAGGGACTGATGGCCATGGCTAGTAATACAAACGAAAAATCAATTATTAGATCTGAATTTGTTCATGCTAAGAAGATATTTGATGAAATTAACAATAGAGATAAAAGTTTCAAAATTTTATCAATGGGTATGAGTAATGACTATAAAATTGCGATTGAATGTGGAAGTAATATGATTAGATTGGGAAGTTTAATTTTTGGTGAAAGAAACTACTGATATTATTTATACAATTATTGACATAGAAACAACCGGAGGTAAATTCAATGAGGAAAAAATAACCGAAATTGCAATTTTTAAATTGTTTAAGAACGGTGATATTTCCAAATACCATAAATTGATTAATCCTGAAAAAAAAATACAACCATTTGTAGAAAAACTTACAGGCTTGAATAATAAAATGTTAGAAAATAAACCTGTTTTTAGTGAAATTTCTCAAGAAATTAATTCCTTTACAAAGGGATGTATTTTTGTTGCTCATAATGTTAAATTCGATTACAGAGTTTTAAAAAAGGAGTTTGCAAGAATTGGTGTTAAATTCCAACGTGATTTACTATGTACCATTGAATTATCAAAAATTGTTTTTCCTGAGATGAAATCATACAGTCTGGGTAAATTAGTTTCAAATCTAGGAATTGAAATCAAAAATAGACATAGGGCCGATGGAGATGCAGAGGCAACACTTAATTTATTTGTATTGCTAACAAAAAATATTGAAAGAGATAAACTCGACAAACTTGTAAGTTTTGAAAATGAATAAATTTTTAATAACGATTGTTGGACCGACAGCTATAGGAAAAACATCACTTGCAATTAAACTAGCAAAGCATTACCAAACAGAAGTAATCTCTGCCGATTCTAGACAGTTTTATAAGGAATTAAATATTGGTACTGCTAAACCAACAAGTGAAGAGCTGTCTTCTGTAAAACATCATCTAATAAATAACATTTCAGTAACGGATGACTATGATATTTCACAATTTCAATCAGATGCCAGAGAAAAAATAAAAAATCTTTTTAAAATGAATGATTTTGCAATTATAGTTGGTGGATCTGGTCTTTATATTGATAGCGTTTTGTATGGAATTGATAAAATTCCAAAAATTGACATATCTATTAGAGAAAATTTAAATGAAGAATTCAATATCAACGGTTTAAAAAATTTAATCAAAAAGCTTAAAAAACTTGATCCAATAACTTACAAAAAAATTGATTTGAATAATCACAGAAGAATAATAAGAGCGCTAGAAGTATCAATATCTTCAAATAAACCATATTCTTCCTTTTTAAATAACTCTGAGAAACAATCAAAATATAATGAAATAATTATAGGTTTAGATTGTGATAGACCAAAGCTTCATTCTCTTATTAACTCTAGAGTTGATATTATGATTAAAAAAGGGCTTGTGGATGAGGTTAATACACTAATTAAGTATAAAAAATTGAATGCCTTAAATACAATAGGTTACAAGGAAATATTTGAATATTTAGAAAACAAGATAAATTTAGAGGAGGCAATTGATAAAATTAAGACAAACTCTAGAAGATATGCTAAAAGGCAATTAACATGGTTTAAATCAAATAAAAAAGTTAATTGGTACAGTTATGATTACGATTTAAAAGTTATATTAAATATGATTAAATCTTTTCAATCTATTCAACAATCAACCTGAAACCTTCTCCGTGAATATTAATAATATTTACCTTGGAATCTTTTTGCAGTTGCTTTCTAAGTTTTGCGATATAAACATCCATACTTCTTGATGTAAAATAATTATCATCATGCCAAATTCTTGTGAGAGCCAATTCTCTTGGCATCAAATCATTAATATGGATTAGTAATAATTTAAGTAATAAATTCTCCTTTGGAGATAATTTCACTGGAGATTCATCCATATATTTTAAGTGTCTTAGTTTTGAGTTAAAGTAGAAGGAACTAAAATTAAATTCAGTCTCTTGTTCATCAGATAATGAAGTAACTTTATTTCGTTTCAAAATCGCTTTGATTTTAAATAATAAAACATCGCTGTCAAATGGCTTTTTGAGATAATCATCGGCTCCAACTTTGTATCCTTTAAGAACATCTTCTTTCATTGACTTAGCTGTTAAAAAAATAATCGGAATATCAGGGGATATACTTTTTATTTCTGTTGCTAATGTAAAGCCATCTTTGTAGGGCATCATAACATCTAAAATACATAGATTAAACTCAAATTTTTTAAACTTTTCAAAGCCCTCCATACCATTTTTAGCCAAAATCACATCATATTCGTTCATTTTAAGAAAATCTCTTAAAATAATTCCAAAATTTGGATCATCTTCAACTAATAATATTCTTTTTCTGTTGTTCATTTTTAATTATTTAATTAATGTATTTAATTTTATTGTAAATTTACTTCCCTTACCAACAGCGCTTTCAACACTGATGTTTCCGTTATGAAAAGCAATAATTTTTTTAACATAAGCTAATCCTAGTCCATGACCCTTTACATCATGTAAGTTGCCAGTTTGTTTTCTGTAAAATTTTTCAAATATCTTAGACTGTACCGCTTTACTCATACCGATTCCATTGTCTATAATTTCAATCGAAAGTGTGTTACCTATATTTTGTGTTTTGATTAAAATCTCAGGACTATTATCATTATATTTTACAGCATTATCTAATATATTAACCATAACATTTATCAAATGTGTTTCATTTCCAATTACAAAGGATTTATCTGCATTTTTTTCAGAAACTATGTTACCATTTTTATTTTCAACTATCAGACTAACGTGAGAAATAGCTAAATCGATTATTTCATTAAAATCTTGCTTAGATTTTTCAATATTAAGTTCATTTCTTTCCAGATGACCTATCATTAGAACATTTTCAACTTGATCATGCATCCTGTTATTTTCATCATAAATCATTTTTAGATATTTTTTAACCTTTTTTTTATTCACAATAGTTTTAGGATTCTTGATTGCTGATAAAGCAAGATTTATTGTTGCAATTGGGGTTTTAAACTCATGAGTCATATTATTAATAAAGTCTGTTTTAATTTGAGAAATTTGTCTTTGTCTTAATAGAAGTAAGATTGTTGTTATATAGGCAATAATTATGATTAATGTAAAAATTACAGATGTGATAATAACAGAAAGCAAAGACGATAGTAAAAATGGAGTTCTTCCAGGAAATGCAACCCTCAAGGAATAATTGCTCATATCATTTTCATCTTTAAATATAAGAGAAGAATAGCTTTGAATCGAAGGATTATATTTTTCAGATGATATATTTGTAATACTGTCCTTATCAAAAACCGCATATTCATAATCTAAATTAATATTCATCTTTTTTAAATTCCTTTCTAAAATATTTTCAAATTTATTTAAGTCACCTATTCTTTCCTCAATCGGATTTCTCTTAGATAAATCATTATAGGCGGATTCAAATAGGACTTCTTTACTTTTTGATATTTTTCCAACTTTTAATAAAAATTGCTCAGGACTAAGATTATCTTCAATTCTTCGGGTTGAAAACACCTTTTCTTCACGCTGATTAGAAAGTCTTTTAATAGAAATATTTTCACGTTCCGAAATATTTTCAATTACATCAGTTATATCTTCATAATAACTCTTAGTTTTAGGAATTATTAAACTCTCTTCAATAACACCATTTTTATAAATGATAGTTTCGTTTTTTTCAGAATTTTCATTTATGATTACTAAATTTTGAATTGACAATGTATCAACATCAACAAGAGCATCATTCGCTATTAGATCCCGGAATTTCCGAATATATTTTTTAAACTCATTTCTTTCAACATAAGATGAGGTCTCTTCTAAAACATAATTTACATTAATTGAAAATTGTTTATCATTTTCCTCATAATTTTTTAAAATAAAAAAAGATTGAATAAAGATTATACCAATTAATGAAACGCTCATCAGTACTAAAAGCAATATGAATATCCTCTTACTCATATTTCAAATTTATCATTTAATAAAGTACGAATTTTGATATTTAATAAAATATTAACAATCTAAATTATATCAAAGATGTATGAATCTTTAATATATCCCTATATAATTTATGCTTTGAAATATTTTCAATACAAAAATCTGATTTTGAACACTTTAAGTCTTGAGACAACTGATTATTTAAAATTTTTTTAATCATCAACTCTGAATAATTTTCTCTTTTTTTGATTCTTTCAAAAATCAACTTTAGTGGGGTTTTAATACAAATTATTTTATCAAAAATATTTTCAGAGTTATTCTCATAAATTAAAGCAGCTTCATATATAATATATTTAGAGTTTTGATTAGAAAACCATTGATTAAAGCTTTCGTGAACTCTAGGATGAACTAGATTATTAACAATATTTAGAAGTTTAGTATCGTTGAATATTTTCTGTGAAATATATTCTTTATTAAGTTTACCATTTATGTATGCTAAATCTCCTAAGATATCACTAATTTGTTTTTTTAAATTATTATCCTTAGCCATTAATTCTTTTGCACAATCATCTGCTATAAAAACCGGAACTCCCAAGCCTTTAAAATATCTAGCAGCTGTACTTTTTCCACTTCCGATAATACCGGTCAGACCTATTTTTTTCATTCTATAATAATCAATTGAACTTGACTTGAACTAAGTCTTGGATTCTTAATAAAATTTGGTTTTTTTGTTAATTTAGGAACAATTGTGCTTTTGTTTTGATCAAAAATACATTCAATTCTAAAATCTAAAGGGGAGGTTTTTTTATAATTATCAATGCTGATAAAATACTTTACAGAAAGCTCCTTAGGAAAGAAATTATACTTAAAATCAGTATTACCAAGAACATTTACGGGAATTGTTATAACCTCTTCAGTATACTGCTCAACCTCCTGTTCAAATATTACAGAACTAAAATCAAATGATAGATTTTCATATGGTGGTTTTAAAAGGTTTAAATCTATTTTAATATCCGAATTAACATTATTTAATCTTACTAACTCGGTATCTATGTAATCTATTTCATCTAATATATCTTTGGGCCCTAAAATTGTCACAAATTCATTACTTATAGAAAAAGGCTTGAAGGAATCATATCCAGACTTATAGTCAATTGATATATTTGGTATTATCTTTTTATTCTGAGATACATATTGATCGTAATAAAAAAATAATGAATCTTCTGAAATGGTTAATAATTCTATTGAAGAATCAAATGACAACTTTACATCATTAAAATTTTCTTTTTGATTCCATAAAAATGTATTATTGGTTTCTTTTAGTTTTTTTACAGAAATATTAAGATTAGGTGTCTCAAAATAATATTTAGCTAAATTAAATCCATATCCCCTTACCATTAGCATAACTGAATCATGAGATTTATCATAAATAACTTTATTCTTTGGTAAATCTGTTAAAACCAACTTAAAAAGAATATTCTTGTCATAGGTAGATGTTAATTTTGCAACTAGTGATGACACAATTGCAAGTATCAAAAAAATAACAAATACATTAAACTTACCCCGACTTGAAAAAACTCTCATTGTGATTATTTGAAAAACATTTTGGGAAATATACTTTCTATTTTTTTATTTGGAAAAATATTTATCATTATTAATGAGCTGATAAAACCATATCCATAACCAAAAAACTGAATCAATGTTGTAATAATGGATAAAAAACCTACCCATATATTATTTTTAATTGATGATTGTATAAAGAGTAATAAGAAATAAAGCAGGAAAATAGTAAATATCAAACTTTCTATTTTAGACAATGTTAAAATAATAGAAACGAAAAATAAAAATGAAAAAATTGATGGAAACCAATATGTGATTTTTCTGGTTTCAGGAAATTTTCGGTTTAATATACTTCGTGCAACACCAAACTTATAAACCTGATTAAAAAAACTTTTAATCGAAACCCTTCGTTTATGAAAAACCTTCAAATCCAAATATAATACAGTTCTAAAACCTGATTTTTTGAGTCTTATAGATAGTTCAGGATCTTCACCTGGATGAATTTTGCCAAATCCTCCACTTTTTAAAAATGCATCCCTAGAAATACCCATATTAAAGCTTCTTGGCTGAAAGTTCTTTGTTGTACTCCCTCCTCTTATATGACCAGTTGTAAATAATGAAGTCATCGAAAAACTTACTGCCTTTTGAAAATTATTAAAAGAGCTATGTGAATCGTCTACACCACCAAAACAATCCGAGAAATTTTTTGATAAATTATCCATCAAAATTGCACAATAATTTTCAGGAAGAATTATGTCGGAATCTAAAATTATAAAATAACTTCCTTTTGCTTTATTCATTCCATAATTTCTACTATCACCAGGTCCTGAGTTTTCTTTATAATAGTATGAAATATTTAGATTTTTGTAATTCCTTATAATTTCATCACATTTTTCCGAAGAACCATCCTCAACAATTACTATTTCAAAATCTTTACTTCCCTTTTGTAAGCAAAAACTATTTAAAAGCTCGTCGATTTCATTTGGCCTATTAAAAACCGGAATTACAAATGATATATCCTTTAATAACATAATCCAAAATTAAGGAATAAAAACAAAAAAGGGATTTTATTGAGAAACGATAACCAACTTAAAAATAAATTATAGGCAGTTTAATTTATGATTCATCAATCATATCCATAATGCTATCACTTACTCCCATATTACTAAAACCTCCATCGTTATATAAGTTTTGGAGTGTAACTCTTTTAGTTAGATCACTAAACAAGGTTATTGTATAATTAGCACAATCCATTGCTGTAGCATTCCCTAAAGGTGACATTTTTTCTGCATATTTTATAAAACCATCGAAACCTTTAACTCCTTTTCCAGCTGTGGTTGGAGTTGGAGATTGAGAAATTGTATTAACTCGAACCTTTTTATCTTTTCCAAAAAAATAACCAAAACTTCTTGCAACACTTTCTAGAAAAGCTTTATTATCAGCCATATCATTGTAATCAGGAAAAACCCTCTGTGCAGCCATATAAGAAAGTGCTACTATACTACCCCATTCATTCATTGCATCATTTTTGTATAAAGTCTGCATAACTCGATGAAAAGACATTGCTGAAACGTCTAAACCTTTATGTGTCCAATCATAATTTTGATCGGTATATGATTTTCCTTTTCTGACATTTATGGACATTCCAATCGAGTGAAGCACGAAATCTAATTTTCCTCCCAAAATTTCTATTGATTTGGTAATTAGATTTTCTAAATCCTCAATTGATGTAGCATCAGCGGGTATAACTGTAGAATTAGTTTTTTTAGCCAGTTCGTTAATTTGACCCATTCTCATGGCTACTGGGGCATTTGTTAAAACAAATATACCTCCTTCCTCAAAAACACGCTCAGCGGTAATCCAAGCTATTGAGTTAGGGTCAAGTGCCCCAAATATAATTCCCTTTTTTCCTTTCAATAAATTATTAGACATGTATAAAATTTTTATTAAGCAAATATAGTATTAATTAAGCAACTGTTTGGCGTGTGTATAAGCAGATTTTGATGCATTATTTCCTTCCAACATCTTAGCAATTTCTATAATTCTATCATTTTCATTTAATCTGGAAATCATAGTTTTTGTAATACCATCAACATCTGATTTATATATTTTAAAATGTGATTCACCCATAGCTGCAATTTGAGGTAAATGAGTAATTGAAAATGTTTGGATTTTTTCGCCTAAATCTTTCATAATAAAACCCATTTTTTTTGAAATTTCTCCTGAAACCCCTGTATCTATTTCATCAAAAATAATGGATGGTAACTTTTTATATTTAGCCATGATCGATTTTATTGCTAGCATTATTCTTGACATTTCACCGCCTGAAGCTGCTTCTTTAATTTTTTTAAATTCATAACCTTTATTAGCAAGAAATTCAAATTCAATTGTATCCTTTCCATTTAGATGAAGTTCGTCAGAAAAAAGTAAATTGATTTTAAACTTACTATTATTCATCCCCAATTCGTGTAGTGTATTTTCAATTTCTTTAGTCAAATCAGGGATTACCAATTTTCTATTATTATGAATTTCTTGTGCAATACTATCAAGACTATTTTTCAATTTATCACAATTTGTTTCAATTTTCTGTATTTCATTGTCAATATTTTCGGTAGTATCAACTTTCTTTGCAAGATTATCTCTGAATACTGACAACTCATCAATTGAGTGCATGGAATGTTTTCTCAATAAGTTGTTAATTAAGTCAATTTTATCAATCACTCTACTCAAGTTCTCTGGACTTTGTTCAAATGAATCTAAGAAATAATCAATTTCATGGACAATGTCTTCTAGTTCAATTTTAATCGTATCCAACCTTTGTGATATTGATTTGAATTTTTCAGAATTCTTTGATACTTTATCAATAGAATTTTTCAATTTTAATAAATTAGAAATCAATCCAATATTTTCTTCAGAGATGATTTGTGAACCTAAACTTAATTCACTTGAAATTTCTTCAAAATTTGATAGTGAATTTTGGATATTTTCAAGCTTTTCTAAATCTTCATGAAGTATGTCAGCTCTATCAATCTCATCCAATATAAATTTGTTGTAATCAATCGACTGTATGAGGCTTTGCTTCTTATTTATAAGTTCATTGAGTTTATTTGAATTGGTCCGATATTCCTCGAATATTTCAGTGTAATTTAAGACTCTATGCTTATTTTTTGATATTAAGTCAAGTAGTTCAAATTGAAATTTACTGGTTAATACTTCAATATTTTGATGTTGTGAGTGAATATCAATTATTTTAGAACCAATTAAAGATAATTGACTAAGATTAACAGGGCTATCATTAATGAATGCCCTAGATTTACCTGAAACTGATATTTCTCTTCTTAAAATAGTTTCAGTGTCATAATCTAATTCATTTTCATCAAATACAGACTTTAAGTCAAATGAACCAATATCAAATACTCCCTCGATTATACACTTTTTGGATTTATCTCTATTTACAGATAAATCAGCTCGCTTGCCCAGAATTAAAGAAATACCGTCAACAAGAATTGATTTTCCTGCACCAGTTTCTCCTGTAATAACGGTAAAACCATTATTGAATGATACTGATAAATCATCAATTAACAAGTAATTTTTTATGGATAGATTCTTGAGCAATTTTGAAAAATATAGTTAATAAAAATAAAATTGTTTTTTATTAAAAACTAATATTTCTCCACTTATCAGAATGATTTGGGGCAATTTTAGTTAGAGTTGATATTAGATTAGTTACAGGAACTTTTGGGCCTCCACTAAAAACATCAAGAATTTCATTTGCTTTAGTGTCAAAAAAAACTCTCAAAATATAGGAATTTGGTCTTCTTCTATTCATTTGATCTAGCATCATTAATGATTTAGCAACAGCTTCCTTTCCTGCTTTAGTTTCATTGACCATAATATCCAAACCTTTTATGTGATAATCATACATTACGTTTCTGAATTCCTTGAAAGTTGTTGATAAAATATTATCGATTAAATAGTATCTAGACTGCAAGCCATCGCCTGGACCCCAGCCTCTGAAACCTTTTTGTTGTGAAAAATCAAGTATTTTTTGAGCTTGTTCAAAAAAAGGTGTACCAGAGTTCAATTTAAAAGTGTCTGCATCAATTCCAAGAATTACATATACGTGAAAAGCGATCACAGAAACTAAATTATTTTCAAATTGATTTTCGTTAAAGGTAAAATTTTGGAACTCTTGATAATTAAAAGTGAAATTCCTGTCATTAAAATTATATGTTGGTGAATTATATGAAGAATTAAATATTGGTCTTGATGACTGTATTTGAAGGGTTCCTTGAAAAACATCATTTTCATAAGAGCTAATATTGATAAACATTGTACAATCAATTTTTTCATTCTGTCGAATGGCTTTATTTGTCCAACTAGTACTATTAATAAATTCTGTAATTTGTGTCTCTAGTGTTTTAAAAACCTGAAGATTCTCATTGCCAGTTTGACGAGCCTCAATAACCACTTCACAGTTTAGTTCTTGTGAAACAAAAATGTTTGACAACAATAAAAAAAATATTAAATAAAAATTCTTCACATTAATTTAATTATGTGTTTAAATACATCGTCAGCTACTTCATCCTTTTTTTTCAGCTTGTAGGGCGTAACTTTTCCTGAATAATCAACAACTGTAATTTTATTTGTATCATAACCAAAACCAGCACCCTCATCATTTAACGAGTTTAATACTATCAAATCTAAATTTTTCTTTTCTAATTTATTTTTTGCATTTGAAAGTTCATTATTGTTTTCTAGTGCAAAACCAACCAAAATCTGATTTTTTTTATTTTTACCTAATTCATATAAAATATCTGCTGTCTTTTCAAACTTGATATTTAATTCATTATTGTCTTTTTTAATCTTTTTTTCAGAAAAGTCAATCGGTTTATAATCACTTACTGCTGCTGCCATAATAACAATATCTGAATTAGTATAGTCATCAAGTATTGCATCATGTAGTTCTTGTCCAGTTTTGATATGAATAATCTTAATATTTTTTGAAGAAATAGATTGGTTTGTTGGTCCACTAATTAATTTTACCTCAGCTCCTAAGTTTAACGCTGTCTCAGCCAGGGAATAACCCATTTTTCCTGATGAATGATTAGAAATATATCGCACCGGGTCTAACTCTTCGATTGTTGGCCCAGCAGAAATTAAAACTTTTTTTCCTGCAAGGGGTAAATTTTTAGTGTAATATTTCTCAATAAAATCTACAATTTCGTAGGGTTCTGGCAATCTACCTTCACCTGAAAGTCCACTTGCAAGTTCTCCATGACTAGGAGGAATAAGTATATTTCCGTATGAAATAAGTTTATTTATGGACTCCTTTGTCGATTGATGCTTATACATATCTAAATCCATTGCCGGTGCAAAAAAGGTTTCAGACTTACACGATAAATAAACTCCAAGTAGAAAATTATCACAATTACCATTAGCCATTTTAAACAGAGTATTTGCAGTGGCTGGACAAATGAGCATAAAATCAGCCCATAGTCCCAACTCTACGTGATTATTCCAAACACCATCTTCATCTTTTGATTTGAAAGAAGAATGAACAGGATTTTTTGAAACTGTAGAAAGAGAAAGAGGAGTTACAAAGTCTTTTGCAGAGTCAGTCATGACAACCTTTACCTCTGCGCCTTTTTTAACAAGACATCTCACTAAATTTGGGGTTTTATAAGCGGCAATACCACCTGAAATTCCCAGAAGTACTTTTTTACCACTAAAAATAGACATTTTACTCCTCTATTTCTTCATTGCTATCTCTGTGGTATACTTTGTTGTCTAGCCATTCTTGAATTGCAATTGCATGTGGCTTTGGTAACCTTTCATAAAACTTTGAAACTTCAATTTGCTCTTTATTTTCAAAGATTTCTTCCAAACTATCATTATAAGTTGCAAATTCTTCTAGTTTTTCAATCAATTCTTTTTTGACATCACCTTTT
>Ga0160422_10001209_pt1 | contig 16159 bp, 14 predicted proteins | sample Fk160mmetaG_FD_108192 | JGI IMG/M metagenome (GOLD analysis project Ga0160422, IMG submission 108192) | Marine microbial communities from the Central Pacific Ocean - Fk160115 60m metaG | ecosystem: Environmental > Aquatic > Marine > Oceanic > Photic zone | place: The Central Pacific Ocean... | reverse complement strand
TCAGCGCCGAGCAGCTGCAGGTTTTTAATCTGCAAGACTGGGAGCAACTTGCAGCGCCTTCAGCTGCAACATTTGACGTGATTACGGCAAATATCTTAGCCAGCCCACTGCAGCAATTGGCGCGGCATTTTTGCGCGTTATTAAAGGCTGGTGGCCAGATCGTGTTGTCGGGAATTTTGCCACAACAGGTTGATGAAGTAATCGAGGCTTATCCGCTGATTGATTTTGTGAATCCGGTCATTGAAGATGACTGGGCGTGTCTTATCGGCACTAAATATCTTAACGTTGGACAAGGGAGAGACGAATGATCGGCTATACAACTATTGGCGTGAGTGACATAGACAGGGCCTGCAGTTTTTACGACGGTCTGTTAGCAGAGATCGGTGCAAAGCAGTTGTTTGGTCAGGATCGAATCAAATTTTATGGCACCGGTCCTGGAGCACCCATGCTGGCCGTGTGCATTCCCTATGACGAGCAATCGCCGCACCACGGTAATGGCAACATGATCGCAATTCCTGGCGGGGACCGTGCTGGCGTCGACAAGCTTTATGCTAAAGCAATAGAGCTTGGTGCTTCGGACGAGGGCGAGCCTGGAGAGCGGCTGCCGATATTTTATGGCGGCTACGTTCGTGACCCGGACGGCAACAAACTGTGCTTTTACGAAATGAAAATGTAGCCGTAACGACGGCTCGAGCTGTTGGTTTGTTGAAGTGGGCGGTATCATTCCGCCCTCTTTTTTTGTCCGTGATATGAACCAGTCAATTCTCCACTCCCCATTGAGCCTAGGACCTATGCAGCTGCGTAATCGTGTTGCGCTGGCACCGATGGCGGGGTTGACTGATGTGCCGTTCCGCACCCTCGCGTGGCGTTTTGGCGCGGGCCACATGGTCAGCGAAATGGTCGCGTCCAAGTTGGAACTTTGGCACACGCAAAAAAGTCAATTGCGGCGCGAAGCGCTGCCTTGTGCTGCGCCTATGGCAGTCCAGATTGCGGGTAATGATCCACTTGTTATGGCGGAAACAGCGCGACGGTTGGTCGACGAAGGGACCACATTGATCGATATTAATTTTGGTTGCCCGGCGAAAAAAGTCTGCCGGAAAGCTGCGGGCTCGGCGTTGCTTGCTGACCTTGATCGAGTGGCGGCTATTGTCGAGACCGTCGCGGCAGCAGTGACTGTTCCTGTGACTGTAAAGACACGCACAGGATTGGCGCCAGATGACCGTTTGGGTGTTGCGGCAGCACGTGTGGCTGCACAGGCGGGTGCACGAATGCTGGTTATGCATGGACGCAGTCGAGCCTGTAAATTTTCGGGGGAGGTACGTTTTGCCCCAGTCGCTGAGGCACGCCGCGCGCTGTCGATACCCGTGCTTGTTAACGGTGATATAGAGGATGCGCAGAGTGCGGCTCAGGCATTGAGAAATAGCTATGCAGACGGCCTGATGATTGGTCGTGGCGCTATCGGGCAGCCATGGATTTTCCAGGTATTAGCTGGTGGCGAAGAACCGTCCGTAGCTCAGCGTTTACATATTATGTGCGAACACCTCGATCACATGCACAAGTTCTATGGCTTGCAACAGGGCGTGCGCATTGCGCGCAAGCACGTGCAGGCGTACTTGCGCCGATTAAACGCAGCAGCGCTGATCGCAGATTTCATGCGACTCGATACAGCTTTCGCGCAGTTGACTTGGCTGGGCGCACTAACCGAGTCGACGATTCTCGAGCAGCAAACGTTAGCCGTAACGCGCCCGTTGGCGGTAAATTCACATTCAGGCTAGGGGACTCATATGGCACTGCAGATTCGACGAGCGTTAATCAGTGTTTCCGATAAGACTGAAATCGTGGGCTTTGCCCAAGCGCTCGCCGACGCAGGTGTCGAGATGTTATCCACGGGGGGAACGTACAATACGTTGCTTGAGGCGGGCGTAAAAGTCACTGAAGTATCGGAACACACGGGTTCGCCGGAGATCATGGACGGTCGCGTGAAGACCCTGCACCCAAAAATTCACGGCGGCATATTGGCACGACGCGGCATTGATGATGAAGTGCTGGCTGCTCAGGGGATTCAGCCCATCGATCTGGTGGTGGTTAATCTTTATCCGTTTGCCGCGACGATAGCGCGGCCGGATTGTACGGACGCAATGGCGATCGAGAACATCGACATCGGCGGGCCGACAATGGTGCGTGCCGCCGCGAAAAATCATGCCGACGTATTGGTGGTGGTGAATCCCGATGACTATGCCGACGTAGTGCAGGCTCTTGGGGAAAACGCAATTGATCAGGCGATGTGTCGTAGATTTGCGCTAAAGGCATTTCGGCATACCGCCCAGTACGACGCAACGGTAGCTGGATATTTGGGCGCTGACGAACCGTTGCCGGCTTCGTTAACGCTGACGTTCGAAAAGATGGAAGACATGCGTTACGGAGAAAATCCACATCAGCGCGCGGGATTTTATCGCGAGGTGGCTGGCGTCGGTTCGATGGGCAGCGTCGAAGGCACCATTGCAGGCTACAAGCAGCTGCAGGGTAAAGCACTGTCGTATAACAACATCGCGGATACCGATGCGGCGTTAGAATGTGTAGCGGCGTTCGACGCCCCTGCGTGCGTCATTGTCAAACATGCGAATCCCTGCGGGGTGGGCTTGGGCGACGACCTGCGCCAAGCCTATGAAAAGGCCTTTGCCACAGACCCCACATCTGCATTCGGAGGCATCATTGCGTTTAATCGACCGCTCGACGCCAACCTGCTTGGCGTTATCCTTGAACGCCAGTTTGTCGAGGTTGTCGTTGCGCCGAGCGTCGATGCTGCGGCCGTCACCGTGGCACAGCAGAAGAAAAACGTTCGCTTGCTCAGCTGCGGAGAGCGCGGCAGCGCCGGACGCGGCATGGAATTCAAGCGAGTTGGCGGGGGGCTATTATTGCAGGACGCTGACCAACTATGTCTTGATGAAGCCGCGCTGAACGTCGTCACCGCAGTGCGGCCGACGCCAGCGCAAATGGCGGATCTGCATTTTGCTTGGAAAGTCGCGTGGTTCACGAAATCTAACGCCATAGTTTATGCGCGGGATGCACAAACCATCGGTGTCGGCGCGGGTCAGATGAGTCGGGTAATCAGCGCCAAAATAGCGGGGCTAAAAGCTGCGGAGGAGGGACTAAGTGTAACTGGTGCGGTTATGGCATCAGACGCGTTTTTCCCCTTCAGGGATGGCATTGACGCGGCTTCGGAGGCTGGGATCAGTGCGGTCATTCAGCCGGGCGGATCTATGCGCGACGACGAGGTGATCGCTGCTGCAGACGAGCACGGGCTGGCTATGATCTTTACCGGCGTGCGGCATTTTCGTCACTAACAGGATGACAGTTCGATACGGCAAACAGTCTGGGTGATTAGATGAAGGTACTGGTAATCGGCAACGGCGGTCGCGAGCACGCGTTGGCCTGGAAGCTTAAGCAAAGCGCCGGAGTGGACGAGGTGTTGGTTGCGCCGGGCAATGCTGGAACGGCCACAGAGCCTGGGTTGCGTAATGTTGATGTGGCGGCAGATGATTGCGCCGGCTTGCTGGCTATGGCCCAGCGTGAAATGGTCGGTTTCACTGTTGTCGGCCCCGAGTTGCCACTGGTGGCCGGCATCGTCGACGATTTTACTGCAGCGGGACTGGCGTGTTTTGGACCGAGTAAAGCCGCGGCCCAGTTAGAGGGCTCCAAAGCCTTCAGTAAGGAGTTTTTGCAGCGTCACGGTATTCCCACCGCTGCCCACGCGACGTTTACCGATGTAACGCAAGCCTCTGCGTATGTGCGTGCTCAAGGTGCGCCGATCGTGATCAAGGCCGACGGTCTGGCTGCGGGCAAGGGCGTCGTTGTAGCTATGGATGAAACTCAGGCTTTGGCGGCGGTGCGCGACATGCTGGCAGGCAATGTGTTTGGCGAGGCCGGCCATAAAGTAGTCATTGAAGAATTTTTGCAGGGCGAAGAAGCCAGTTTTATTTGCCTCTGTGACGGCGCGCGTGGGATTCCATTCGCCTCATCCCAAGACCACAAAGCTCGGGATGATGGCGACAAAGGACCAAATACGGGGGGTATGGGGGCTTATTCTCCTGCTCCGGTAGTAACTTCGGAAGTGCACGCGGCGGTAATGCGCGAAGTGATCGAACCAACTCTGGCGGGTATGGCGAAGGATGGCATGCCCTACACAGGGTTTCTATACGCGGGATTAATGATTGATGCGGAAGGCCGACCAAAAGTCATTGAATTTAACTGCCGGTTCGGTGATCCAGAGGCGCAGCCCGTAATGATGCGGTTACAATCGGATCTATTGCAGGCGTGTCAGGCCGCCGTTGCCGGAACATTAACCGACCTACAACTGCAATTCGACCCTCGGGTAGCGCTTGGTGTCGTTATGGCAGCAGGTGGTTATCCAGAGCAGTACGAGAGCGGTAACGTGATAACCGGACTGGACAAAAACTTGGCCGACACTAAAGTCTTTCATGCGGGCACGCGTACCCAACAAACAGGCATCGTGACAGCGGGTGGCAGGGTACTGTGCGTTGTGGGGCTAGGTGAGAATGTGACCCTTGCTCAGGCGCGCGCATACGAACGCTTGGATTTAATTGGCTGGCGCAATCGGTACTTTCGTAAGGACATTGGATATCGCGCCATCGATCGGCATAAACCGTCACTATCTTAGAGTTGGAAAACGGATGAACAACACACCTACAGCCCACGACGATGTTCTGGACCACTTAATTACGGGTTTTGATCGGGCACTGAAAACGTTGACCGGTGGTCGCATAGAGCAGCGGGAAAATCCGGCGAACCAGATACCGGAGGGCAGCCTGACTACGACAGAAAAGCGCCATGTGGGCGGTTTGATGAGGGTCAACCATACGGGTGAGGTGTGTGCTCAGGCGTTATACGAAGGTCAGGCGTTGACAGCACAGGATCCACTGGCAAAGCAATCGTTGTTGGACGCGGCTGTTGAAGAGCAAGATCATTTGTGTTGGTGTGCTCAACGCCTAAATGAGCTCGACGAAAGGCCCAGCATATTCGATCCGTTTTTCTATGGCGCTTCGTTTCTTATGGGCGCAGGCACAGGTCTGCTTGGTGACCGAGTCAGCCTAGGATTTGTCGAAGCCACGGAAGCTCAAGTCATCAAGCACTTGAACGAGCACTTAGAGTCTATTCCCGAAAATGATGAGAAAACCCGTGCGATTTTAGAACTGATGCGCGAAGACGAAGCGCGCCACGGTGCCCACGCGCTGGAGATGGGTGGCTCGGAATTTTCATCGATGCTGAAAAGCGCTATGAGCTTGGTGGCTAAGGTGATGACTAAGAGCAGCTATCGAATCTAATAATTGGCCTCAGCGGGAATGCAATCGACCGTTTGAGAACGAATAAGTACCGTTCGTCTTAACCTGCACCATGATCGCCCATGCGCAGCTAGCATCGACGATCGATTCAGTTTTCAGGTGGGATTCCATGAGCGAACAGAGGCATCAAGATTCTCAATATAAATCCGCGCGCACCTCACCGAATTCTACTGCGCTGGAATTCTCAGAAGCCGTACCTCTTGGTGCTGATATCCTGCTCGACTGGGATCGTAGCGGATCCGAGGGTTTATCCGACCTCGCTCAGGTGCTGAAAGGCCAGCAGTCGGAATATGGCGGTCATTTATTCGATCAGTTGGTTGACTCCGATGAGGATAGGAGCAGATTTAATCCGGCGCTGGAACGCTATACGCAAATAATCCCCGGCGAGCGGTTTGAGCCCGATGAACAACACCTCAAGGTGTTTATTGCTGCGGCAAATCACCGGAGTTTCGAGCCCCGCAGTTCCATTATCTTTGGTGGGGAGCGATGCGATTCGGTCTTTTTACTCCTTCGTGGCATGGTCTCGGTGCACATTGACGGTGCTGCGGGCAGAGAGGTCATTGTCGATTACCTCAGTGCGGGAGAATTTTTTGGCGAACTGCCGATGTTTTTAGACAGCTGGCAACGCAGTGCCGGGGTAAAGGCGAAATGTCATTGCGAACTGGCAGAATTGTCCTATGCCCGGTTCAGAGCGCTATCGCAGCAGTATCCCGATCTTTTGTTTGCAGTCGCGAAACAAATGGCCAACCGCCTTGTGCGAACCACGCAAAAAGTCAGCGATCTGGCGTTTCTGGATGTCACAGGCAGAGTCGCCCGCACGCTCATGGAACTGTCAAAGCAACCCGATGCGGTAACTCATCCTCAGGGCATGCAAATTAAAGTCACTCGGCAAGAACTCGGCAATATCGTTGGTTGTTCCAGAGAAATGGCGGGTCGGCCAATTAGAGGGCTGTCTTCTCAAGGATTGATCACTGTGCGAGGTAAAACTATGGTGGTGCACGGTACGCGCTAAATATCGATCAGCCGAACAGTTCCGACAAGGCTTGTCCTGGATCTTCGGCGCGCATAAATGCCTCTCCGACCAAAAAGCAATATACATTGTGCTGCTGCATGCGTTTAACGTCAGCGCCAGTGCTGATCCCGCTCTCGGTCACTACGACCACATCTGCAGGAATATCGTCGAGTAAATCAATGGTGTTTTTCAGATCGGTGCTGAATGTTTTCAGATTCCGGTTGTTTACTCCGATCAAAGCGGGATTCAGCGTTAACGCTGTCGCGAGTTCCTCGGCGTCGTGGACTTCAATCAAAACATCTAATTCTAGTGAGCAAGCCAATGCGTAGAGCGCTCGAAGGTCATCTGCTGAAAGGGCGCTGACGATGAGCAGCACGCAGTCCGCCCCCATCGCTCTGGCCTCGTACACTTGATACGGGTCGATGGTGAAGTCTTTGCGCAGTAATGGCAGCGTCACCGCTCGCCGCACCTCGCGCAGGTAGTCATCGTGCCCTTGAAAATATTGCTCATCGGTCAGTACTGACAAACACGTTGCATTCGCCGCGGCGTAGCTGCTGGCGATCACTGCAGGGTTGAAGTCGGCGCGAATTACGCCCTTGCTGGGCGATGCTTTTTTAATTTCGGCGATTACGCCCGGTCTGCGCTCACGGGCGCGTTGCTGCAGCGCGCTCACGAAACCCAATGGCGTGTGCGCATCGGCAAGGCTGTCCATCAGCTGTTGCTGCGGCACCAGCGCGCTGCGCTGGGCCACTTCCTGACGCTTGGTCGTTAGAATTTGCTCGAGAATGTTACTCATAGGTACTCAGAGTCGCCGGTTACGTTCGCCATGCTGGTGCTGGTGCGGACAAGTTCTGCCAGCCGCTCGCGGGCTCGTCCGGTAGCGATGGCGTCCTTAGCCATAACGACGCCTTCGATAAAGTCCTCCGCGATACCTGAAACGTAGATAGCCGCGCCGGCATTCAAACTTACGATGTCCGCCGCCGCACAGCTTTCGTCCTCTAAGGCCTGATGCACCAGTTGCAGACTTTGCTCACTGGATTGCGCAGTAAGCGAGTTGATGGCTGCTGCGCTGTGCCTAGAAATCGGCAAGTCGTTGGGTTTTATGGTGTAGTTCTTAATGGCGCCATCACGCAACTCAACGACGCTGGTGTCGGCGTCCAGCCGAATCTCGTCCAGCCCGTCGCTGTGCACGATCATGGCGTGACGGGTACCCAAGAGCATCAGCACTTCCGCCATTTTGTGTTGCCATTGCTTGCTAAAAACTCCGATAACCTGATGTGTTGCGCCTGCCGGATTGGTCATCGGGCCGAGGATATTCATAAGCGTGCGAATGCCGATCTCTTGGCGCACTGGGCCTGCAAAACGCATCGCGCTGTGGTGGGTTTGGGCAAACAGAAACCCAACGCCGATCTCGCTAATGCAGCGCCCGATTTGCTCTGGGCTCAATGCCAAATTCACCCCAGCGGCTTCCAATACATCTGCGCTGCCGCTGAAACTGGTCATTTTGCGATTGCCGTGCTTCGCCACGTGGGCTCCGGCTGCGGCAGTTACGAAGGCTGCGGCGGTCGAAATATTGAACAGCTTAAGGCCGCTGCCACCGGTACCGCAGGTATCCACAAGATGCGGCAAATCGACTTCAACTTTCGTTGAAAGCTCGCGCATGGTCTTTGCCGCGCCGGCTATCTCCTCCGCGGTCTCGCCTTTAACGCGCAAGGCCGCCAGTAACGCGCCGATCTGCGCTGGTGTTGCTGCGCCGGACATAATGTGGTGAAAAACCTCAGCAGCTTGAGACTGGCTTAGGTTTTGGCCGTCGACAATGTGTTGTAGTGCGGATTGAATGTCCATATCTTATCTACCCTAACCTTTATTGTCAGATGCTTTGCAGAAAATTCTGCAGTAGCGCATGACCGTTTTCACTGAGTATCGACTCGGGGTGGAATTGCACGCCCTCCACGGCACAGTCACGATGGCGCAGCCCCATAATTTCATCCAGTTGCCCGTCTGTTTCCGTCCAAGCGGTAATTTCTAAGCATTCGGGGAGAGAATCGTGATCCACCACCAACGAATGATAGCGTGTAGCGGTAAACGGGCCGGCCAAGTCGCGGAACACGCCAGATTGACGATGATGGATGGGTGATGTTTTGCCGTGCATCACCGCCTTCGCGCGAACAACTTTGCCACCGAACACTTGGCCAATACTTTGATGGCCGAGGCAAATACCGAGAATCGGAATCTCTCCAGCAAAGCGTTCGATACATGCCATAGAAATACCGGCTTCATTGGGCGTGCACGGGCCTGGTGAAATAACGATTTTTTCCGGGTTTAGCTGAGAGATGCCTTCGAGGTCGATTTCGTCGTTGCGGCGCACCTCGACCTGCGCGCCGAGCTCCAGCAAATACTGAACGACGTTGTAGGTAAATGAATCGTAGTTGTCGATCATCAGAATCATCGTGCGCGTCCCTTCATCGCTGAGTATTGCTTGGTTCGATGAGTTTATTTTCGGCCAGCGCCGCGGCACGGAATATCGCTCGACCTTTATTCAGGCTTTCTTTCCATTCCAACCTCGGCACCGAGTCGTGCACGATGCCGCCGCCAGCCTGAATATATAGTTTGCCGTCTTTAATCACCGCGGTGCGAATGGCGATGGCGGTATCCATGTTGCCGCTCCACGACAGATAACCGACGGCGCCGCCGTAGATGCCGCGCTTAACGGGTTCGAGTTCGTCTATGATTTCCATCGCCCTGACCTTAGGTGCGCCAGATAGTGTGCCCACTGGTAGGGTTGCGCGGAGTACATCCATAGCGGTTTTGCCGGGCTGTAATGATCCCACAACGTTGGACGATAGGTGCATGACGTGGGAATAACGTTCGATGACAAATTGCTCAGTAACGTTTACCGAGCCAGCTACCGACATTCGTCCCCCATCGTTGCGGCCAAGATCTATGAGCATCAGATGTTCTGCTATTTCCTTGGGGTCGGCCTTAAGTTCCTCCTCCAGAGCGCGATCCTCTGCCTCGTTGTAGCCGCGGCGGCGCGTTCCAGCTAGCGGCCGGTTGGTAATCTCGCCGTTTTCTAAGCGAGCCAGAATTTCCGGCGACGAACTGACGATTTGAAACTCGTCGAGATGCATAAAGTACATATAAGGCGAGGGGTTAAGACTGCGTAGCGCGCGGTATAGATTAACGGCGGGAGCCCGAAACGGAATCGACATACGCTGAGCCAGTACCACCTGCATGACATCGCCGGCGCGTGTGTATTCGCGAATTTTTTCCACCGCATCCTGAAACGCATCTTCACCAAATTCGGATACGAAGTCGCTTTCTTCAACCTTTGTATTGCTGCCGCCATGCTCCAACCCTTGAATTGGCAGTCGCAGTTGCTCCGCACGCTGTTGTAGACGCACCTGCATGGCCTCTGTGGCGCCGGTTTGCTCGGGATCAACCAGACCGATGAGTTGCATGCGCCCGCGAATATTGTCAAAAACCACCACCTCTTCGCTAACCATCAGCAAAATGTCGGGCGTATTGAGTGTGTCCTCAGGTGCACTATCGGCAAGCCGGCGTTCGACGTAGCGGACGGTGTCGTAGCCGAAGTAACCCACGAGTCCGCCAAAGAACCTAGGCAAGCCCTCGACGTTTTCCACCTCAAAGCGATTCTGGAACGACTCGACAAACGAGAGGGGATCGTCGGTTCGCACCGATTCGATAACCTCATCATCGCTGATCACCTCAATTAACGAACCGCTAATCTTGATGATGGTCTGGGCAGGCAGGCCGATAATCGAATAGCGCCCCCATTTTTCGCCGTCGTCGCCGGCATTTTGCGCTGATTCCAGCAGGTAAGAATATGGGCCGTTAGCGAGTTTCAGATAAACCGATAGCGGGGTGTCTAAGTCCGCGAGGGTCTCATGAACGATCGGAACGCGTCGATAGGTGGGCGATGTTGAAGTCATAGGTGGCCTGTAAGAAAAAATTCAGCGGAGCGTTAGGTGGCGAAGTAATAATCAGCGCCGCCAGCGCACCAGCGAGCGTTTGCTCATATTTGCTAAATTTTTTCGGCCGAACATGCTATTCCCAGCGACAACAAACCAGACGGCGCAAGGCTACCATGCATTTTTTAGGATGTGGAGCAACAGCCGTTGGCCTCAATCCAGGGGCAGATCCGCGCAGCTGGCGATAACATACGTCGGATTCAGATCCGTCACATTGACCCCGTGGTTGTAACCGTCGCGTAGACAGGCGACATCTACGCCCGCCGCTTGGGCGGCGCGAACGTCAGTCTCAGAGTCGCCGACCATTAGAGCGTCTTCTGGCGCGAGGTCAAAGTGCGTTAGGCACAGTTCGATCGGGTCTGCGGCGGGTTTAGGTTTAGCGGCGGTGTCGCCGCAAACGATAAGATCGAAGCAGCTATACAGTCCAATTTGGTGCAGTAACGGTTCGCTGAGCTCCGTCAATTTGTTGGTTACTACAGCGAGCTTGCGGCCGCGCTGTTGTAATGCGCTGAGCGCAGCGCGCACCCCGGGATAAATCTTGCTACGCACCGCGATATTAGCTTTGTAATGCGCGAGAAAAGGGTCGATGAGTCGATCGATCGCCGCCCCATCAGCGGCAGCTTGATGATGTTCCAGGGCCTGTTTAATCAAGGTGCGCGAGCCGTGGCCGATCCAATGTCTGGTTAGCGATTGTTTAACAGGCGGTAGGTCTGCGCTGGCCAGAGCATGATTCAGGGCATGGTCGATATCTGGAACGCTGTCGACCAAAGTCCCGTCTAGGTCGAATAAATAGGCCTGATAGCGAGCGCTGCTCACGAACCGCTGGCGTCGGCAATGTTGGTGCGCAATGCAGTGATGACCTCGGCATAGCTGGCCTGACCAAAGATCGCGGTGCCGGCGACAAAGGCGTCTGCGCCAGCTGCCGCAGCGTCGGCGATGTTTGCCGGTTTAATCCCGCCATCAATTTGCAATCGAATTTCGTACCCGCTCGCGTCGATAAGTGCTCTTGCTTGGCGCAGTTTGTTCAGGCTGCTGGGGATAAAGGACTGACCGCCGAATCCGGGATTCACGGACATAATAAGCACGAGGTCGATCAGGTCTATGACTTCAGACAACGCATCCAGTGGCGTTGCGGGATTAAAAACGATGCCTGCTTTGGCCCCGCCTTCGCGAATCCGGGTTAGGCTGCTATGCAAATGCTCAGTCGATTCCGGGTGAATGGTGATGTAATCGGCACCTGCGTCTAGAAAATCGCCGATCAAACGGTCCACGGGCTTTATCATTAAATGCACATCGACGATGGCGTCGCAGCCGGCTTTGCGCAGCGCGTTCAAGACCAATGGACCTATCGATAAATTAGGTACGTAGTGGTTGTCCATAACATCAAAGTGGATGGTGTCGGCTCCTGCATCTAATACCGCCTGCACTTCTTCTCCCAAACGAGTGAAGTCAGCGGCTAGTATGGAGGGGCAAATCCAATGATTCATAGTTCTGAGCACTCTTGGCAGAAGCTTTTAGTGTAACCGAGGGCTGCATCGACGCGGGTTATTTTTTCTTAAAACCTTCGTCGCGGACCGCAGCGTAGGCTTTCAGGTCGCCAATGTCGGTCCACTGTCCCGCATGGATTTGGACGCTGAGCTGGTTTTTCTGCAGCGCGGAAAAATACACATCCCGCAGCGAAAAAGCGCCTGTTGGTGCATTGATAAATAGTCTCGGATCTAAGACGGCTATGCCGCAGTACACCCATTTGCCGCCGCGTTTGGTTATCCGCGTTTCGCTGATGGCGAAATCACCCTGATCGCGGTTGGCGGGTTTTTCGGTGACCACTAAGTGGCCAAGGGTGTCGTCAGTCAGCGCGGTGGCGAGATTGACAAAGTCGAAGTCGGTAAAAATGTCACCGTTGAGGAGAATAAACGGCGCATCGCCCAGCAACGGCAGAGCGTTGACAATGCCGCCGCCGGTTTCTAACAACTCTAACTCGCGGCTATATCGGATGGTTACGCCAAATTCGCTACCGTCACCCAGAGAGGCTTCAATCTGTTCACTTAAATGATGTAGGTTGATCACTATGTCCGAGTAGCCGGCTCGGCTGAGTTGGCGAATTTGCCGAATCAGCAGCGGTACCCCCGCTACGGGTAACAACGGTTTTGGGGTGCGGTGGGTTAAAGGCGCCAGTCGTCGACCCTCACCGGCAGCAAGAATCATCGCTTTCATGAGTACGCTGCCAAGGCGTCTTCCAAAGGCTGCTGCAGTTCATACAACAAACGATGCAGTCCTTGGGTATCGTCGTAAATTGCGGTGGTGGTGATGAGGCGGCGCACAACCGGCAAGATCCAGCGCAGATGGCTGTTCTTGTTATCGCGCAGGTGCAGCCGTGCAAAAATGCCAAGAGCCTTCACCTGCCGTTGAATCGCAGTATGGTCGAACGCGCTCTTGGTCGCCGCAAGCTCTGCGGTATCGTAATGCGGCGAGCGCGATAGAAAGTAGTGCAACCAGTGATCGACAGTGTGCTCCTCGTGCTGGTAATAGCAGTCGCGCAGTAGCGATGCTAGGTCGTACAGCCCCGGCCCGATCAGGGCGTCTTGGAAATCCACTATGCCGATTCGGTCTCGGTTGTACAGGAGGTTGCGGCAGTGGTAGTCGCGATGCACGCAAACCTGTGGTTGCATGAGCATGGTGGTAATACAGGCTGCCTTTGCCGTCGCTAAGCTGGCGGTGTGGTTACGCGCCAAGGCTGCGCCAGCGCTGCCCAACAGTTGGCGTAGCAGCCATTCCTCAAACAGATCGAATTCCATGTTCAGCCGCGCTTCGTCGTACGCTGGAATGTGTGGCGATGTGACGGTCTGCAGCTGAATAAGGGTGTCCACGGCGGTCTGCAGAGCGATTGTGCTGTCAGTTGACGCATAGGCGTGGGTGAAATCCAGTTCGCCCAAATCCGTCATCAATATGAAGCCAAGCTCGATATTCTTATCGATGATCTTTGGTACTGGAATATCCGCGGCGCCAAATACCTCGGCGAGAGTCAGGAATTGCAGGTTGTGCTCGAGTTCCGGTGGGCTGTCCATGGCGACCCAGCGACGGTTCGGGTCTGTACCTGAGCGCAAACGAAAAAACCGCCGGTGACTGGCCTCAACAGCAAGTGGTTGAGACTTCAGATTTGAGTCCCCGGTGACTTGAGTACACCAATTTAGCAAAGTGGATTCGTCGCCCATTTAGCTAGTATAGAGGGCTGCGGCATGGAACGCAGAGAATAAAAAGCCAGCATTTATTTGTTGTTGTAGCACCTTTCGATTGGCAAATAACCGGGTATGGGCGAGACTGTTCGACATGATTGCTTACGCCTGTCGTTGTCTTGGAATATGGGTCCAAATTGTTGCGCTTGGATGTGCCGTTGTTGTCTCAGCGGATGCTGTGCCGTTGCCGGACGCGCAACCAAAGACTTTGGCGGGGGAGTTGTTTGTGCCGCGCTTGGATCGATCGAGTGCTGCGTGTGCGGGCGCCTATGCCCAGCCCCAACGGGTGTTTAAGGGGGGCGCGGACGATAGGTTACATGTCTCGTCCGATGGGTTATCGGGCTTGTTAGATGATCGCCTGTCGCTTTCTGGCGCGGTTGAAATTCAACAGCGAGACCTGTTTATCAGTGCGCCGGGCGTAGCTATAGATGCAGCGTCGACGATTTCTTTTAACCAGGGGCTGCGTCTTGAACAGCCGGAAATGGTAATGCGCGGACGTCGAGCGCAGTGGCAAATAGATCGGCAACAGCTGGAGATAGAATCTGCTGAACTGGTGTTTGGCGAAAGTGGCTTACGTGCCCAGGCTCGGCAGTTGAAGCGGGATGCTACAGGTCAGCTTGAAATCGACGACGGGGATTTTAGCTACTGCCCGCCGAGTGACGATGGTTGGTCACTAAGCGCGCGGCGGCTCACAGTGGCCACGGGTACTGACCAGGTCATTGCCCGAGGTGCTGTGTTACGCGTTAAGTCGGTGCCGGTCTTGTATCTACCCTACTTGAAGATGGCGTTAGGCGGTGACCGTGGTCTAACGCGGGCGCGGCAGAGTGGATTCTTACGTCCAAGCGTTGGCTATGACGACGAAGAAGGCAGCAGTTTCGGCGTGCCTTACTATTGGAATATTGCGGCGAATATTGACGCCACGTTAAAGCCCAAATTGGTCAGTAACCGCGGAGCCGGGTTTGCCGCCGAGGGACGCTGGCTCACCTCTAGGCAATTCACGCAGTTACAAGCCGGGCTGTTATCTGACGACAAAATATATAACGGCGTCATGAGCCGCCGTCGCTACGACAAATTTGGCGGAGCTGATCGTTTCGGTGCGTTTGTCCCGGCCAGCCGTTGGTACGTGAATCTACGGCACAGTGGCGCTTTGGGCCGTTTCCGCACCCATGCAGATTATTCGCGCCTGAGTGACCGCGACTATTTGCGTGATTTAGATACGGATTTTGGCCGGTCGTATGCCGACAGCTTTGACGCCTTAGACCCGTCAGATCTGCAGGGCCTACTGGAAATCCGCTACCAACATCACGGCTTAAGCGCGCGGCTCTGGCATCAGAGTTTCCAGCGCTTGGACCAGTTGGCCTTACCGACGTACAGTCGCTCGCCGCAATTGGATTTAGACTATAAGCGAGCGATAGGTGCAAATTGGCAGCTGCGTACTCTGGGCAGCTGGGCCCGCTTTGAACGTACGCAAGACGATTTTTTTGCGCCCTTAGGTGTGTCGCAGCAGCAGCCAGATCTCACACAGGGCATCTATGGCGAACGGCTGCATGTGCAGCCGGAGCTGTCCTACCTAAAACGCTGGCCCGGAGGGTATGTAAGTGGTGCCGGTGGCTTCATGCACACGGCCTATGCTTTGAAGCAGGATTTAAGGTCCGCGCAATCGACGCTTGTTGAAACAGCGCCTACCCGAAATGTGGGGTTCCTCAATGTTGATGCGGGTTTGTATTTCGACCGCTATTTTCAAAGCGTAGGTAAGCGCTGGTTGCAAACCTTAGAGCCGCGCATCTTTTATTTGCGTCAAAGCTACGCCGACCAGTCGACGCTGCCGCTCTTTGATAGCACCAATGTGTCCCTTGGCTACAGCCAGCTGTTTCAGAAAAAGCGCTTTGTGGGCCTCGATCGGGTCGGTGATGCGAATCAAATAACGCTAGGTTTGAGCAGTCGTTTGCTGTCTGCCGAAAACGGTCGGGAGTATCTAAGCTACAGCCTCGGTAAGATCGCTTATGTGCGTAATCCTCGAGTGGGCTTGCGAGGTAACTTAAGGTCATCCCAAACCGCGCCCACGGCGATCATCGCCAGTGAGTTCAATGTGCGGTTCGGTTCGCGCTGGCAGCTCGACAGCCACCAGTTATGGAGCCAGAGGGCGGCTCAATGGCAGGAACTGGGCGCGGCGTTACATTACCGCGTAAATCAAGGGCGCATGGTTACTTTAGGTGCGCGCAAACGCCTGGCATCGGCCGCGTTTTTCGACGAAGCGGTAGAGCAGATCGAAATTTCTACGATTTGGCCGGCGTCCAGACGGGTGTCGTTGCTGGCGCACTGGCACTACGATGTTCAGCGGTCGCGTACCGTGGAGGGATTTGTGGGCGTGCAATACGACGACTGCTGCGTGCGAGGCCGCTTACTATTTACTCAGGCTTTACATAGTTCTGCGTTTGTACCGCTCCGTGTAGCGGGTAGCGCCGATCATTCGTTGCAAACGAATCGCGGCTTAGCGCTGGAGGTGACGTTAAAAGGGCTAGGCGGCTTCGGGACGAATATTGAGGCGATGTTGCGTCGAGG
>Ga0160422_10001208_pt1 | contig 16170 bp, 15 predicted proteins | sample Fk160mmetaG_FD_108192 | JGI IMG/M metagenome (GOLD analysis project Ga0160422, IMG submission 108192) | Marine microbial communities from the Central Pacific Ocean - Fk160115 60m metaG | ecosystem: Environmental > Aquatic > Marine > Oceanic > Photic zone | place: The Central Pacific Ocean... | reverse complement strand
CTTCTGAAGCTGGTCCCCTTTTAGTTTATAAATTGTTTCATGAGCTCAATCCCCGAGGCCTTGATCCATGGGCAATCCATTTTGGCTGCTCCTGCTCTCGCGAGCGCTCTGCTCGTGCAATTCGTGCACTCGGCCCAAAAGAGGTAAAGCAATTGTTTTTAGAGCGACCGTCACTACAGGTTGACTGCCATTTTTGTGGGCAGGTGTACCAATATGACCATGCTGACATAGAATGGCTGCTATCTGATCAGCCACCGGGGCCTGACACATTGCAATGAAGACTGATGAGTGTAGTCGGTATGACGATCTCACCGTTTCCGAATTAATCGAACACGCGCTGGCCCTCAATGAGGGTCTACTATCTGCGAAAGGTGCCCTGGTAGTTTCACCTGAACGAGATACGGAGGCGCAGAGGTTTATTGTCAATGAGCCTTCAGTAAGTGACGTAATTCGTGCTGATGCCCAGTTTCACTTGCTTGACAGTGAGGTATTTAAATCGATCTGGGAGCGCGTAAAGGACAACGTAGCTGAGCAATCCAGATACCGTGTCCATGCACATATGGGTGTTGATTCCCACATCGCAGTGCCGCTTGAGATCACGACATTGTGTGCGTGGCACGCGCTAACCTGTCATTATTTATGTCACTGTCCTAGTGAATTTAATCCTCGTGAAAAACCCGTGTGGAAGTTAATTTGGACTCCACTTTCCAGTTTCGGTGATGCCGAAATTTTGAATCACGGCGGCGGCGTCATTTTAATCCACGTCGGCAAACGTCGAATCCTGATGGGCGGTGCCCTCACAACTGGAGAAATGCGACGGACAATTATGACTATTCTAGGCCTAATTCTTCCAGAGAAAGATGCTCTACCTTTACACGGAGCAGCAGCGCAAGGCGACGGAGAAATTACACTGTTCTTGGGCCCAGCAGGCGCACAAAAGAGCACATGGGCACTGAAATGTGGTCAGCTCATTGGTGACCGCGCTCTTTCTTGGTCGACCAATGGCTTGCACCGTCTGGCTGATGGCTGTCGTCTTCACCTTGACCACAACTTACCTATCAGCCTCGATCAAGCCCTTCAGTTCGGAACTGTGGCCGAAAATCTAACCCTTACAAATGAGCGTACCCCAATACTCGACGATCCAAACAACGATCCGAGCACAAGAATTCCGGCACACTTGGTCTTACCGCTAGAGCTCCTAAACGCAACCTCCGAGACAAACACAGATGGGCCTACTCAACTCGTTATTTTGACCACCGATCCTTTGGGTGTTTTACCTCCACTGGCAAAAATCTCTCATGAGCAATGCCTAGCCTGGTTTACTCTTGGCTATGGAAATAATTTTGGACCGCAAGAGGGAGTACGACCGGAAATGGATATTCGTTTCGTGCCGGGCTTTATGGACACTCTTCTGCCAAGGAATCTCAACGATTACGTGTTTATTTTAGAAGATTTATTGGAGGAATACGAAACGCGGTGCTTTCTGGTGAATACCGGCTGGCATGGCGGACAATCAGGCCAAGGTAGTCCGCTATCCACATCAGAACAAAGCGCGGTGATTGACAGCATGCATCATTGTGCTGATTGGCGACCCTTTGGGACACTTGGACTGTCAATACCCTCTGAAAAATCTGAAACAGCTGCTGCCTGGAATTCTGTGGACCGTTGGCCAGACTCTGGTGACTATTTATCCAATTTATCGAAACTGATCAGCATAATTGCCGATGAACTCCAACGAACTAGTAAACCGGAACGATGGCTCAGAGCCTTGGAAATTGAGTGCAACTAAAATTACCCTCTCTGCCTTCACACGTGCTTCAACCAGCGCGTCTCGAAGCACTCTGCCACCATCTTGCAAAGATGCGATTCGGTATCGAAAAGGAGGGGTTAAGAGTCGACGCCAAGACCGGGGGCCTCGCTCAAACCCCACATCCCAATGCATTAGGATCCGCATTAACACATCCACATATCACAACCGACTACTCTGAGGCCTTACTTGAATTTGTCACGGGTACACACAACTCGCCAAAAGCAGCAATTAATCAACTAGAGCAACTGCACATATTCGCAAGCTCTGTTATGGAAGGTGAGCGAATTTGGCCCTTATCCATGCCATGCTTGCTGCCTGACTCAGATGCTGACATACCTTTGGCCTACTATGGGGAATCGCACATTGGCCGACTCAAAACAGTGTACCGACGTGGACTCGGCTTCCGCTATGGGCGACAAATGCAAACCATCGCCGGGGTCCACTTCAATCTATCCTTCAGCGATGATTTTTGGCTATGGAAAGCAGCCTTGGATACGAATCCGGATATATCTGATATTCGCGGCATCCGCGATGCCGGTTATTTCCAAACAATTCGTAACTTCAGGCGAATTCAGTGGTTAATCATGCTCTTGACCGGATCCAGCCCATCCATCGACAAAAGCTTCCGTTTACTAGCCACCGACCGGTTTCGGGTTTCTGGTCGAACGCGCCTTTCCGAAGGAGCAACTAGCCTTCGTATGAGCGATCTCGGATACCAATCAGCGGCACAGGAATCAATTAATATTTGCTTTAATCAGTTAGATACTTACTGCAACACTCTATCTAAAGCGGTGCAGCAGCCATGGCCAACCTATGAGGGGTTGGGACTCAAAGATAAAAACGGATTCAAACAACTTAATGTTGCCGTTCTCCAAATTGAGAATGAATATTACTCGAGTATTCGGCCAAAGCGCATCCAACGACCAGGTGAGCGCCCTGTCCGAGCCCTCATTAATCGCGGAATTGAGTATCTCGAGGTGCGCGCGGTAGATCTGAATCCATTCGCCCCAAATGGTATCACGGAGTATGAGGCATCCCTGATAACACTTTTGATGGCGGCCTCCGCGCTTGCAGACAGCCCTTTCAATAGCCCAGAGGAACAGATGGCCATCGAAGGAATTAACGCACGCGCCAGCTGGGCTGGCCGCCGCTTAGATCAGCGCTTTGACGAATGGTCGTCCTTTAAAGAAACAGGTATTCAGTTCCTTGCAGCACTTGATCCAATCGCCGAATCGTTAAACCAGGCTTTTCAAAGCAATAGCTTCACGGGTGCTTTAGAAGATGCGCGATTGAGACTAGCTGGCGCCCATCCATTGCTTTCTGAAGAAATTGAGAATGCTGCGCTTAACGAGGGCCACTTGGCATTTGGTTTAACGCGCGCCCAGCAACATCACGATATTTGGGAAACAGCTAGCCTCAAGCCTGATCTATTGGTCGCAATGAAAAAAGAGGCGGAACAGAGCCATCAATCCGAAGCAAAAATCACCGCCAGTAACGAAGGCACATTTGATGCCTTCGTAGAGGCGTATATCAATCAACCCTGATTACTTACCTGGGTTTATTTCCAATAACTCAACGTCAAAAACGAGTACTGAATTTGGTGGAATTGGACCTGTCCCGGCGGGGCCATAAGCCAGACCCGAAGGAATTGTGAAACGGAATTTCGATCCTACCTTCATCAACTGAACGCCCTCCGACCAGCCAGGTATGACGCCATTCAACGGAAAACTCACAGGTTCTCCGCGCGCGATAGAGCTGTCAAACACGTCGCCTGAAATCAGCCGGCCTTCGTAATGCACCTTGACCGTATCGGTGGCTTTTGGAGAATCTCCAGAACCCTCTTCCGAAATCTTGTATTGGAGACCCGAAGCTGTAACGGTCACCCCATCTTTCTTTGCATTATCAGCCAAGAAGGCCTCGCCTGACTTAAGATTTGCTTCGGCCATTGCCTCTACCTGTTTCCGTTGTTCTGTACGAACCCGCGCCTGTGCTTCTTGAACGGCCTTATTAATCTCAGGACGGTCAAGTTTCCAACTATTTGGGTCTTTCGAGTCCTTCAAACCCTCAAGCACAAATGCTGGATCCAAATCGCCAAAATCGTTCTGGATCCGCTCGCCCAGAACAATACCAAGGCTGTAGCTCAGTTTCTCTAGATCAGTTGAGGGTTCATTGGCCAGCGCTGGGATCGCTAGCAACGACGCAATCAAAGCGCCGCAAAACAATGATTTCATACATACTCCTTAATTAATTTCGGGAAGCCTATCAGGCTCTGGGGTCGAAATGCCACGCAATACTCGATTTCCCTCAATTATGCGCGAAAACGTGGTCAACAAACACAAGGTGCCAAAGATCCACGCAAGCCATTCAAACCAGGATGGAATCAGACACATCAAGAGTAAAACTACCGTCGTTTCGAAGCCCTCTGTCAATCCTTGGAGATAGTAGATCGACTTTTCGTTCAGTGATCGATTTTGCAATCCATGTCGTGCTGCAAAAATGGAGAAAGCTAGAAAAGTCGAACCGGTTCCAACAAAGCTAAATAGAAGGAAAGTGGCCGCCAGAGCAACGCTCGGGTCCCGAATTGCAAATCCCAAAGGGATTGCGCTGTAAATGAGGAAATCGCATGTGATGTCAAAAAATGCTCCTCGCTCGGTAGGTCCTTGAATCCTTGCCAATGCGCCATCGAGTCCATCCAGTAATCGATTCAGACAGAAACACAGAACCGCGACAACTAAACTATCTAGTATGATTGCGATCACAGACAAACAACCAAAACAGGCACCAATTGCTGTGAGTTGAGTTGCAGTGATACCGGCTGATGCCAATGGTCTCACCATGGCTCTTAGCGGTGTCCTTAAACGTCTGATAATGAAGGCATCAAGCATACGCATTCCCCCTCAGGTGGACGATCTTCAGCATGGTGAGTGACTAAAATTCCATACGACTGGTCGTTTTCTATCTGCCCAAAAAGTACTGCCTTAACATGCTCTCTATTCTCACGATCAAGCGCACTAAAGGGCTCATCCAAGAGTAATACGCGAGGGCGCGGTGCCAAGGCCCGAGCGACAGCCACACGCATCATTTGCCCTCTTGACAAACGGAATGGATCCGCCCCAGCCATTCCATCCAAACCCAACTGATTGAGTAATGTATTTACACGGCGCTCATGTTTAGATCGAGGAAACCGATGCATCGAGAGAGCAATATTTGCGCCAACCGATAAATGCGAAAAAAGCATCGGATCCTGAAACACCGTTTGCGCGCACTCACTCAAACGAATTGACATATTCATGCATTGGCCATCAAGTGTGACCTGACCGACCAACTCGACTTGTGGTTCCTCATGAATAAGTGCATGAAGCAATGTCGATTTGCCAAGGCCTGATTCACCCTGAAAAGTCAATACCTGTCCCGGCTTTATAACACAGGAAATCGGTTCAAAAAGGAGACTATTAGCACGCTTGACTGACACGTTATCGAGAATCAGCATAGCCCTCCCCTTGCATCCCAGCTCGATGTTTCCACAAGGACTGATTGATCAACAACGCGAGGGTAAACGCCGTAAACGGTAATACTAAATTAATAAATCCTGCCAAAGCAGATGATCTTCGATCACTCCCTACGGTGACTATCAGCTCGGTCATGAGTGTCTCAACACGACCCCCGCCCAGTAACATGGTCTGGGTATACAAAGCACAGCTCACCGCAAACGCAAGCGCACCAGCCAAAAATAATAATCGGCTATGCCGTGGAACCCAAACCCGAAACAGCCTCAAGCAGACCGACATGCTTGACTGCTTGAGGATCATTTCATGGCGGACATCACGATCAAACCAAGGTTCGCTTACAATAATCATGACATAAGGCAGAGCAATCAGCGTATGGCCAAGGATCACGGGCCAAACACCGGGACTTCCGCCCAAAAAATAAACCCAAGCAAGAAGACCCGATGCCAACGGAAGAGCAGGCATCCAGAGGTATGCCCACCAGATCCAGTGTAATCGGTTATGCCCTCGAGAAACAGAATATTCAAGAATTCCAACCGCTATAAAAACTGCAATAACGCTCGTAGAAAATCCAATCACCAAAGACGTGACGAGCGGCGGTAATAAAGAAAAAACCGACGTTAGAGCTTGGACAGAAACGACCGGCAAAGGCTCTAATACATCCCATCGCAAAGTCACTGACCAAATCAATAAACTGACCACTGCCATACAGATAAGGCCAGAAAAACTGATAGTAAAAAGCCGTGCCACAAAATTAATACCGGGTAAGCACCGACGTTTGTTGCTAACCCTCGAGCGATTAAGAATTTGAAATACAAGCCAAATCAGTCCAAGAACCAACAACAATATTATCAGGCCAATAGAACCAGCCTGCCGATTTAAAGGGTCTGGATCTATAAGTAACTGGAATAAACGAACGCCTATCAACTGTGGTTGATCAGGCCCCAAAATTAGGCTGACTTCCAGATTGGTTAGACTGAAAACGAATACAACAAAAACAGCTGGCCATAAGGAGCGCAGGATTTGCGGCCAGATCAATTGATAATGACATTCAGAGGTCGTCAAACCTGCCTGAGCAGCAATTACACGGTAAGATTGTAATGGAAGGCGCTTTGCGATAATTACTGCGGTCGCAGTCAAGAACGCGCTCTCTTTTATACCCAACGATAGTATCGCTCCCAAACCCCACTTATCTCTGGGAAATAGATATTGAGCATGCACCGGCAAATCTAAAATGGGCGCCAACCACCGCCATCCGACACCACCAGCAGATAAAGCAAGCAATAATCCGAGCGCTAGAGCACTATGAGGCATAGCTAATAATAAACTCCGCCAAAGCGGCGAATCATGGGTATTCGTCACCTTCTGTGTAACCGCACGTGCGACTAAAAGGGAGATCAGAAGTGAAGACAAAGCGACCCAAACTGACAACAAAATAGACTCTAACAATGCTGGCTCAGTCATCAACCGGTCAACTCCGTCAATCCAGTTGATTCCTGAATACCGCCCGTAAGCATCATCAATGAGTCCAGCAATAGGCAGAAAGAGAATGAGCGCAAACAGCCGCTCAATCGGAGTCACCGAGTCTGTCCAAAATATCGTGCTTTCCAGGCCACCTCTAGAGGTTCAACCCAGCTTGCGTGGGGCTCTGGAAGGGGCGTGCCAAGCGCATCACTGGTCAAAGTCGCAGGCCCTAAATCAACCGAGTCAAACAACCCACGATCTTCCTCCGACAAACGCGTAACATCGATAACGGTAGGATCCCCCCAGACTGATGGTGACGCTTTGTCGGCTTGCGCCTCTGCACTCAACAGAAGATTTATCCAAACTAATGCACCGGCGCGCGCAGATGTATTGAAAGGAATAGCGAGAAAGTGGGTGTTACCAATGGTGCCTCCATCGTGAACATAGGATCTCACCGACGACGCAAACCGGCCATCAATGATCCGCTGAGATGCGTCATTGGGGTTGAAGCTTAAAGCAATGTCGAGTAACCCATCAGAAAACAAATCCATCATAACTTCAGCAGAATCAGGGAACTCTTGTCCAGTCCGCCACAGATGAGGGTGCAATGAATCAAGGAATTCCCAGAGAGGCTTCGTTGCCGTATCAAATCGGTCACCGGAATGTGGCTCAGATAGCCAATCAATATGTTGGGTTGTCTCTAAGAGCGCTTGCTTAAGAAAGGTCGTACCATGGAAATTTGGAGGTTCCGGATAAGTTAGTCGGCCGGGATGCTCCTTGGCATATTCATACATCGCCTGCATTGATCGTGGCGGGTTTGACATCCGCTCTTGGTCATGGATAAAAACTAGTCGGGCACGACCCCAGGGAGCCTCGAGGCCGTCAGTGGTAACAGAAAAATCAGCGACGATTGTTGGATCATCGAGATTGATATTTTTAGCCGATGGTAAAGCTGAAACAAATGACTCACCGAGTAACCCATCGCGCTTCATTCGTGCGAAATTCTCACCATTGATCCACAAGACGTCAACCGACCCCTGGTCAGACTTTCCGATACGCTTAGCCGTCTGAATGCCCTGTATAGCCAAGGAAATGTCATCAACCTTGACATGTTTCACCGTGACGCCACTTCGTTCCTTAACAATCGCGCCCCACCGCTTAATATATTGATTAATCGAAGGCGACCCACCCCAAGCATAAAAATAGACAGTTTGACCTCGCGCCCGACGTTCGGTTTCGCCCCACTCAGATGCCTGCAAGTCTTGCACTCCGAAAAGTAACCCAACTAATGTGACTAGCCTAATCAGCATTCGTGAAACTCCTTCTTGTGACGATTGGAAATCAGAGTGGACAAGGCGAAGAATATGCCAAGCAAAACCAGTGGCACCCAGACCTCAGGGCTCTCGGTAATATTCCACTGAGGGCTCAAGCCCTGAGATAGCATCATATCCAAACCGCGTCCGACACTTATATAAATAGCCGTTCCGGGTATGATGCCTAAGACAGTTGCGAAGACATAATCACGCTGTCGCATTTTTAGCAACGCGGGAATAATATTCACTAGCCAAAAAGGGAAGAAAGGAACCAAGCGCATCATCAAGAGCCACCGGATTGGGCTTTGACGAAAAACCGCACAGACTTTCGCAAGAGTGTCGGTTGCTCGCTCAAAGAAAAATTTGTTCGCGACAGTTGAAGCCAGCCAAAAGATCACTACGGCACCTGAGGTTGCTGCTGTTATGACAATCGGAAATGCGATCCACCCGAATAAGGCTGCCCCCATGAGCGTTAATGTCGATGCAACAGGTAGAGACAAACTGACTGACAATAAATATAAGAGAAAAAAAATTAGCAGAGATAATAAATATTGATCTCTGATCATTTTTTTAGCCTCTGAATATTGATCAAGGGAACTTTGGACGCTGACCCATTCACGACCGAACCACATTACAATAAGTAGGGCGGCCACACCGAGAGCCCATCTTATTCGTCCCATAATGGCTCCAATAAAGTTTCGTGAGATCGCGCTCTTGAAAGACGCGAAACTCGATCACAATTCAGATACCCTATGGGCATCTCTATAGATTTCATCCGAAGAGGTTAAAGATGACGGAAATTTTTTCTGTCGGCTATCCCACAAGACGCCTGCGTCGTAATCGACGAGACGCCTTCTCCCGCGCGCTCGTGCGAGAAAATACGCTGACCATCTCACATCTAATCTATCCAATGTTTGTGCTCGATGGCCACAATGCGCGAGAACCGATTAGCTCAATGCCCGGAGTAGACCGTCTGTCGATCGACTTAATGCTGAAGCAGGCGGAGCGTGCTCATTCGCTCGGCATTCCCGCAGTTGCGATATTCCCAGTTATCCGCGAGCACAAATCTGAGGACGGGTGCGAAGCATTCAATTCTGATGGGCTCATTCAAAGAGCCATTAGGACCCTGAAATCAGAACTTCCAGATCTTGGCGTTGTTACCGACGTAGCGCTTGACCCATATACGACGCATGGACAAGACGGGCTAATCGACTCATCTGGCTACGTATTAAATGATGAAACATGCAGGGTGTTGGTGAAACAAGCCCTGTCTCACGCAGAGGCTGGTGCAGATATTATAGCTCCCAGCGATATGATGGACGGTCGTATAGGAAAAATTCGTAAAGCACTAGAGGACCGGTTTTATATCAATACGCGGATACTTGCGTATTCAGCGAAATATGCGAGTAATTTCTATGGTCCCTTTAGAGATGCCGTCGGCTCTAATGAGAGTCTTGGTCAAAAAGATAAACGTACTTATCAAATGGACCCATCAAATAGCGATGAGGCATTGCATGAGGTTGCGGAGGACTTGTACGAAGGTGCCGACATGGTAATGATCAAGCCAGGGCTGCCATATCTTGACATCGTCCAGCGAATCAAAGCGACCTTCAAAGTTCCAGTTGCCGTCTATCAAGTCAGTGGCGAATACGCAATGATTCATGCCGCGCATCAAAACGGTTGGATTGACGGGAACGCCGTCATGATGGAAAGTCTTGAATCAATAGTTCGTGCCGGAGCTAATTGTATACTGACCTACTCTGCAATTGATGCGGCCGAAAATCTCACGACTTAAAGGTAAATACTTAACGGGAAAAAAATGAGCGACCAAATTACAACTCTCACAAATGATAATCTTGATTCTGTATTGAAAGACACACAAACTCCGGTACTGGTGGATTTCTGGGCAGAGTGGTGCGGCCCGTGTAAAACGATCGCGCCAGTTTTGGAAGAATTGGCTTCTGAATATACCGGTCGCGTCGCGATTGCTAAATTAAATATCGACGATCACCGAGATGCAGCGGAGAAATTTAATATCCGTGGTATTCCTACACTTATTTTGTTCAAAAATGGTGAGCCAGAGGCAACAAAAGTAGGGGCTCTCTCGAAAAGCCAATTAGCTGCTTTTATTGATTCAAATATTTAAAGGACTGGACGAGCGCTCAGAAAGCGCCTAAGCTTAGACGGTGGAAAATTTTCCATAGCTCCCTGTTTGATTTCAGAAAACAATCTCACAAACCGAAATAGCGACCGCGGTATTAGCCGGGTTATCCAGAGAACACATGAACCTCACAGAACTTAAGAAAAAATCAATGCCGCAGCTCCTTGAGATTGCGAATAGCATGAACCTCGATAATCTTGCGCGGTCCCGGAAACAGGACGTCATTTTTTCCATCCTGAAGGCCCATGCCAAAAGTGGGGAAGACATTTACGGTGATGGGGTGTTGGAAATCCTGTCGGACGGTTTTGGATTCCTACGATCGGCAGACTCCAGTTACCTCGCAGGCCCTGACGACATATATGTCTCCCCCAGTCAAATTCGTCGATTTAACCTTCGAAAAGGTGACTCCATCTCGGGTAAAATCCGTCCACCAAAAGATAGCGAGCGTTATTTTGCTTTGTTGAAAGTGGATGAAATTAATTTCGATAAACCAGAAAATGCCAAAAATAAAATCCTGTTCGAAAATTTGACGCCTCTGTTCCCCCAAGATCGAGTCACCATGGAGCAGGGAAACGGCTCGACTGAGGACTTAACTGCAAGAATTATCGACCTTGTTTGCCCGATAGGAAAAGGCCAGCGAGCGCTTATCGTTTCGCCACCGAAAGCCGGTAAGACATTAATGCTACAAAACATCGCCAACAGTATTACGCGAAATAATCCAGAGTGTTATTTGATTGTCTTGCTGATCGATGAGCGCCCAGAAGAAGTAACAGAGATGCAACGCACCGTTCGCGGAGAAGTCGTTGCCTCAACATTCGATGAACCACCATCTCGTCACGTTCAGGTTGCAGAAATGGTGATTGAAAAAGCCAAACGTCTTACGGAACACAAACGTGATGTCATTATTTTGCTTGACTCAATCACTCGACTAGCTCGTGCCTACAATACAGTTCAACCATCGTCAGGCAAGGTTCTCACAGGTGGTGTGGATGCGCATGCGCTAGAGCGTCCGAAACGCTTCTTTGGTGCCGCCCGAAATATAGAGGAAGGCGGCAGTTTGTCGATCATTGCAACTGCACTGGTAGACACTGGATCAAAAATGGATGAGGTGATCTTCGAAGAGTTTAAAGGTACTGGTAACTCAGAATTGAATCTGGAGAGACGTGCGGCTGAGAAACGGATTTTCCCGGCAATCAATATCCGGAAATCTGGTACGCGTCGCGAAGACCTTCTCACAACAGAAGAGGAGCTGCAGCGTATGTGGATTTTACGGAAGCTTTTAGACTCAATGGAGGACCTGCAGGCCATTGAATTTTTAGTTGATCGAATAAAAACCACCACCACAAACGAAGAATTCTTCCAGTCAATGAAGAAGCGTTAAATCGCTTCTTCTATCAAGCGGCGTCTAAGACTCTCGAGCGCGTCCGTCCTACCACACTCAAGTTCGGCATGCAGTAGCAAAACCAAGGGATTTTTAGGGTCCAATTCAGTGGCACGTTCAATATGATGTTTTGCTTCGACATCTAACCCAGCTAACAATGCCAATCGTGCCTGAACAATTTCTAAAGCAAGAGAATTAGTGTGCTTCTTTGCCAGCGGATTCAGGACAGCCAAACGAGATAATGCATCGTCGTCACCAACTTCTTCAAGGCCAAGCGCCCAATCTTCACGCCATTCCTTTTTTAGAGATTTAATGAGCGGCCTTAACTCAGTGGGCTTCATGTCCAGCTCGATAGCCTTCGGAACGCTAGCCATTAAGCGTTCCGCTGATTCTAAATAACGCTGTGATTCGTCCAGTTTTTCGAGGCGTCGGGCTGCCTCTGATGCTAACAACCAGTGCAGTGCTGGTAAGGACTCAGAACTTGCATCCTTCTGCAGCACTGAAAGTGCCTGTGATGGCTCATCTCGACGCAACCACAATGCACCTTCAATCAAACGTAAATCGGCTTTTCTGTGGCGCATTCTAGCCCAAGCCCTAAATACATTAGTTGGGAATCGCCCTACCGCACCCCCTAAGCCAAATACCATCCAAAAAGCAACGGTAACCACAACGAATACAATCACGAATACCCAAAGAGACATTTCGACAGCATATCCGCCATAAGCAAAGAGAACGTAGCCAGGATCTGTTTTGACTCGATCGCCAAGGTATAGGCCGAGTGCAAGTAAAGCACCGAGAACCGCTACCCAGATTGAGGTTCTAAGGAAACTACTCACTGTTTCACTGATCCGGTAGCTAGGCGCTCTTGCGTCAACGCATCTCGATACGCCTTGAGCGCCCTGAGGCCCCGAGCTGCATCAGGTATGTTTCGAGCAATCTGAGTGTCCTCTAGGGTACTCAAAACCGTGACCACAGTCATTCCAGCGCCCTCTGTGACGTCAAAGAAGTGCCGTGATAATCGCTTGGCCTGAGCGAGGCCTGCGTCAAAAAGCTCCTGATCTTCACGAACCAAAGCCACCTTAATTTGCTCGAGACTTAGTCGAAGTACCTCACGCGCACGCCCTGCATCCGATGCAGATACAAGCGGCGTAATGGGAGCATTCACTTCTCGAATCCGGATAAATGCAGAGAGACTATCTATAAATTTCTGCACATCATCCTCGGTCGGAGCATCAGTCTCAAGGTTGAGTCTCCGTACCGGAAGTTTCAGCTCATTAAGTACAAGATCAAGTGCCATAAGTTCGGCCTGAATTCCCAATAAGTCGACGTTAGGGATCGCTGAAAGTAATTGTATATCTTGTGCGAGTTGCTCTCTTACGGATAACAGCCGGCCGTCTTCCAATTGTGCTAACAGTCCCTGCGCTGTGCGCATTAGGTTCGTCGCAGTTTCAGGATTACGCTCAATCAACAGCCTTTGATCAGCAAGTTTCAATAAATATTCAGCCTCAGCCAAGACATAACTGCTTCTGGTATCGACCTGTGCCTTGGCCAGCTCTTCGGCCACAGTCTCTACACGGTTGATGACCGAGCGATTACGTTCATCTGCCCTGGCTATTCGAGATTCAAGCCGTTCCATCTGGCTTCTAATATCGCGAGTATTTTCCTGCAGACCGAAGATTTGAACGAGCTGCGAGTTAACGGACTGAATTGCCTCGTCCACAGACTTCACGGAACGTTTCACAGTCTGAACCTCAGTCCACATGAACCACCCTCCCGAACCAACCGCTGCACATGCTACAGCACTGAGTAATGTGGCAATCCAGGAGTTCGATCTCGGCGCTTCAGATGTATTGAGAGTTTCTGTGGCTTCCGGTTTTTTATCAGAATCTAACTCTTCGCCGCTGACTGCTTGTTCGTTGACCTCAGCTGCTCTCTTTTCAGTCTTTGACACGCTCCTCTCCTTGCATCGCCAGTCTGACCGCGTTAGGTGTCGGTGAATTGATTTGATGATACCGACATCCTGACGGCAACTGTGCTTTCGCATCGGCACTCGTTACAAAATGAGTGTATTGCATAACGTTTAATTCATTTTCTGTAGCAAATTTTATGAACGCCCGTACCAAAACTGTCGAACCGTGAACAACTGCCACAATATCGTTCAAGATCTGAATTTCCGAGTCAAAACCAGCCATTAGTTCAAAAAGCTCAAGGTAAGAAACCGGATCTGACAGGGTCTGATTCAGTTTCTCGAACTGACGTCCAGAATTACGCCCTGTGACGATCAGCAATTTACTGTCGGCCGAGATCACTGACTGCATGACCTGGATGAGTGAGGCAGAGCCTGGATCAGGTGCCGTTATGACGCCTTCCACCTCTTCCCCAAGAATGTCTGCTGTTCCCGAGCCAACAGCCCACAACCGCTGTGTAGTTGGCCACTGGGTCCAGCGCAATAGGATAGCGTCAATTAGTAAGCGGGCTGACTCAGGAGATGTCACAACCACATCGCTAAATCGATCAAAGTCGACAATTGCAGGATCGAGAGAAACATCCAACGCACGGGACTGGAGACAGGGAAGTGCTATTGGGTCAAAACCAGCTCGACGAAATGAATCGGAGACCCTTGGAAACGCTGAGGGAAGTCGATTTAACCAAATCTTCATTCACGAACCCACTTGGGCGAGGAGCTTTCTGGCCCCTTGGGCTATTAGATTCTCCGCCACACGAATTCCAAGCGCTTCAGCTTCTTCCGGCGCGCCAAGATCTTCTGCCCTAAGAAGTGTTCCACAGTCCGGTGACCCCACCAAGGCGCGCAACCACAAGTCTCCACCATGTTCCATCGCGTAGGCAGCAATTGGCGCTTGACAGCCACCATTCAGATGACGGTTAAGTGCGCGCTCAGCGCGACCAGTGATTTCGCCGTGGTCGTCTCGTAGCGTCATCACCATTTCACGCGTTGCTCGATCATCTTCACGGATCTCGATTCCAAGAATACCCTGCCCACAAGCAGGCAAAATGTCCTCGGGTTTTGTCTCAAAAGCAATTCGATCAGTAACCCCTAGTCGCTTTAGCCCAGCTGATGCCAATACCAATCCATCGAACCCGCCTGAATCTAGCTTCGCTAAACGTGTTCCCAAGTTACCCCGAATAGGCGATAGCTTTAAGTCTGGGCGCAATGCCCGGATCTGGGCAATACGTCGCAAGCTCGAGGTCCCCAAGTGTGTGCCGTACGGAATGTCAGAAAAATCATTCCAAGCTTTCGTTCCGATGCGATGCACCAATGCATCCGTTGGTGTCTCGCGCGCGGTCAGACAGCATAAGTCCAGTCCATCTGGCAGCTGCATTGGCACATCTTTTAACGAATGCACAGCCAGATCCGCGCGTCCATCATACAGCGCGGTTTCCAACTCCTTCACAAAGACACCCTTACCGCCGAATTTAGTGAGCGATACGTCAAGGTGTTCATCACCTTTCGTCGAGATTTCCAGAAGCTTAATCGAGGTCTCCGGATAACTTTCTTGAAGCCGATCTTTCACGTGACAAGCTTGCCAGAGAGCCAATGGACTCCTCCGCGTTGCAATAATTAACGTTTTTTGCATGTGTGGTCCTTTGTTACACGAAGTATACTGGATGCTGGTAAGAGGAGTCTCTATGAGTCAGCAAAAGCCTAAAGCTTTATGGGGCGGTCGCTTTACGGAATCGACCGATGCGTTCGTCCAAGCGTTTACTGCATCTGTGGAATTCGACCGACGTATGGCTCGAGAGGACATTCAGGGCTCAATCGCCCACGCTACGATGCTGGCTGAACAGGGGATTCTGACTGAAACAGAGACTCACATCATTATCCACGGGCTTCGCCAGATCGAAGGCGAAATTGAGTCCGATGAATTTTCTTGGTCAATCACCCAAGAAGATGTACATATGAACGTCGAATCGCGGCTGATAGATCTAATAGGCGATACCGGCAAGAAGCTACACACTGGTCGTTCCCGAAATGATCAGGTAGCGACCGACATTCGACTTTGGCTGCGAAACACGATCGATCGTGTGCTCAGCGAGTTGACCCGATTGCAATCGGGCTTAGTTGCGATTGCTGAGCGTGAAGCAGAAACTATCATGCCTGGTTTTACGCACCTTCAAGCTGCTCAACCTGTCACTTTTGGGCATCACATGCTTGCTTGGAATGAAATGCTAGATCGTGATGCAGAGCGTCTTATTGATTGTAGACGACGGATGAATCAATGCCCCCTGGGAGCCGCGGCTCTGGCTGGAACGAGCTATCCGATCAATCGTGAGCGAACCGCAGAGCTTCTTGGCTTTGATAAGCCAACCGAAAACAGCCTTGACTCTGTCTCTGACCGCGATTTTAGTATCGAGTTTTTGAGTGTCGCCAGTATCGTCATGATGCATCTTTCACGGTTCTCCGAAGAACTCATCAACTGGAATTCGACGGCGTGGAAATTTGTCGATCTACCCGATCGATTTTGCACGGGTAGCTCGATCATGCCACAAAAAAAGAACCCCGATGTACCTGAACT
>Ga0160422_10001206_pt1 | contig 16173 bp, 14 predicted proteins | sample Fk160mmetaG_FD_108192 | JGI IMG/M metagenome (GOLD analysis project Ga0160422, IMG submission 108192) | Marine microbial communities from the Central Pacific Ocean - Fk160115 60m metaG | ecosystem: Environmental > Aquatic > Marine > Oceanic > Photic zone | place: The Central Pacific Ocean... | reverse complement strand
TGGCCCTTGCTCTTGATAACGCTCTGCTTACTTATTTCCCACCCACCAACCTCGCAGTAAAACGTCCGTTTCTGCTTAACTACCGAGCTACACAATTGATCAATTTTCTGCTGGGCTGACGTCAAATGGTAACCGAAGAGTACGACGATTTCATCGCTTGAATACCAGCGCGCTGCAATGTAGACACAACGAGAAAGCACCGAAAAAACCTACCATTTACGCGGCGATCCAACTCATCGCAGACCAGCTGCTCGTTTAGCTTACAAATGTTCAGATCAATAAAGCTATAACGCGCGGCATTACGTGACAAAACTGAATAAGTGCCCCGCGCGTCCACATGCCAAACGAAGTTCCCCAACTCAGCCCTTAAAATTAGACGACGCTGCTCGCCAAGTCCGGCTTCAGAGGCAAACAGCTTACTGACCAACTTACACAGATAAAATAGCACCTTCAAGCCGTTTTCCCCTCCAGTGTTTCCTACAGCGCGCAGGCAGCGGGTCCCGGCCGCGACGTAAAATAGAGTGCACTTTGCGCAGCATGTGGAAAAGCGTGCGAGTAAGACGCCGCCCACGCCCGGGTAAAACTGTCTTCACAGGCCTGCTCGACCAACGCCCATACGCTTCCTCCGAAACCGGCCCCGAAAGCCGAAGCGGCCAAGGCACCCTCCTGTCGCGCGAGGCGGGCCAACCCCACGGTCTCATCAACCTGATTCCCTAGTACGCTAGCACTGTACTCTTGAGATAAATCAACTTGCTTGCCAAATGCTGCCAGATCACCTGCACAGAGGGCTGCAGCAGCTGCATCAATAATCTGGCCATCCTCCAGAAGAAAGTGGCGCAGGCGCTGTTCTAGCTGGGCTGGTGCATAAGCCGCATCCGTCGCTTCTCTAAGCACAGCCCGCAAGGCTTCAGCGGCATCGGGAGCCGAACGAAGCACGTCGGCTAGGTAAACCTGGTCGCTCCCCGTCGCGCGCTGCCACACGTCGACAATAGCACGCACCTGCAGCGCCGCCCGGTTGTAAAGATCCTGTGCAGCGCCAGTCTTTTCGGCGACCACGCCGCTGAAGCCAATGACAAATACACAGTCTTTCGGCACCGCGAGCCGACGCTCCAGACGCGCAGGACAGTAGGCAAACTGGCCTAGGTGCCCCGACTCCGAGCAGAGAATAGCCGTGTGATCCTCGCTGCCGCCAAACGTGCCTACGCCGCGATCACCAGCCAGCGGACCAAAGCTCTGCCCGTTTTCAATGGTGCCCAAATAAGCGGCCCGTTCCAGGTCACTCTCAATAGCCTGACGATATACATCGCGCGCCGACAACTCGTTGCGCGCTGCCAGCGTAAGGTACGTCGCAATCATAAAGGCGCTTGAGCTACTCATTCCAGCGGCGGGAGGGAGGTCGCTCAAAAAGGCGATATCGGCACCCTGTAGCTGACCAAAATTGCGCGCGAGTCGACGCATGACCGTAAGGGGATAGTTCGTCCAACCGCTCTGAGGAACCTGCAAATCGGCTTTTAACTCACATTCAACCGATTCGTCCTGCTCAACGGCCAGCACTCTTGCGCGCCCATCAGCGCGCGGCACAGCGATCATGCAAAAGCCGCGCTCCACGGCTGAAACGATGCTGCGCCCGCCCGCATAGTCCGTGTGTTTACCCAAAACCTCGATGCGACCGGGCACAAAGTGAGCGTACGCTCCAGCCGAACCGTCAGCTCCCATTTGAACAAGCGCCTCGGCTGCCCGTGCAAATTGCCGCGCCTTAGACAGAGACTCTGCGTGAGACAGACCCGTCTCACACAGGCGTTCTCGCACGGTTTCTACCGTTAGGTCCGCTAGATTCACAGCCGCACCTCCACGCCGTCTAACAGGCGTTTTACCGATGCAATGTCTCCTTGGTTAGACAGATCCAGCACCGTCTGATGGTAGACGCGCACGGCAAACTGCACGCCCAAATTATCTACGGCATACTGCACGGCGTCGGGCAGTTCTAATTCGCCGCGCGCCGAGGGCTTAATCGCACGACACGCGGCAAAGATGCGCCTATCAAAGCGCCAGCTATTCATACTAACGCCTTGCAACCCTTTTAGCGACTGCAAAGCCGCCTCGTCGGGCTTTTCCACAATGCAACGTAAAAAGCCGTTTTCGTCCGCTTCAGCGAGGGCAAACTTGAGAATCCGCTCAGCGGGAATATTGCCGTTAGTCATCATGCCCTCCCGGGAAAACACGACCAGACCCGGTCCAGACAAAGACCGCAAACCAGCGAGGGCTTCAACGGGGTAGTAGTTGTCTGAATTGACTATAGTGAAGGGATCTTCTGCGGCAAATTCTTCTGCGGCCAATACGGCATCGGCTGTGCCGAGCGGCTCTTTCTGAACGGCACACTCAACGCGCAGGCGCTGGCAGTCTAGCTCGCGTGTGCAGTACTCCCGCAGCGCGTCGTGCTCTGGACCAATAATGAGGCAAACGCGCCCATAGCCCGCATCGGCTAACGCGCCCAGGGCGTAGTCTATAAAGGGCCGGCCTATCGGCATGAGTGCCTTAATGCCCGTCGAGGCAACAGCCGCCTGCTGTGAGTCTAATTCAGCCTGTGGATTGGCTGCGCGCATCCGCGTTCCCACACCGCGCGCCATGATTACGGCCTTCTCCATGGTTTCCTTTTCCAGTTCTCAATAATATAAGCGACACAGCGCACCATCATTCAGCCCATTTGCTCGCAGGGCCGAGAGGAACAATTGATTGACACAGGCGCTTTCTATATAATGCAGTGCATTGATGATAAAACCTGCCCACTATGACGGCAAGCAGCTACGCGGAGCCCATTCATGTCACTTTTTTTCGACCTCTCTCTCCTACCCGAAGCATCCCACCAATTCGTTGTTCTGTCCGACACGCATTACATGGTCGATCCCGGCAGCGCACCCTTAGAATTTGAGTCGCGGCGGCATCAAAGCGCACGCGCTTTCGCTGCACTTCAGACCGCCGCGGCACTGCCATGCGACTTTGCCGTGCATTTGGGCGACTTGGTGCAAGAGTACCCCGATACGCCCGACTTTGAACGCGCGCTAGACGAAGCACTAGCCCAATTCCGGGAAAGCGGCTTTAACCCTCAGCACGTAGCCGGAAACCACGACGTGGGCGACAAGCCCGACACCTCTATGCCAACCCATCCCACGGACGAGGCTAGCCTCGCATCCTATCACAGTCGCTTCGGTCCTTCACACTACGCCTTCGACTGTGGCCCGCTACGCGCTATTGTGCTCAACTCACAAACTTTCAACACGCCCTACAATGCCGAACAGCGCGCCTTTTTTGAACGCGAGCTTAGTGAGCACACGGCTCGGCGCATCGCCGTTTTCTTACATCTTCCTCCCTACCTGTGGGATGCTGCCGAGCCGGACTGGGGCCACTACGACAACATCGGCGAGCCCGATCGCACTTGGCTGCTCGACCTACTCGTGGCGCACGACGTAGAAATTCTCTTCTGCGGACACGTGCACTTTGCCTTTTACGATCGCCTGCGCAACACACGGATGGTCGTCGTTCCCTCAACGTCTTTTACCCGACCCGGGTTTGGTCATCTCTTTGCCAGTGCACCAGCACCAGAACAAGGTCGAGACGACTGCGACAAATTGGGATTCTACTTCTGTCGACTCGTCGGCGATCGCATCGATCTACACCATGTGCGAACGGAAGGCAACGAGACGCTGCAGTCAGACCAGACGCGCTTTCTGACGCGCACGCCTGACGCGCTCGACGGTGCTCCACTTGGATGGACACTGACCCATGCGCTCTGTCCTACGGCACAGGTGCCGATCACGTTTCCCTCTGTCGTGCGCCAGCACGTGCGCAACGATTATCCATTCCTTTCCATTATAGAGTCCGGTGCAACCTGTGTGCGCGTGCCATGGACAGACCTAGGCGACTCGCTGCAGAAACGCCGCCTACAGATGCTGCGCAGCGAGGGCGTGCGCGTGCACGTCTTTGCGCCTCACATGGAAAACGTAAACCTGCACACCTTGCTAGACGACCACCCCAACGCAGCCGATGCGTGGGAAGTGCAACTGACCGGCAGTCCGTGGCCAAGCAGCGAATGTTTGATGCATCTAGCCGACTGCCAGCGCCGCACTCCGCTGGCTTTATGTCCCGTGCTGCCCGGTCAAAAAGTCTACGGCAAGCAGCACCCGCGCACGCGCATCGGCTACCGCGTTGACGAACTGGTCGAACTAAACGCGCGGCTCGCCCAGAGCGACCTGCGCATCGAGAGCGTCTGCTGCCGCATCGACGGCGACGGGCAGCCCATCGAAAGCGTAGACGCCTATCAAGCCTTGCCCTCCCTTTCGCACATTGGGCGGGTGGACTGGCTGCTGAGCCTACCGCACCTCGATGACAAGGCTCATGCCCTGCTGGCCTGTCGCGCACTCTTTGCCACCGCCGCGCTGCCCGACGGCTACCTCTTTGTCGATCCGCCGCAGGATCTAGACCGCACCATGGACGCGTGCCACGGCCTGCTCGATACGCGCTGCAATCCACGTCCGACCTTTCACGCTCTGCGCTCGCTCAACACGCTGCTGCACACCTACCGGGGCAGCGGCTACACGCATACCAAAGGGGCGTATAAAATGCACTCATCGCTCGGCCGCATCGAACTACTATCTGCCGACGAGGAACCGTCGCTTCGTGGCCAAGAGGTGCGGTTGTATGATCTGATTAACGGCACGGTAGGAAAAGGGAATGATATGGGAGATACAAATGCTGAACCAACCCTTCAAGTGTATTGGTCAAACCTATAAGGGAATCGTTGAGTCGCATTAATGGGTTGACCGCTCACCTTAATTTATTACTCATTAAAGCGAGTCAGCTCGTCAATCCCAAACGGATATGGCCACAAACCCTAGCGCCCAATTCTAACGCATCCATGTCCACCGCGATTTTTACTTACGGCTCGCTGCTCTTTACCGAGATTATGCAGGCCGTCACGGGAAAGCTATTCCCGTCGCAAAGCGCCATACTGAGAGATTACGCTCGCTACGGCGTGCGCGGTGCCAACTACCCGGGCATTGTCCCCTCACCCGGCGCTTATGTAGAAGGCCAGCTCTATCAAGACGTCGACCAAGCGGCCGTGGAGCACCTCGACTTCTTCGAGGGCGATCTCTACAGGCGCATTTCAGTAGACGTGGACACCGACAGCGGCATAGTACAAGCCCAAACCTATATTATCCCGCCCGACAAAGCGCACCATCTAAGCAAAAAGACGTGGGATCCAGACGCGTTTAGAGCACGCGACTACGACACCTTTCTCAAACAGTGTAAACCCCTATTTAGAGGCGGAGCGCACAGACCGTAACGCACCCCTTTTCGCGGGGAAGAACCCGATGAACGAGCGCCAGAAATATCTATTTGATTTACAGGGTTACTTAGTAATAGAAGACGTGCTGAGCGAAGCGGACGGCGGGTTTGCCTGCGTGCCCGGCAGCCACAAGTCGGATTTCTCCGTGCCGCCTAAAGACCGCAAAGAGCTCTTCGCCTTTAGCGGACCGCTCGTACGCAATATCGCCGCCCCACGCGGAGCGGCCATCGTCTTTACCGAAACACTGGCACACGGCGCCGCCTCTTGGCAGAACGACGAGCCGCGCTACGGCCTGTTTTACAAGTTCAACGACCGCGCTGCCATCTTCCACGCCCAAGAAACACGCCGTCCTAGCGCCGAGGCCTTTGTCCAGATGACGGACAATCAGAAGTGCTACTTTAACCTGGCCTACCAAGCTTTTGGACCAGCAGACAATCCGCGTAACGAAGAGCCACAGTTTGGCTGAACACTTGACTTCCTAGCTCCAAACGCCAGCGTCTGGATAGTAGCCGATATCGGCCGCTGTCAGGCGCGCCCCGTGCTCGCGCAGCCGTTCCCTAAAGCTGTTCCAATCGCGCGCTTCCTTGGGCGACCACGCGACTTCGGCTAGCGCCACGACGCGCGGAAAGAGCATATAAGCAACGTCCTCCGACTGCGGCGTGCCCTCCGTCCACATCGTGCCTTCGACGCCGAGGATGTGGTGCACGCGATCGGTGTCCAGATCGGCGGGAATTGGCTCGTAGGAATAGACGTTTTCCAGCGTGTTGACGCTCAGACGTCCACGCTCGTCTTCGCGATCGTAGTGACGGCGATCAAAATAGACGTGCGACTCAGGTGCCATCACTACATCGTGACCGGCGGACGCTGCTACGAGACCGCCCTGCTCGCCGCGCCACGACATAACGGCCGCCTCTTTGGCTAACCCCCCTTCCAAGATCTCGTCCCAGCCGATAGGCTTTTTGCCGCGCGCAGCCAGCCAAGCGGCAAAGTGGCGTACAAAGAAACTCTGCAACTCCTCTTCGCTCTGCAGCCCCTCGTCGCGCATGCGCTGCTGGCAACGGGGACACGCCTTCCAGCGCGTCTTGGGGCATTCGTCGCCGCCGATGTGCACGTAGTCGTCCGGAAAGAGGGCCAACACTTCTTCAAAGACGTCTTCTAGAAAGCGAAACGTGGCATCGTTGCCGGCGCAGAAAACCTCGTCGAATACGCCCCACTCTGTCACGACCTCGAACGGTCCACCCGTGCAGGAGTACTCAGGGTAGGCCGCTAGGGCCGCCTGCGCGTGACCGGGTAATTCGATCTCAGGCACGACGCGAATGTGACGCTTCCGCGCATATTCTACGACCTCGCGTACGTCACTAGGCGTGTAAAAGCCACCGTACTGCGAGCCGTCCTCTCCAGTGCGCCACGCACTCACTTCATGCAGCTTGGGATACTTATCCACGGCCAAGCGCCAGCCTTGGTCTTCAGTCAGATGCCAGTGAAATACGTTGTACTTGTGTTGGGCCATCCAGTCTAGGTAACGCTTCACAAAGTCGACGGAAAAAAAGTGGCGGCACACATCCAGATGCATACCGCGCCAGGCAAAGCGCGGGGCGTCCTCTATGTGCGCGCAGGGCAGCTGAGCCGTGCCGGCGCAGTCAACGGGCAGCAGCTGGCGGATCGTCTGCGCGCCGTAGAAAAGTCCGGCTGACGAGCGGGCGGCCAGATGTAAACCATTCTCATCAATGAATAGCTGGTATTCCTCGTCGGGTAGGGCTGTATTCTCTTCCAAGATGAGAGCACCGCCGTCGTCGGCCGCCTCTAGTGCAATGCCGGCTTCGGCCAGCAGTCCCTGTACGGCGGGCAGGGCCGCGCTGGCCGCCCCGCGTGCGGTAATAGATTGACCGCTGTGCAGCGCGTAGGTGCCGTCGCGCTTCTGGACGCTGACCGGCTGTGGTATAATCGATAGGCTCATGTACTTCCCCTGTGTGTTGTGGTGTGCGCTGCGCGTGGTCTAAGCAACGCGATAGCGCTCGATGACGCCCATATCCACTTCTATGCCCAGACCCGGACTCGAAGGCACGGTAAAGTGACCATCGGACAGATTCAATCCACCGGCTAACACGTCGGCTTCGCGCGTAAAAGGGAGTTCGTCGCACGGCAAGGTTGCATTGGGCAAGGTCGCCTGCAGGTGCACCGAGTACGTGGCTAATATGCCCGTGCACAATCCACCCATTTGTATCCAGCAGGGCACATCTGCCGCTTCGGCTAGCGCTGCGGCTTTGCGGACCTGCGCTGCCGATCCCCCCAAATTGACGTAGTCGACACACTCGGCCTTAAGCGCAGTCAGCACGCCGGTTGGCGCGCCTAAGTGCAGAGCGATGGGGATGTGTGTCTTCTCACGCAGCATGCGATACCATTCGAGGTTGTTCTTCAACATGGGATCTTCAAAGACGGCGACTGTGCCAACGGCCTCCAACTCATCTGCCAATCGCGCGGCCGTGGGCAATAGGGCAAACTGCGTGTTGGGATCGACGCCTATCGTGTACTCCGGCCCGGTCGCCTCTTTCATCTGGCGCGCCGTCTCGACAATGTTCCACGAGCGCGCTTTCAGCTTGTGGTTTACAAACCCAAGGCGCTGACCCACTTCCGCCTCGGCCGCCGTTTCGTGCGGCTCCATGGGACAGGACCAGTAAGAAACGGGCACGCGATCGCGCACCTGCTGACCAAAAAAGCGATGCACAGGCAGACCGTATGCACGCCCGGCAATATCGAGCAAGGCACAGGTAAACGCATCGGGCTGGGCAAAGGGGTCCAGCGCCAACGGATCTTGTCCGACCAGTTCTTCGGCGGTCACTGCGTGTGCTGCACGCGTACCCTGGTACTCACCCCATCCCACCAACCCTTCGTCCGTCTGCACCCGGCACAGCGTGATATCATAAATCTTGGGAAAGTAGCGCACGATCGGTGCAATCGGCGGTATCTCCACTTCGTATAGATCAACCTGCGTTATCTTCACGTAACACCTCCTCTTATGCGGTGCCGCAAAGATAGGGCGCAAAGAGGTTTACATCTATCCCCGCTATTGTACTTCCTTTCAACTAGGCCGGTATCGCTTGATCGGGTGCAGCCCTATGTGTAGTTTGCAGCAAAAAGCGGAGGCTATATTGAAGATAAAAGCGATCCACACCTACCTGCTCTCTACGGCAGCGCTCTCAAGGCAAACCACGTACGAAGAGACGGCCGGACTCGTCCTACCCGAACGCGCCGTGGATACTTCAGGCTATCGCGGCCGCCTCGACGAGCGCCACCGCTGCGTCTACCCACGCGACCGCTCCACGCTCTTAGTGTGCGTAGAAAACGACGGCGGTTTGCGCGGCTGGGGCGAAGCGCACGCGCCGGTCGTACCGCGTGTGGCGCAGACCGTCGTTACAGACTTGCTGGCGCCGATCATCGTCGGCCAAGACGCACGGCACATTGCCCCGATTTGGGAGCAGATGTTTTCCTCTATGCGCCTGCGCTCTCACACGCAGGGCTTTACGGCCGAAGCCATTGCCGGGGTGGATATCGCACTGTGGGACCTGCTCGGTCACTATCGCCAAGAGCCCGTATGGATGCTTTTAGGTGGTGCATTCAGCACAAAGCTGCCAGCCTATTCGTACGGCGTGCCGGGCGCAACCGTGGCAGACCGCTTGGCAACCATAGAAGAGGCCCTAGCGCAGGGGTTTAACGCTCTCAAATGTTCCTGCGGACGGGGCAGCCTGCAAGAGCAGATGGACGTCGTGCGCCCGCTATCGGAGGCTATAGGCACGCGCGGACGCCTATTAGTCGACGCACACGGCGCGTTTGATCTGGCCGATGCCCTAACTTTTGCTCGCTTCTTGCAAGAATTGGGGAACGTCGAGTGGTTTGAGGATCCACTCGTTCCCGAAGAGCGAGACGGCTACGCGCGCCTGATGGAGGGTACGCCGGGGCTGCGCATAGCCATGGGTGAGACCGAGTGCAATCGCTACGGCGTGCGCGATCGGTTGCTGAATCGCCAGTGCGACGTGCTGCTGCCCGACGTCTGTCGAGCCGGCGGCATTAGCGAAACGTGGCGCATCGCGCAGCTGGCCGACGCGTTTGGCATCGGATGGGCGTCGCACGTGAGTATATCCACGCCGCTGCACCTGGCGGCCGGACTGCACGTCGGCGCGGCCACGGCCAATTTTCTCGTCTCTGAGTATCCGTCTCACTTTGCCGAAAGTCCGTTAGGCCCGGCGCTGTGCCGCCGCGCCCCCACTCCGCAGAATGGTTCGATCGAAGTAGGAGACGAGCCCGGACTGGGCGTGGAACTAGACGAAACACGCCTAGCCGAGTTGACGTTGGCACAGCAAACCATAAGCGCTTAACTTGCTGCGGTGAGGACGCACGGAAACAAACCCATTTACCCACGTGGAGCACGACGATGAACGACAGCGCTTTTTCGCTCAGCGAGCAACAAGTACGCTTTTTCGAAACTTTCGGCTACCTTGGTTTTCCCGGACTAATGGCGGACCGTACTGACGAAATCATAGAAGCCTTCGAAGCTGTTTGGAGCGAACGAGGCGGTGGTCATAACGGCCAGCCGCACGCCGGCGAGGCCCGTTCGTGCATCGTGCCCTTTATCGATCAGAGCGCCGCTCTCTCTTCGCTCATAGACGACCCACGCATTCACGCGCTGGCTACCACCCTGCTCGGCGATGACTTCAACTATATGGGCAGCGACGGCAACTACTACGTTGGCGATACGGGCTGGCACTCCGACGGCTGGCACCCCAAGGGCAAGCCGCAGCATCTCAAGATCGCGTTTTACTTAGATCCGCTCACGCGCGACAGCGGCGCGCTGCGCGTGATCCCAGGCAGCCACCGAGACGGGGATGGCTATGCCGCATCCCTGCAGGAACAGATCCGCCACAGCCCCGATCAGTGGGGTTTGGAAGGGCACGACGTGCCGGCCGTAGCGCTAGAAACGCAACCGGGCGACCTAGTGTGCTTTAACCACAACACCAAGCACGCAGCCTTTGGCGGCAGCACAAAACGGCGAATGTTCACTATCAATCTGTGCCAGCGCTATCCGGAGGAAAGCGTGCAGGATCTGCGCGACTATTTATCCGGTGCGGCGCGCTTTTGGGTCGAACGGGCCTACGGACCGCAGATGCTGGCCACGGCCGGTCCCGAACGCATGTGTCATTTAGAACAGGTCATGGCCAATGATGGACACCTAGCCGAGTTATCACGTGAGGCACGTGAAAAAATGACCGAGCCGTCGCGTGGATAGCGCGTCTCTCAGAGGCTATGAATCGGAACAGCGCAGAAACAGAGGAGAATAGCATGCCGAAGGATAAATCCATTTCTCGCCGCGAACTTTTAACTATCACCTCGGTTACAGCGGCATATGCCTTGATGTCGAAAACAGCCTTGGGAAAGGAACCCAAGACCGTAGAGACCATACAGGATGTAATTCGGTCTCAACTGCCCGGGCGCCTTGGAGATCCGAATTTGACCTTGGTGAACGATTCACGCGCTGACCCCCGCATCACGGCCATTTTTCGGTCAGCGGGAGTCAGCGGTTTCGGCTTAGAACCAATTCCGCTGGATGCATCGATTGAGCGGTGCCGCGCCTGGTTACAACGATTCGAAGAAGAGTCGGCAAAACAGAATGAATCGTTGTTCAGCCGAATGCCGCAATTTGACGACATTGATCGAACAACAGAAGTGATTACTGGAGTAGACGGTAACCAGATTATGCTATTTCTACACCGCCCTAAGCAGGTCGGTGACTCGATTCCTTGCATAGTGCACGCGCATGGAGGCGGAATGGTTTTGACCAGTGCGGCAGACCCACTCTATGTGCGCTGGCGGAACGAACTCGCACGTTCGGGTTGCTTGGTCATTGGTGTAGAGTTCCGCAATGCGGCGGGCCAGCTCGGAGACCATCCCTTTCCAGCGGGCCTCAACGACTGCGCGAGCGCACTGCAGTGGGCGAATTCTAAGCGAACTGCGCTTGGCGTCTCAAATCTGTTGATCTCCGGCGAATCGGGGGGCGGGAATCTCGCGCTGGCGACGGTGCTCAAAGCAAAATACGACGGCTGGATAGAACAGATCGACGGGGTGTTCGCACTGTGCCCAGATATCAGCTGCAAGTATCTGGACGCAGAGCCTCAGCTACTGTCATTGAAAGAGAATGAGGGCTACATAGTAGACACCAGCCATCTGGGACCATTGCTTTCCCGAGTATACGATCCGACCGGTGAGAACGCTAGGAATCCACTTGCTTGGCCGTATTACGCTGAGCCGTCAAACCTTGCCGGCCTCCCTCCGCATGTGATTTCGGTCAACGAATTAGACCCGTTGCGCGACGAAGGTTTGGCCTACTACCGAAAGCTCGTCTCGGCAGGCGTACCCGCCGTCGGACGCATAGTTGCAGGCACTCCACACGGAGCAGACATTGGCTTACCCGACGTAATACCCGAAGTCTTCCGCGCAACCGTAGGCGCAGTGGCCTCGTTTGCTAAGGGGATTGCGCTACAAAGTCGGTAACGCGCGAAACACATGTCTCGCACCAAATCTGCCTTAAGAATCGGCTACAGTTACCGCGACGGTTACAATTGATACGCGTGCTCAATACGGTCTACCTTATCGCCGAGGCGGCTATTGGCAATGAGGTAGACCGAAGACCTGGCATAAGGGCTGACCAGTAGGGCAATTTAAAGACGGTAATGAGTTTGGTATATTGAAACGGCTTCGAAGATTGATGCGGTTTAGGAAAAAAATCTAATTTCATATGAGGAGAAATTCCAGTGAAATATATTTCTTTTATCGTCTTAGTAGCATTCAGCGTAACCTCCAGCTATGCTGCTGTCGGTTTAGAGATTACTCCAATTCGGTCACTTGCAGATGATTTAGAAGTTGTCGGGGCTGACAAGTGGTGGTTGCATCAAATGGTCGCAAAGGCAGAAAAGGTTAGTAACCGTCCAGAAATTAAAGCGTCTGCGGCAGATGGTTATCAAGCTGGAGTTGCTTCTGGTGAGATTGGGAATGATACACGCGCGGTTTTCTGGGGTTTAAGCGCCCCTACGCCGGAGGCCAGAATAGCCGGCCCGTCTCATTTATTGGGCATAGCGGGAACAAGTAGCAAAGCATCCAAAGAGGTGAGGAGTATTGCAGCACAAACAGAAGGACAAAGATATACTTATTTGAATCAAAATAGCGATAATGCCGAAAACGTAAAGGAGAAACGTTCAAATCAACGCGGGGTCTTTGTATTTGTGGCAGTAGTTGCTGCTTTGATTTTAATCCCATTGCTGAAGTTGGGAGCAGCAGGTGGCGCTGTGTGCGCGCCATGTTAATCTGGTAACGGATAGGCGTGATCGGTATAAGATCCCCGGGTGGCCGCGGACAACTCGTGAGCGATCTCGGCCCAACCGCGCAAAAGTGCCGGCGCTATTCGCTTTCCCTGTCCATTAGCACACTGATTTACGTCAGTGGAACAAGGACCGGAATTACCGGGCGGATCATAATCCAAACCAAAACAAACGCCTGATTCGTGCCACCACTTCAGCTAAAGATGTATACATATGACAATCGGCCGAATATACCTCAAACATTACACATGTTTATGGCGCTTTATCAATCAGAATTCGCCGTCCATACACTCAGACTATCCCGGAATCTTAATCCTTAAGTATTCACAATAGATTTCAGCAGAGGATAAAACGCCTCAGCCTGACGCATAAAACCCAAATCCGTTGGGTGCGAGCCGTCGACCGTGTCCTCGCCGTCAGCACCCAACAACCGATCGCCATGTAAGTAGTGTAAATTGTCTACACCTTCGTCCTGTAAGGATGCGTAAACCTGGCGCAGCGCAGCACGATTGGCACGGTTAGACTCGGCTCGATCCACGTGCAAGAAGGCGTCAGCATAGGTGCGATCTTCTACGAGCACAATGGGCGTACCCGGCCGCGCGGCGCGCAGCAGATGCACGACCTCTGGGGCGCGTTCGGCCACTAAGTCTCCCTTCATATTGGGCAGACAGTCAATCACGTAGACGGCCGCATTGATCTCGGCCATCAATTCGACGACCGACCGATCCATGTGGCCGTTGCCCGAAAAGCCCAGGTTGACGACTGGCCAGTCTAGCCAACGACCCAGAAACGCCGTGTGACAGGTACCGGTGCGCGAAGAGCAGCCTCCCTGCGTAATGGAAGTACCGTAAAAGACAATTGGCCTGTGCGGCGAAGTAGAAGCCGGCGCTACGAGGGCTCCTTCTGGCACGCCTACGGCCAACTCCTGCACACCGTTGTAGAGCGGCAGGTAAAGTAGGTATTCGCGCACGCCAGGAGGCAAATTCGCACACAGCTGTACGCTGTTGGTCTGCCCTGTCGGCTGCCCCACGGCCAGCCAGCGCCAAGCATTCTCTAAGCGCACATATAGATCGAGACCGCTGACACCCGTGGCTGGCATATGCTCCATCGCTAGACGCTTCTTGCGTAGCGTCCATCTGGCGTGGAGGGCTGTTGCGTCACTGTTAAAACGCGCGCAGATCCCCGCGCTGTCACGGCTCAGATTCCACACCGGGTCGGGAACGTTACCTTGGGCACGAGCAGGCAGACGATCATAAAAGTTCTCCACGTCGTCGAATCCCCTACCCTCTACGGTCAACTTATTCACGTCGGACCACTGTATGGAATCACTCATTAGCGGATATCCTCCTCGCTGTAGGCTAGCACGATATTCTGACCTCTAATGGTTATTTTAGGAGATCGCGCAGCAGTTATACAATACTGTGTAAGTAGTGCTTCAAGCTACAAACTCCCCGCCGTAGAAACGCCTAGGTCTGCCCCTAAAACCTGCGTACAGTTGTAGCCGGGCAGGCCCGTTATATTACCGCCCGGATGACAGCACGAACCGCACAGGTATAGTCCCTCAATGCACGTACGATAATGCCCGCTCCAGCAAAAGGCCGATTGTAGCCGACTTGCCCGTGTTCCAGCGAAACAACTAGTAGATCGCCGTAACGCATATTGGGCAGCGTACGTTCAACGTCAAGCGGACTACACACAAATGTTTCTAACACGGCCTCCCGCACGTTGGGCGCGTAGTCTGACCAATTTTCGATCATGCGCTCGCCGTGAGTTCGGGCTGCATTATCCCAGTTCTTTGCATCGCCCCCCAACGCATAAGGCAGCTTCTCCCACATGAAACCGGTGTAATACCCTAGCAGCGCCTGAAACGGATCAAAAAGCGTAGGACAGGATCCCCACATCGTCGGCGGCGGTATGCTACCGCGTTCGTGGTGATCCACAATCGCATCAAACTGTGTTGCATCGTCCAATCCCATAATGACCATGAATCCGCTCTTGACGTGCGGGTAGTCACCCTCCGCTCGATACACCGGGCGCTCGTTTAGGTGGGCATAGACGCCGAAGAGGGGTGCCAGCACGTTGTAGCGAAACCGTGCCGCACGATCGCGCCATCCGGCGTCTATTAGAGACTCATCTAACAGGTCGAGAAATGTTTGATGAGGATTGAGACCCGATGCAACAAATTGGCATGCGCGCAGCGTTTCGCCCTGCACCGTCTGCACGCCTACAGCGCGACCACTATCGACCATAATACGCACCAGCGACGTTTCGGTTTGCACGCGGCCGCCATATTCTTCAACAGCGTGCACCAACGCGCCGGCCAGATTGGCTGATCCTCCAACGCACATTTGCGCTTTGCCATCGCTAGCCAGCAGGGCGGGTATGTGGTGACCAAAACCCGGTGCACACGGGTCGACCTCGCGCAGTCCGTTAAAAAATAGCAGGCCTGCCCGAATAAGCGGATGGCGAAATTCGCGCTGCACAAATTCGCGTGGCGAGTAAGCGCTCGTCTCTAATAGCAAACGCCCCTCGGGACGAGCTGCCAGCGCACGCAGACGGACTTCGGGCGAAAGCGGAGGTGCCTGCGCCTCTGGAATCAGGATATGCTGCACTATGGGTCGAAAAGCATCGCGCCAGTAGCGCAGACGCTCGGCGTCACAGCGGTCAAAACGCGCGAAAGAGGTCACCGTCTTTTCAAAGTCCGTCCACCACTCCAAGGCACGCCCGTCGCGCGTTAACATGACCACGTTGAGCTCGGGTTCGATATAGCGCGCCCCACGTCGTGACAATTCCAGATCATGATACCAAAGAGTCTATGTAAGTGCACGGTGGTAAAAAGAGTGGGTATTGTGCAAAAAACCGTTGTGGTCTTCCGTGCGCAGACCGCCTCCAACGGTTTGGGAGGACTCCAAGCACACCACGTCTAATCCGGCCCGGCACAGGTATGCTTGGAGCACGAGGCTGTTGTGCCCAGACCCTAATATGATCCCGTCGTGCGTAGTATCCACGTACGCGCTTTACTGGTCGACCAGCTTGGTGAGCACAGACCGGTTAAGCCTTTTCATAGTCGGTTCTTTCTTTCCATCGGGAAAATAATTTGGACAAGTATACCGAATCATCCACATTGTAACCACACTACACAGAGCTGCTAAAAACAGTGTAGCTCTATCAGAGGAGATACCAAATGCAGGGAAAGCAGCAAGATCCCCACATTCAATACGTGCCTATCGCCACCGCTACAGCAGTACATCCGCGCAATGACTCTGCATCTATAGTAGAACTAGCTAATGAGGAGGTTTTTATGGTGTGGATCGAGATGCACGCCAGCCCGCTGGGAGGTAATGATGAAGCGCCGTCCAGCATCGCCTCCATGCGCTCAACAGACGGCGGGCTCACCTGGGGCCAATACCGCATTGAAGTATCTCCCGGTGAGGGAGATCTTAGCATTTACAACCCGAGCTT
>Ga0160422_10001205_pt1 | contig 16185 bp, 9 predicted proteins | sample Fk160mmetaG_FD_108192 | JGI IMG/M metagenome (GOLD analysis project Ga0160422, IMG submission 108192) | Marine microbial communities from the Central Pacific Ocean - Fk160115 60m metaG | ecosystem: Environmental > Aquatic > Marine > Oceanic > Photic zone | place: The Central Pacific Ocean... | reverse complement strand
CTTTCCAAAGGAGAAGGTGTATATGTTTGGGATGTAGATGGTAAAAAATATTTTGACTTTTTATCTGCTTACTCTGCTGTTAATCAAGGTCATTGTCATCCTAGAATTGTTCGTGCACTTCAGGAGCAATCCGAAACTTTAACATTGACTTCTAGAGCTTTTCATAATGATGTTTTAGGTCAATATGAAAAGTATGTTACAGCACTTTTTGGTTATGATAAGGTTTTGCCAATGAATACAGGTGTTGAAGGTGGTGAGACAGCAAATAAGTTAGCTCGTAAATGGGGTTATCAAAAAAAAGGTATTAAGGAGAATAAAGCAAGAATTATTTTTGCAAAGGGAAACTTTTGGGGAAGAACCTTAGCTGCGATATCAAGTTCAGATGATCCAACTTCATATGAAGGGTTTGGTCCTTACATGCCAGGCTACGATTTGATTCCTTACAATAATCTAGATGCGCTTGAAGAAGAACTTAAAGATTCTAATGTCTGTGCTTTCATGGTTGAGCCTATTCAAGGTGAGGCAGGTGTTGTAGTTCCTGATGAAGGTTATTTGACTGGCGTTCGCTCCTTGTGTGATAAGTATAATGTTTTATTTATTGCTGATGAAGTTCAAACGGGAATAGCTCGTACTGGTAAAATGTTGGCAACAGATTATGAAAATGCTCGACCAGATATATTAATTTTAGGAAAAGCTCTTTCTGGAGGAGTCTTTCCTGTTTCTGCAGTATTAGCTGATGATGATGTGATGCTTTGTATTCAGCCTGGTGAGCATGGTTCTACTTTTGGTGGAAACCCTCTTGCTTGTAAGGTAGCACAAGCTGCTCTTGAAGTAGTTATAGATGAGAATTTAGCAGAAAATGCTTACCGATTAGGGAAGATTTTTAGAAGAGAAATGAGGGCTATTGAAAGTGATATGGTTACGCTCGTTAGAGGTAAAGGCTTATTGAATGCAATTGTTATTAAGCCTAAAAATGGTAAGGAAGCTTGGGATGTTTGTTTGAGACTTCGTGATAATGGCCTTCTTGCAAAACCTACGCATGGAGATATTATCCGTTTTGCGCCTCCTTTAGTCATGACTGAAGCTCAATTAATGGAGTGTATTGAGATCATTAAAAAAACGATTCTTTCTTTTTAATTTTTTTTTAGTCTAAATCATATACAATGAAAAAAATATTTTTAGTTTTTATAGCCTTGGCATTTTCATCTTGTTCTACAAAAGAATATCAATATTTTGGTATTGAAATAACGGATAAAGTGACTCATTCTTATGCAGCTGTTTTTGAATTGGCTCAAAGTGGACCAGTGGAGAATGTCATTCTCGATGGTGTTATTACACAAACCTGTGCCAAAAAAGGTTGTTGGATGGATGTTAAAGTGGCTGAAGGCGATACCTTGATGGTTCGTTTTAAGGATTACGGTTTTTTTGTTCCTAAAGAAGGTGCTGAAGATTTGAGAACAGTAATGCATGGGACTGCCAAAATGGATACCATTTCTGTTGATTTATTGCGACATTATGCTGAAGATGCTGGTGATACAGAAGACGAAATAATGCAGATTACAGAGCCTCGTTTTGTGCTAGAGTTTATTGCAGATGGAGTGTTAATTGAGCAATGAAAAGAAATCTAGTTGTAGTTAGCTTACTTATACTTGTATATTCTTGTCAGCAAAGTACAAAGGTCCAAAATTACCCAAATGAAATGAGTGAAATGGCCTTGTCTATGCGAACTATGGTAGATAAGCTAAAACAAGCTAAAATTGATATTGAATTAGGCGTTACTCCCAATCTTTCTTTTGAAGACTTTAAAAATGAACATTTTACTGATTCTAGTTTTCAGAAAGAAGGTTTTAATCCTATGGCAGATGCATTACTTATCGCATCAAATAAATTTGATGTATCTCCTTCAATAGATAATTATGAGATTGTTGTGAATACTTGTAGGTCATGTCATGAATACTTGTGTCCTGGCCCCCTAGAGATGATTAATTCACTTGATTTAAATTGATTTAAATACTTCTTTTAAGAATCATCTCTTTTAATCCATTAACGAAAGTATCCGAAGAATTTAAACTTTCTACAAGTTGTACTTTTTCTCCACCGTGTTCTTCAAATAATTCTTGGTATTCATCTCCAATTTCAATAATTGTTTCTAGACAGTCAGCTACAAATGCAGGAGAAAAAACTAATAATTTTTTTGCACCTTTTTTAGCTAAATCAACGATAATTTCATCAGAAAATGGTTCAACCCAACCCCTTCCAAGTCTTGATTGAAAGCCAACGGTGTAGTCTTCTTCGTTTAACTTAAATCGTTTCGCAAGCTGAATTGCAGTTTCATAGCAAGTGGCTTTGTAGCAAAAAACATTTTCATCGTTAATACCGTGTTCACAATCGTTATCTTTACATAAACCATCTTTATAGACTTTGTCTACATGACGCTCAGGAAGCCCATGAAAGCTAAAAAGAATATGGTCATATTCTTTAAAATCATGTAAATTACCTTTTTCTTCAAAACCTTTTAAGTAAAATGTTTCGTTGTAAAATTGTGAAACAAAGCTTAGTTCGGGAATTACCCACCATTTTTTCATCACATCCATGGCTTCTTCAATTACAGAACCATTTGTCGCTGAAGCGTAATGTGGAAATAATGGGAGAATAATGATTTGCTTAAAATTTTTCCCTTCCCAGCTTTGTAATTTTTTCTTTAAAGAAGGTTTTTTGTACCGCATTGCATACTCTACGTGGTAGTCACTTCCCAAAACATTTTTTAGTTTTTCACACAAATCATGTGTATGGTATATAATCGGTGAACCTTTTTCAGTCCAAAGATCTTTATATATTTTTGCTGATTTAGGAGCTCTAAAAGGAACTATCAGTCCATTAACAAGAATTTTTCTAAGAATCCATGGAATGTCAATAACTCTTTTGTCATTTAAAAATTGAAATAAATAACTACCCACATCAATTGTTTTTGGTGAGTCTGGGGTACCTAAATTTACTAATAGAACTGCTATTTTTCCTTTCATTTAATGATTTTTAGTAACGCAAATTTACTTAATTAGTAGATACTACAGTATATACTTTATATGATGTTATTTAATTGATTAATATTTTAAATATTGATAAAGTTATATAATAATATTTGTTAGGTGATTAATTGCTAAAAAAATTATATAATTTGTTTATATTAGCGTCAAAGTAGGTTTTTTAAATCCTTATCAAATATTATAGGTTTTAATTAATGATTCTAGTATTTTTTTAAAATTAATTTGGCTTCAAATTATTTGAAATTTTTGAGCAAAATTTATTTTTTTAATAATTGATTATAACTTTCTATTTTGGTCTCTTTTTTGCATTGAAATAGTATGTTGATTTAATTTATTGGATTTTTTGATATTTATACCTTAAATAGGTAATTAATTAAAAATTAGAATATATACTGTAAAACCCTCAGATCATGAGTCGTAAGTTATTTTATATTGTTTTTATTTCTCTATTGTGTTTCTTTCTAAGTGCATCTGCACAAGAGGATTGTGAATTACCACTACCATATTCAGGAAACACTGGTTCAAATATGACAGTTTTTTTTACCTCTGGAGCAATTGATGCACTTCCAATATCTTCTGACTCACCTTATATAGTTGCCATTTCTCCCGATGGATTAATAGTAGGTAGTGCTTCTGTCGCTTCAACAGATTTAATAGGTGGTCAGCAATCTCTTGCAGTATGGGGAGATGATACTGCTACACCTGAAGTCGATGGCGCATTAACAGGAGATGCATTGACTTTTCAATTAGTAGATGGTAATTCGTTATATGATTTGGATTTAAGTTTTGCAGGTCTAAATTCATTCACAGCTAACGGTCAACTACCTATTATCGCTAGTTCTGCTGAATTAAATTGTTCTAATTCTTCTTCAGATTCAGATTCAAGTTTGTTATGCGACTTTCCGCTTCCTCAACCTTTTAATGGAAATACTGGTCAAAATATGACAGTATTTTTTACCTCTGAATCTATTGATTCATTGCCAACAGGCTCAGATTCTCCATATATTGTTGCATTTTCTCCAGGTGGATTAGTTGTCGGTAGTGCTTCTTTTGCTTCAAATGATTTAATTGATGGTCAACAATCTATAGCAGTTTGGGGTGATGATACACAAACACCCGAATTAGATGGCTTATTAGCTAACGAAATATTAACTTTTCAACTGGTTGTTGGAGATTCTTTATTTGATTTAGATTTAACTTATGCAGGATCTAATTCATTTTCAGCTAGTGGTTATGTCCCTGTAATTGCCGCAAGCGCAGTTTTAAATTGTTATGCTCCTTCAGAGGGATGTACAAATGATTTAGCTTGTAATTATGATTCACTTGCTGAAGTTGATGATGGATCATGTTTATACAATGATATTTGTGGTGTGTGTGACGGTTCTGGTCCTAATGAATTTTACGATTGTGATGGTACTTGTATATCTGATACAGATGCTGATGGAGTATGCGATGAACTAGAAATAGAGGGTTGTCAGGATCCAATTGCTTATAATTATGATGTGAATGCAACAGATCCTGATTCATGCGATTATTCAGGATGTACTGATGCTAACTATTTTGAATATGATTCCGTTGCTACCATAAATGATGGATCTTGTGAAACTTTAATAGTCTATGGATGTACTGATCAAGCCTATCTAGAATATTGGTCTTATGATTCACTTTCATTTTCAATTTCTAATTTAGAACCTTTGCCAAATTTTGATGATGGATCATGTGAGACCATAGTTATATATGGATGTACAGAACTTAATGCTGAAAATTATGTTCCTGAAGCTAACATAAATGCAGTTGGTCTAGATGATTTTTCAAATCCTTGTGTTTATTTACAAATTCCTGGATGTACAAATGATTTAGCATGTAATTACGATTCACTTGCTGAAGTTGATGATGGATCTTGTTTATATAATGATATTTGTGGCGTGTGTGGTGGTTCAGGTCCTGATCTATTCTATGAGTGTGATGGTACATGCACAAATGATATAGACAGTGATAGTATTTGTGATGAATTAGAAAATATTGGCTGCCAAGATACACTTGCAGCAAATTATGATTCTCTTGCAACAGATGCAGGTTCTTGTGATTATTTAGGCTGTACTGATGCACTCTATTTTGAATATGATTCCATTGCTACCATTAATGATGGGTCATGTGAAACTTTGATTGTCTATGGCTGTACTGATCAAGATTATCTAGAGTATTGGTCTTACAATGCACTTTTATTTTCAATTTCTAACTTAGATCCTATTCCGAATTTTGATAATGGATCATGTGAAAATTTAATAGTTTATGGTTGTACCAATTCTATTGCTGATAATTATAATTCTGTTGCAAACATAGATAATGGGTTATGTGAAATTTTAGGGTGTATAGATCCATTTGCTCAAAATACTGATTCAATAGCCAATGTAGATGACGGTTCTTGTCTATATGATACATCCGTAGACACTATAGATAATAGTTCTAATGTATCGTGTGAAATTCCATCATCTGTTTTAATTAACACAGGTTCTAATATGACTGTTATGCTTACTCCAAGTTTTACATCTTCTTTTCCAGAGAATTTAGATGAAGATGCTTACATAGTTGCAATGGCTGTTAATTCTGGCTTAGTCGTTGGTTCTGTCGCTATTTACGATATTGAGCAAACATCAATTGCTGTTTGGGGAGATGACTCTTCTTCACCTGAGAATGACGGTGCTGCATCAAACGAATCAATCATTTATTATCTTGTTAATGGTGATCAATTATATGATATTGAATTTTTATCCTGGAATTTAGGTGATGGATCATCATATGTTACAAATGCTATTAATATATCAGGAGAAGCTACTATATCATTAAATTGTAGTTCTTCAGGACAGGGTAATCAAGTTACTGATTGTATGAATCCAATTGCATGTAATTATAATGTTTTAGCTACTTCTCCTAGTAATTGTTATTATGCTAATCCTGGGTATGATTGTGATGACAACTGTCTAGATGATATAGATTTAGATGGTGTTTGTGATCAACTTGAAGTTGCTGGTTGTACAGATTTCTTAGCATTTAATTATAATCCGTATTCAACAGATGATGGTTATTGTGAATATTTGGGGTGTACAGATAGTTTATTTGTTGAATTTAATCCTAATGCTACAATTGATGATCAATCATGTGAAACATTAACAGTTTATGGGTGTTTAGATACTAATGCAGATAATTATGATTCAAATGCTAATGTATCTGATAATTCTTGTGTTTTTAATAATATTACAGATCCTTATATTGAAGTTTTAATCAATTCAGATATTCCTTTAGATGCTTATCTTGAAGGTACAGATATTTTTATTGAATATACTTTTCATCCCGGAAATCAAGATATTACAGTCAGTTATCCTTCATCTGGAGACGCTATTATTAGATGTGAAATTGATAATGGAGCCTATATTTCCCTTTTCGCTCCTTATGCTCCAGGTCATCCTTTTAGCAATCCAATATTTTTAAATAGTTTTGATTTTGAACTTGGTGCTCATGTAATTGAATTTACTCTTTATAACAGTGATTCTGGACTTCCTATTTGGGAACCATTAGTTCAAACTTCAATTGAATTTGTAATTGGATCTGCTGGATGTACCGATCCAAATGCAGGAAATTATGTCCCAAATGCTGCGATTGATGATGGTTCGTGTATTGATAATGCACAACTTGATTTTGACACTGAAGTAACAAATACTGGAAGTAATCATACCGTTTATATACCAGCTGATGTTATTTTTCCTGAAGGTATAGATTTTAATTTGGAAGAAGATTTCTTGGGTGCTTTCTATTTATCTAATGGTTATCCTATTTTAGGAAGTGATATGGTTTTTGATGAAAGTATTAATGATGGAAGTTTTCAAGTAGTAATTTTTGGCGATGATACATCTACTCCAGATCCTGATGGTTTCTATAATGGTCAGGAATTTATTTGGGCTTTTCAAGATTCTAACTCAGGAAACAGTTTATTTTTAAGCCCAACGTATCAAAATCCAACATCCTCAAATTCTTATTTAGATGATGGCATCTTTGCAGTTGAATCGTTTGATATTTTATATGGATTAACTGGTTGTATGAATTCGGATTTTCTTGAATATAACGCTATTTCCTCTGTAGAAGATACTACTTTATGTCAAACTCCTGTTGTTTTTGGTTGTATGGATGCTGCATATTGTGAATATAATTCAGCTGCAAATACAGATGATGGTTCTTGTATAGGTCTTCCAGGTTGTGTGGATGAAGCTTATACAGAATTTGATTCATATGCTTTATGTGATGATGGTTCTTGTTCCATTTTAGTAGTAGAAGGTTGTACTGATACTCTTGCAACAAATTATAGTCCTTTAGCTAATACTCAAATTGATGTTTGCATATATGATGTTTGTGTTCAGTTTGATATAAATAATTTTGTTATTGATTATTCCGATTTTCTTGGTGAAATTGTACTTTCTTTTGATGTAACCAACGTAAGTGACGATAAAATTATTTATTCCCCAGAATTTGAAATTAATTTAAATTCATCAGCCCTTCAATTAGGTTCACTTTATTATGATGTAGACTCACTTTCATTTAACGAATACAATTCAGCTACTATTAGTGCTATTATTACTAATGATAGTCTCTTTGATCAATTTGACCCTATTTTTGAACTATTATCTGGATTTATTACTGTAACTAGTGATTCTGTAATTAATGGTCTATCACCATCAGCAAATTGTTCCCTTTACTTTAATGATGAAATATTGCCTACGAGTCATTTAGGGTGTACCAATGAATTTGCTTTTAATTATGATTCATTAGCAACTATTAACAATGGGTCATGTATAGATAATCTAAATGCTGTTGTTATTTCTAATAGTCCTTTATGTAATAACGATTATGGTACAGCAAATCTATATTTGACAGGAGGAACACCACCTTATTCTTTATTAATTGATAATTCTGTTTCTTATATATCTTATTCTGAATTAGGGATTCCTAATGAGGTTATAATTAATATTAATGATTTAGGAATTGCTGAATTTGAAGGTCTCAGTGAAGGTGTATATACTATTGAAGTGTCTGATGATGCAGGGGCTGTTTTTGTTGATTCAATTATCATTAATTTACCTACTGAAATTCAAGTTGATGCTCTCATAGGAGATGATTTACTATTAACATCTTTTTCTAATATAGAACCGTCATTTTATCAGTGGTTGTATAATGGACAATATATCGAAGGGGCTAATAGTGATATTCATTATCCTCAAGAGGTGGGTTTATATCAAGTATATGTTGAGGATGTTTATGGTTGTTCAGATTACTCAGATGAAGTTTTCCTTCCAGAAGTTGGACTAAATGAGTTTAATGAACATGATTTTAAAATTTATCCGAATCCTTCACACTCAAGTAATTATTTGAATATAAGTCAGATAAACTCTATCGGATCAATTATCATAACGAATATATTAGGTCAGGAATACAATAAGTTTTCCATAGATTCTCAATCTTCAAATATTGATTATTCTGTTAATATTTCTGAATGGCCAAATGGTTTATATTTTATAATTTTACAAAACAATTCATACAATATTGTAAAACGTTTTGTTAAAAATTAAATTTACTTGTAGTAACAAATATTTTTAGAACAAGAATTGATCATTTTTATATTTTAAAATTTAAATATTCGTTTTTGCGTATAATTATTTCTTCTTTTGTCTTGTTAATTCTATTTGTTGATGTCTATGCTCAGACTCATCAATGTGGTTTTAATCACTATATGGATCAGAGGTATGAACAGGATCCTAGTTTACTTGAAATGCGTTCTGCATATGAAGATGAAATTCAAGCAATTATTAATTCAAGATCTAGTTTTGTTAGTAAAACTATTCCTGTTGTTGTTCATATTATTTATAATGATTCCTATTCTAATATTTCTAATGCTCAAGTTAATAGTGCATTGATTGCTATAAATGAGGATTTTAACGCCGACAATTCTGATTATAATAATGTTGTCTCGGCATTTAGTTCTATAAAATCAGATGTGGGTATTAGCTTTGCTTTAGCAAGTATTGACCCTGAAGGAAACCCTACAACTGGAATAACGCGTACCGAATCGGACTTTACTGATTATGCTGATGAAAATGTTAAAAGTTTGGTGATTTGGGATACAGACATGTATCTTAATGTGTGGGTTGTAGATAATATTGAAAGTGGCGCAGGTGCATATGCTTATTATCCAGGAACTGCTCCTGCTGGAGCAGAAGGTATTGTTTGTCGTCACAGTCAGTTTGGTACAATTGGAACTTCTAGTAGTTATAATTTTGCATCAACTACTATGACTCATGAAATAGGACATTATTTAGATTTGGCACATACTTGGGGAGATTCTAATGATCCAGGACTAGATGAAAATTGTTTAATTGATGATGGACATGATGATACACCCCAGACAAAAGGTACCTCCTATGGGTGTAACACAAATCAATATACTTGTGGATCGTTGGATAATGTTCAGAATTATATGGATTATTCTGATTGTGCAAATATGTTTTCGAATGATCAAAGAAGTTGGATGCATGCTGCACTCCATTTATCTGAAGGAGGAAGAGTTAATTTATGGCAATATGATAATCTCGTAGCTACAGGACTTATAGATGATACAGACCCTATAGATGATACAGAATGTAATGAAGAAGAGATTATTGTTCAAATAAACACAGGAAGCTACGCGAATGAAATTGCTTGGACTATTCTTGACTCAAATGATGAATATGTTACGGGAGGTGGAGGAGAATATTCAAATTATTCAACCTATTATTCTAATGTTTGTTTGCCTACTGGTAGTTATACTTTTAATTCAATTGATTCGTGGGGTGATGGGTGGAATAATGGTGGTTCTTTTTCCATAAGAGATTGTGATAATTCTATTATATTAAATAATAATAGTATTCAAGGTGAAGGAGAATCTGATAGTTTTGTTGTATCTCAATGCCCTGATTTTATTCTTGGATGCACCAATCCTTTGGCTATAAATTTCAATTCTGAGGCCACAGATGATGATGGTTCTTGCGTTATCATTGGGTGTACTGATACAGAAGCTAATAATTATAATCCTTTAGCAAATCAGGATGATAATTCATGTATTTATTATGGCTGTCAAGACGCTTCTGCTATGAACTTCGATTCACAAGCTAACGTTGATGATGGCAATTGTGAATACTTTATTTTACCAAGTTTCTTTAATTATGAATTAACGGGCTCTAATCATACTATCGTATGCCCTGTGAATATGGAATTTTTATTATTTGATGGACCGATTTCAAATTATGATATTATCGGCGTTTTTTATGAAAATGATTTTGGAGAAGATCAATGTGCTGGATACGTTGTTTGGGATGGTACAACAAGCTCTATTGCTGCTCAAGGTGATGATTCAACTACAGATGAGATTGATGGTTTTGGTGTAGGTGTACCATTTAAATTTAAAGTCTGGGATTATTCATCGTCTCAACTTTTAGATTGTACCGTTTCTTTTAATGATTTAATGCCAAATCAACAATACTTTTCACCTAATGGTATTTCTTCAATTATTGAAGGACGTGAATATATTCCGATCACCTCTCAAGAAATTCTATTACCTGAAGGTTGGAGTATCTTCTCAACTTATCTAAATTTGGAAAATATGGATATTAGCTTTGCTTTGAGTCCTATTGAAGAACAATTAGTCATTGTAAAAGATTATTTAGGAATGGCATATTTATTAGAATGGAATTACAATGGCATTGGTGATATTATTCTTGGACATGCATATCAAGTTAAAGTCAATCAAGATACAGTCTTAGAGTTTGAAGGCGATTATACTTTACCTAATGAAGTGTCAATTGTTTTGCCAGTGGGATGGAGTTTATTGGGCTATTTAAGAACAAATCCAGCCGATTGTGTTGCTGTATTCGAGGCAATAAGTTCTGAGGTTGAATTGGTAAAGGATTACTTAGGTAATGCTTATTTACCAAATTGGAATTTTAATGGTATTGGAGATCTTGATGCCGGTCAAGGATACCAAATTAAAATGAATTCATCTCAGGTTCTTCAGTATAATTCGAACGAGGCAGGATATTAATTATTAAATTATAGCTTTTCTTATTCGTATTAATTTATTCAATAAATCTTCTAATTGATTAAGAGGGAGCATATTGGCACCGTCAGATTTAGCTTCGGATGGATTTGGATGTGTTTCTAAGAATATTCCGTTGGCTCCAGCTGCGATCCCGGCTTTAGCTATCGTCTCTATAAGTTGTGGTTTACCACCAGTCACTCCCGAGCTCTGATTTGGTTTTTGAAGAGAGTGGGTGACATCCAATATGACCGGTAAGTTAAAAGATTGAAGTGAAGGAATCGAACGCATGTCTACAATAAGATCCTGATAGCCAAACATTGTTCCTCTATCTGTAATGGCTACATGGGGGTTTCCAGAATCTATAATTTTTTGAGCTGCAAATTTCATTGATTCTGCAGAAAGAAATTGTCCTTTTTTAATATTAACAGCTTTACCAGTTTTTGCTGCAGCTATTAATAAATCAGTTTGTCTAGATAAAAATGCTGGTATTTGAAGAACATCTACATATTCTGCAGCCATAGCAGCTTCTTCTGTACTATGTATATCTGTTACAGTTGGGATATTAAAATGCAATCCTACCTTTTTTAAAATTTCTAGTGCCTGTTTGTCACCAATTCCAGTAAATGAATCTAGTCTTGAACGATTTGCTTTACGATATGAGCCTTTAAAGATGAAAGGAATTTTTAGTGATTCAGTAATAAGCTTGATTTTTTCAGCAATCTTAAAAGCCATTCCTTCTCCTTCAATAGCGCAAGGACCTGCCAAGAGGTAAAAGTTGTTAGAATCTTTGTGTTTAATGTTGCTTAGTGCATTAATCATAGATTATGTTTTTAAAAAGTCAATAAAGGATTGAGACACTTTTATATTTGTTATTTACATTAAGTTATTGTGATAAGGGGATACTAAAACATAAATAGAATTAGTTTAAGTGCAAATTGAAATTTGCCCATTATTTATAACTGCCAAAGCTTTTCCAATAAATGTTTTTTCTAAAAGACCACTATTTTTTGATTTTGAAACAATTTTTTCTTGTTCATATTTCCATTTAAATTTTGGGTTAAAGAGTGTTAAATCAGCTAGACATCCCTCTTCAATGGCTTCATTTTTAAGCCCAAGAATAGCTTTTGGTTTGCTTGTAAACGTTGAAATTAGTTCTTCTATACTCAGTATGTCTTTTAAAGCAGTATTAGCCGCTGCAAAAGAAGTTTCTAAATTGATCATTCCAAATGATGCAAGATCAAACTCACATTTCTTGTTTTCTATGTTTTGAGGGTAGTGGTCAGAACAAATTGCATCGATAGTACCATCTTTAAGCCCTAGTTTAAGTGCTTTTATATCTTTTAAAGAACGAAGTGGTGGATTAACTTTTAAGTTAGTATTAAAGCTCTCTAATTTACTGTCATCTAAGACTAAGTGATATGAACTAGTATCTGCTGTAACGTTTAAACCTTTAGATTTAGCTTCTCGAATTAATTTTACAGATTCGGATGTTGTAATTGTTGAAAAGTGAATTTTTGAGTTTGTGTATTCACAGAGCTGTATATCTCTTGCTAACTGAAGTTCTTCAGCTAGGGCAGGGATACCATTTAAACCTAATTTTGTACTTGTAATACCTTCGTTTATTTGCCCATTTAGTGCTGTTTTTTCTTCAGATGAGAAACTCATAATAAGACCATCAAAATTTTTTGTATAAAGCATAGCTATTTTCATGAGGCTTGCATTTGCAATAGATCTTTTATCATCACTAAATGCAATAGCCCCCGATTGTTGCATATCATACATTTCAGTAATTTGTTTGCCATCACGATTTTCAGTTAGAGCTCCAATAGGATGAAGGTTTACAATGTTATGAGCACTTTCTTGGATTAGAAAATTAATGTCTGATTTTTTTTGGATACAAGGTTTTGTAGATGGCATTAAGGCTACATGCGTAAAACCACCTTGAGCTGCAGATCTCATACCACTGGTTAAGTCTTCTTTATATTCGTAACCTGGTTCACCAAATCGTGCATTTATATCAATCCAACCTTGAGATATATGTAGTTGATCTGATTCAAATATTTGATATTCATTAGTATATGATATAGAATCTTGTATTTTAGTAATTACCCCATCTTCAACAAGCAAATCTTTTGTTTGCAAATGATGTGAGGAGTTTGGGTCTATTATGGTAGCTTTTTTTATTAAAATTTTCATGATAAAACTATTTTATATCTAGTTTAATATGAGTTTTGTTTTTCCAATTTTTCAGCAGTAAAGTCTCAGTAATTAACAGAACCAAAGAGAAAAGAATAAAAATATGCCAAAGGTTTGATCCAGATCGGTTCTCTTTTAATGAGTTTTCCAGTTGTAACCCCTCTTTTTTCCAAAGTTTTATGTGTGAATACTGGGTGTTTATTTTTTCTAATTCTTCTGTTTCCCAATTTGTTAAATCACTTTCTAATCTGTTGTAGTTAAATGAGATGATTTTATTTTCATTTTTATTAGTAAGCGAGTAAAATCCATCATCTTGGATTAGTTCTTGAACATTGATGTAGATTTTTTGGTCTATTGTTTTTACTTCCGGAAGTAAATCAATAGTTCCTTCTTTTTTTATACGCCATTGTTTGATGCTAGACTGGTTTTGAAGTTCAATCGTTTTAGTCTTTCCAAGTGTATAATAAATGTTTTCTTCTGATGTATTTTGTATTCCCATGTTATGAAGTAAAGGAACGAAAAGTGCATGTTTTTCTAGATTGGTAGCTTTCTTTTTTAGTGGGCTGCAAAGCAGGTATATAGATCCTAATCCATTTATGTATGAGCTTATAAAAGGTTCATTTGTATTTAGTGACATGATCAGTTCTTCCGAATTAAAATGAGTGTTCTTTAAACTGTATATTGTTTTACATCAGGAAGATCAGTGTCTTTAGTTTGTTTTTCAAATACATCTTTAAAAATTAAATGATTCGTATTTAATTTAGCTACTTTCAAATTTCTTGAATGGTATTCTGAATATTCAGGTATATTAAGTTTTAGCGCTAGATTCTTGTATGCTTCTCTATCTATTTTATTTGAGGGAATGATAAGCAAATTACCACCATTATCTGTGTATAGTTTAAGTTTATTAATTAAACCACTAGTTGGTTGAGTTATGCCATCTATAATAATTAAGTTTTGTTCGTTTAATATCGAAAGATCAAGCATTCCTACTTTATAGGATAGATACTCAAAAACATTATCTTGAAATAAAGCAAATAAAGATTTGTTTTCATGTTCTTCATATATACACAATACTTTATTTGATGCTTTAACATTAAAATTAAAATATAGCTTATTATCGAAAGGTATTACAGGGTCTTTTATTTCAATATAAGCTTCTTGGGTTCCAATGGAATGATTGTTAAAGCTAAGTTTAGAGGTAGTTTTTTCGTGAGCCTTTATTGAGATTGTGCTTAGAGCTTTTTGTTTTCCATTAATAAATAATTTTACTGTTAAGTTTTCTAGATCTTTATTAGATATGTTTGATATGTCAAAATTAAGCCATTCTTGTCCTCCTAAGATATGATTTGGAGATTCTAAGTAACATGTGTCTATTGCTATGTTAGCTTGAGGATAAGTGCTTATAGGAATTAAGTGTGTGGTAAAACGCTTGTCTTTGAGGTAAAATTCTTCTTTAAAACTTGTTTTTTGAAAATCACTGATAATAAAAAGCTCAGAATTAGTGTTACTTTCATTCTGTTTTAAAGTATTCCATCGATTGATGACTGTATTAAAATCTAATACTTGGGCTTCTATGCTAGTTTGATCTATTGCTTCAAGACAGTTTTGGTAATCTAAAATTCGTTGGTGTTTGCCTTGAAGTTCGTTACTTAAAAAAATAAATTCATCAGATTCTTTATGAGCGTTGAGTACATTTCGAGCATGATTTTTTGCTTGGTCTATTAGCCGTCCTTTTTCATTTTCAGCATTCATGCTGAAGGAATTGTCAATATATATACCAATGATCTTTTTATCTTCAACTGCTTCTTCATTATTGCTTATGTATGGTTCACTAAAAGCTAGTATAATTGCAGATATGAGTAACAATCGAGTAAGAAGTAAAAGTAGTTTTTGAAGCTTTGTGATATTACTTTTTTTCTGACGTATTTGTTTTAAAAATGCGACATTACTAAACTGAACAATTTTGTGTTTTTGAAAAGAAAATAAGTGAATAATGATCGGTATGGCTAGTGCCAAAAAAGCGTAAAGGAAGTATGGTTCCAGTAATTTCATCAAAAGGCAAAGTTAAAGCTTTTTAAAGAACCTGAAAGTAGAGTGGCTAAAATTTCTCATAAACTCCTAAGCCAAAAAGTGCAAAGTCATATTTAGCTGGGTCTTCAGGGCAGAAATTGCGAAGGTGAAAGTCGAGTTCTTTTACAGTTTTCCAATCGTTAGCTTTACGTTTTATTAGACCTAATTTTCTTCCGACATTTGCTGTATGTACGTCTAATGGACAAGATAGCTGATTGGGTTTAAGACTTTTCCATAGTCCAAAATCTACTCCTTCTTTGTTGCTTCTAACCATCCATCTTAAGAACATTATGAGTCTTTTCGCTGCAGAGCCATTAATAGGATTTGAGATGTGCTTTTCACATCTTTTAGGATGTTTTATGCTAAAGAATACTTTTTTAAAGTTTGCAATTCCTTCACTCATATCCTCATTTTTTGTGTGAAAACAAGTTTCTAAATCATTATGATTTTGATAAATGTTTCTAAGTCCTAAAATGAAGGTTTGAAAGTCAATTCCTTGAAAAGTTCGATGACAGAAATTTAAACTTTTGTCAATCTCATTATTGCTTGCATGAAGTACAAAATCATGTGAGCTATGCTCCATGATTTCCATCATTCTTTTAGCGTTTTTTAAAATCATTGATCTTCGCCCCCAAGCAATAGTACTGCTAAGAAAAGCTGCAATTTCAATATCTTCTTTTTTGTTATAAAGATGAGGGATACTTATTGGGTCTTCGGAAATAAAATTTGGACGTAGATAAAGTTCCGTTTTTT
>Ga0160422_10001204_pt1 | contig 16208 bp, 15 predicted proteins | sample Fk160mmetaG_FD_108192 | JGI IMG/M metagenome (GOLD analysis project Ga0160422, IMG submission 108192) | Marine microbial communities from the Central Pacific Ocean - Fk160115 60m metaG | ecosystem: Environmental > Aquatic > Marine > Oceanic > Photic zone | place: The Central Pacific Ocean... | reverse complement strand
CTCGGTCGGACTATTGATGGAAAGATTCGTCGTCAGGCACCTTTACAACCGCCCGCTGGAATCGCTTTTGGCGACCTGGGGCGTTTCTCTTCTGCTGATCCAAGTGGTCCGCTTGCGTTACGGTGATAACATTGGAGTGAACGCTCCGACTTGGGCTCGTGGAGGATACGAAATTTCCCAAGACGTGATCTTGCCCTATGCTCGATTGTATCTTTTGGCTCTCTCCGCGGCTTGCGTTGCCTTCGTCTACTACATCATTCGAAAGACCAGAAAGGGGATGCTTATCCGAGCGACGATGCAGAACCGAGATATGGCAAGAAGTCTTGGAGTGAAAACGCGTAAGGTCGATCGCTTTACCTTTGCCCTTGGTTCGGGAATTGCCGGGGTGGCCGGGTACGGTTGGACCATCGTGGGAGGAGTCACCCCCGATATGGGAACCAAACTCTTCATTGTGGATTCGTTCCTCGTGGTGGTGGCGGGTGGCGTAGGCGAATTAGCCGGCGTTTTGTGCTCGGGGCTTGGAATCGGGGTGGTGACCAAACTGATTGAGCCCCTTGAGTTCGATGGTTTCATCATTGGACCGGTTTGGGGGAAGGTGATCCTCCTCGCTCTGATCGTCGCCTTTATCCAGTATCGGCCAGCCGGTCTTTTCGCTCCCAAAGGCCGATTGGCGGAAAAGAAATGAATCCATCCAAAGACAAGTTGATTGAGTCAAAGGGTGCCTTTTTCTCCCTTCTCGTTCTCGGGTTCGTGGTTTTGCCTTGGTTGTACGGAAATGACGTGCTTTCCATTGGAGACATCAACATGCTGGGCCGCTACATGTCCTTTGCCATCCTGGCTTTGGGCTTGGGTCTGCTTTGGGGATACGTCGGCATTCTCAGTCTTTGTCAGTTCACTTTCTTTTGCCTGGGGGCATACGCGATGGGAATGCATTTGGCTCATCACGGCGGACAGGAAGGAATCATCGATGCCAACGGTTGGAAAATTCCCGCATGCCTATTTGTGGTTTATCCTTACGATGTGGGAGAATCCTCCGGTGATGCCCTCGTTCCCGGCTTCTGGAAACCTTTCTGGAACCTCCCCCTCACCGTTCTGCTCGGACTGGTGATTCCCGCTGGAACCGCATTCGTCTTGGGTTACTTCGTCTTCCGTAGTCGCGTAAGAGGCGTTTATTTTGCGATTCTCACTCAGGCCATAGCGGTCGCCGCGTGGCTGGTATTTTGCCGGAACGACGTAATGCTTTGCGGAACCAACGGATTGGTTCGTTTCGACGTCATCGCCCCCTCCGAGTCCTTTCACACCTTTCATCCGGTCGATGCCACCGAAAGTTGGATTGCCTCCCACGGTGGTGACATGGAGTACGATCTGAACGGAGACGGTAAGTTGGATCAGTTGGATTACTCGGTTGCGGACGTTGGCTTTTCGCTTAAGTCCGAACGGGTTCTGCTCTGGCTCTACTGGATCACTCTAGCCTGTCTCTTCGGAGCCTATTTGCTTTGCCGTTGGATCGTGAGATCAAGACTGGGTAAGGTGCTCGTTGCCATCCGCGATGACGAATCAACCCTCAATTTCTTCGGCTACAAGCCTCACCTGTATAAGATTTTCGCCTTTTGCGTTGCGGCTCTGCTTGCCGGGATCGCAGGGATGCTTTTCGTTCCGCAAATGAAGATCGTGACCCCTTCCAACATGGAAGCTTATCGCTCGGTGCTCGTGGTCGTATGGGTTGCGGTGGGAGGAAGGAGTTCTTTGGGTGGAGCCATTCTGGGTGCCCTGAGCGTCAATCTGCTTTATAATTATCTGACTTCGGAACAGGACATTCTCTTTTTCAAGTGGAGTCCGGATTATTGGCAAATTCTTCTCGGCTTGATTTTCGTCGCCGTCGTTCTCTACCTGCCAAACGGACTGATTGAAGTGGTGGATCGCGTGAGAAACAAACTATCCAGTTTCAAGTTTCACTCCCAAATTCCCAAAGAATGAGCGATAGCGAATTGGTGGAAGAGCAGGTCAAAGATGGAATTCCCAATTCCTTGGCTCATTATCATTCCTTCAGGCCGAATGAGGTACAGGAAGCGATATGGGCTCAAAAATTCATCCTTTTCGTGGAGAATTTGTCGGTATCCTTTGACGGATTCAAAGCTGTGGACATTCCATGTTTCGGCATCGAGCACGGAGAACTCCGTGTGATCATTGGTCCGAATGGAGCGGGCAAAACGACCTTTTGCGATCTGGTCAGCGGAAAGACTCCACCGACCACCGGATCGGTCTTTTATGACGGTCGCAACATCACCAAGATGGACGAATCCGACATTGCCCTCATGGGAATTGGGAGAAAATTCCAAACGCCCACGGTTTTCGACAGCCTGACCACCTATGAAAACCTCCTGCTTGCTCTGCCCGGAGCTCAGGATTGGAAGAATAATCTTTGGACCCGGGAATCCGCCGAGGAGCGGGCTCAGATCGAGAGCATTTTGCATAAGGTCAATCTGATGGAGTATCGCGACTTGGAAGCCAAATCCCTCAGTCATGGCAAAAGACAGTGGCTTGCCATCAGCGCCTTGATCGTTTCCAAACCCAAACTTCTTTTGGTGGACGAGCCCGCGGCGGGTCTCACCGATATGGAGACCGAACAGACTGCTGATTTGTTGCTCGAATTGGCTAAGGAACACACCTTGGTGGTGATCGAACACGACATGGATTTCGTTCGTCGTCTGAATCAGAAGGTTACCGTATTGAATGAGGGTAAGGTTTTGGCCGAAGGCAGTTTGGAGGAAATGGAAGAAAACGATGAGGTGATGGAGGCCTACCTGGGAAGATGAGCGCCTTTCTCAAGGTCTCGGGTTTGGAATTTTCCTACGGGGAGGTGAAGGTTTTGTACGGTTTGGATCTGGAGGTTTCGGCAAACTCGATATCCTGCGTGATGGGAAGAAACGGAGTCGGTAAAACGACGTTCCTGCGCAACTTGGTCGGGTTGGAGAAACCCTCCGCCGGAACAGTGATCATGGAGGGGAAAGATCTTAGCTCAGCGCCTGCCTACGAACGGGCATCCCGGGGGATTGGTTACGTTCCGCAGGGTCGTCAGATCTTTCCTCTCCTTACCGTGGAAGAGAACCTTTCGGTCGCCTTGGAAGCCGCCCATGCCGAATCTCAAGCAATTCCCGATGAGGTCTATGACACCTTCCCCGTTCTTCACCAGATGCGTAGCCGCAGGGGTGGCGATTTGTCCGGCGGTCAGCAGCAGCAACTTGCCATAGCCCGAGCCCTCGTAACTCAGCCCAAGCTTCTGGTCTTGGACGAACCCACCGAGGGAATCCAACCCAACGTCATTACCCAAATCGGAGAAGTGATCACCCGTCTCACCGAGGAAAAGGGTATGACCATCCTCTTGGTGGAGCAGTATGCGGATTTCGTTCGCAAGTTCGCTAATACCTTTCACGTCATGAATCGCGGGAGTTTCATCGCTCATGGCAACACCTCCGAACTGGACGACAATCTGGTTCGCAAGCACCTAAGCGTATAAAAACCTAACTGATGCACCTGACCCCAAGAGAAAAAGACAAACTGATGATCGTAGTGGCCGCCGATCTGGCCCGACGAAGAAAGGAGCGCGGACTCCTGCTCAACTATCCGGAGTCGATCGCAATCATCACTTACGAAGTGATGGAGGGAGCGAGGGATGGAAAGAGCGTTGCCGACCTGATGAGTTTTGGATCGACCATTCTCAAGCGAGAGGAAGTTATGGAAGGCATACCCGAAATGATCCATGAAGTCCAAGTGGAAGCGACCTTCCCGGACGGCACCAAACTAGTAACCGTACATAATCCAATACGATGAAACCGGGAGAAATCATTACTTGCGAGGGGGAGAGTTTTATCTTCGCCAATGAAAATTTGGAAATCATCTCGCTTGAGGTCAGCAACACCGGTGACCGTCCCATACAGGTAGGCAGCCACATTCATTTTTTCGAAGTCAACCGGGCTTTGCAATTTGATCGCGAAAAATCCCGCGGTTTCCGGCTGAACGTGCCCGCGGGAACCGCGGCTCGATTCGAACCGGGCGATTCGAGGGAAGTCGAACTGGTGGCGCTGGCCGGATCTCGGGAAGTGTACGGTCTGAACAACCTAACCAATGGAGCGGTCGATCAATGAGTTTACGGCTAAGCAGAAGACAATATGCTGAAATGTACGGCCCCACCGTGGGCGATCAGGTTCGGCTTGGAGACACCGAGCTCCTTATCCAAGTCGAAAGGGATTTGATTGCCGAGAACGGGGGCTATGGAAACGAGATCAAGTTCGGTGGAGGCAAAGTGATCAGGGATGGAATGGGTCAATCTCCTCAGGCCTTGGATTCCGACTGCTTGGACCTGATCATCACCAATGCAACCATCATCGACCCTTTGTGGGGAGTGATCAAGGCGGACGTCGGAATCAAGGAGGGAAGGATTGCCGGGGTCGGTCACGGAGGGAATCCCCTGATACAGGATGGAGTGGATCCGAGCATGGTGGTCGGAGCGGGTACTGAAGTGATCGCAGGTGAGGGAATGATTCTTACCGCGGGGGGCTACGATTCCCACATTCATTTCATCTGTCCCCAGCAGATTGAGGAGGCTCTCGCGAGTGGAGTGACTACGATGACGGGAGGCGGTACCGGACCGGCCACCGGAACGAATGCCACCACCTGCACGCCCGGAGCGTGGAATATTGGAAAAATGTTGCAGGCGGCGGATGAGTTTCCGATGAACCTGGGATTTCTGGGCAAGGGAAATTCTTCGAATCCGGAAGCATTGCGCGAACAGATTCGGGCGGGAGCCATCGGATTGAAACTTCATGAGGATTGGGGCACGACTCCGGCTACGATTGACTTTTGTCTTGGAGTCGCCGACGAAATGGACGTCCAAGTCGCGATTCATACCGATACCTTGAACGAGGCCGGGTTCGTGGAGGATTCGGTGGGTGCGTTCAAAGGCCGGGCCATCCATACCTTTCATACGGAAGGGGCGGGAGGGGGGCACGCTCCGGACATCATCAAAGTATGTGGAGAACCGAACGTCTTGCCTTCCTCCACCAATCCCACTCGTCCGTTCACCGTCAATACGATCGACGAGCATTTGGATATGCTGATGGTTTGTCATCATCTCGATTCCAAAATCCCGGAAGACGTTTCCTTCGCCGAATCGAGAATCAGGCCTTCGACCATTGCCGCCGAAGACATCCTTCACGACCGTGGAGCCTTTTCGGTGATGGCCAGCGACAGTCAGGCCATGGGAAGGGTCGGGGAGGTCCTGTGCCGGACTTGGCAGACCGCGGACAAGATGAAGCGGCAGTTCGGAAAGCTTGAATCATCCATTCATTCGGATGCCGATAATTTTCGGGTTTTGCGCTACCTTGCAAAGTACACCATCAACCCGGCGATCGTTCATGGAATGTCCGATGAAATCGGTTCGATCTCGGTTGGCAAGCTTGCCGACCTCGTTCTCTTCAAACCCGCATTCTTTGGGGTGAAGCCGGAGATTGTGCTTAAGGGAGGCTTCATTGCCTATGCGAATATGGGAGACCCCAATGCCTCGATTCCCACTCCCCAACCCATGCATTACCGACCCCAGTTCGGATCCTTTGGAAAGGCGAGAACTTCCACCTCAATCAGTTTTGTCAGCCAGGCTTCCATGGAAAACGAATCCCTCGAAGAACTGGGCCTTGAGAAGAGAATTCTTCCGGTTGGCAATACCCGTGAAATCGGCAAGAAAGATCTGATTTTCAACGATGCCCTTCCGAAAATGGAAGTGGACCCGGAGACCTATGTGGTCAAGGCCGATGGGGAGGAATTGCATTGCGAACCGGCAACCGTGGTTCCCTTGGCTCAAAGGTATTTTCTTTTTTAGATTATGAAGCTTATCAGGGAGCTCCATGCGATCGCCGGGGAAACCTTTGACCGTTCGATTTCATTGACTGTGGAAAGGAGAGTCCTTGCCAAACGAAGATGGCGCGGGCAGGCGGAGGATGGGACAGACTTCGGTTTCGATTTGCAAGCCCCGCTCAGACATGGAATTTGCTTTCATGCCGAAGAGGACAGGAATTACGTAATAGATCAAAAGCCGGAAGAGGTCTTCCGGGTACCTTATCCCAATCAAAGGGAAGCCGCTCATCGGGCATGGCAGGTGGGTAACCTTCACTTTCCCGCTCAGTTTGCGGAGACCCACTTGCTGGTGGAAGGCGATCTTGCCGTCCGGCATATGTTGGACCGTAATGGGATTCCCTTCGTTGAGTCGATTGAAGTCTTTCAGCCTGTGATGGCCGCTTCCGCTCACCGTCATGATTATGGGAAGATCCTGAATTACTTCAACCGATGGTAGCCCATTCCGTTCAGAGCGATCGAAAGACCATGACGCGAACTTCGCCTGATCCTGCGAATCTTGAGTGGCTGGGTGGCTTGATCCAGACAACCGACACTCTTTTCCCAAGCGGAGGATATGCTCATTCCTACGGCTTGGAGGAGTTGGTCGCTCTCGGCAGAATTGGATCAATCAACGATTTGGAAGAGTTTTTGATTGATGAAATCCTGCCCACCTTGGAAAACCAGGAATTACCCTACCTGCGGTTTTGTTCGGAAGCCGTCAGGGACGGCGAATACGAGGACTTGATGAAGTTGAACGAGGAAATATCCTCCTGGAAGCTTACCCGCGAAATACGGGATGCGGGAAGCTCTCAGGGCTCACAGATGATTCGTATGATTCGTGAGATCTACGAATGTCCGGTATCCGCTGATTTTCATCGGAGGTTGCAGGAATCGGGAGAACCGTGTCAGCAGATCACGGCGACCGCTCTCCTCAGAAACGCTCAGGGGGTCCCTTTGAATTCCAGCATGATCGCATGGATATACCAAGCGATTTCCAATTTTTGTTCCGCTTCCGTAAAATTGTTGAGGTTGGGCGAGGTTGCCTGTCAGAGAATCATTCATCACTGCCTCGAACCGGACAGGCTCCAAAAGGTATTGGCCAAGTCGCTTCGGGTAAAACGGGAGTGGGCGGGTTTTTTCAACCCCGCGCTGGACTTGGCTTCGGCTCGGCATGAACTCGCATTCTCAAGGCTTTTCATATCATGAGTGAAGAAAACGGTAATGAATTCAGTCGCCCCGTCCGAGTCGGGATCGGAGGTCCCGTAGGTTCGGGGAAAACCATGCTTACCTTGCGCCTTTGTGAGGTTTTGCGGGAAAAATATTCCATGGTTGTGATCACTAATGACATCTACACCATGGAAGACGCCCAGTTCCTTGCCCGCAACCAGGCTCTGCCCGAAGACCGTATCATGGGGGTGGAAACGGGCGGTTGCCCCCATACCGCAATCCGTGATGACACCAGCATGAATGCGGTGGCCATCGAACAGCTTCAAGCAAGGCATCCCGATGCCAAATTGGTCCTGTTGGAAAGTGGGGGAGATAACCTGTCGGCGACTTTTTCTCCGGAGTTGGTGGATGCGTTCATCTACGTCATTGACGTTGCCGAGGGAGACAAGATTCCGAGGAAGGGCGGCCCGGCCATTCGCCATTCCGACCTTTTGATCATCAACAAGACCGACTTGGCTCCGTTGGTGGGGGCTGACCTTGAGGTGATGGACCGGGACTCCAAGAAGATGAGAGAGGAGCGTCCCTACCTGTTCGCGGATTTGAAGACCTACAAGGGGCTCGATGACATCGTGGAGTGGTTGACCAAGGAATTCCTTTTCTGAAACCGTGAGCCGGATACCCGAATGAAAAATTCCTTTGGCCTGCAGGGTGGCGTGCAATTGGGTTGCCGGCGCAATGGCGATGGGGTTCCCTATCTCTCCAGTCAGCGTTTTTCTCCGCCGGTTCATTTAAGCAAGCCTTACTTCGACGAAGAGACCCATTCCCTCCTGATCAACTTATCCTGTCCCACCGCCGGTCTGCTTGCCGGGGACCGGATGGTCTGCGACATTGAAGTTTCCGATCAAGCTTCGATGGTGGTGACCACTCCCGGAGCCACCCGCTCTCATTTCATGCGATCGGGGATCGCCCGGGTCGAACAAAGACTTGCCGTGAGGGATGGTTCCTTTCTCGAATTCAACCCGGGGGCTTTGATCCTGCAAAAAGCCACGAACTTGGAGCAAACGACTGAGGTGGACGTCGACAAAGATGCGGAAATCCTCTTCGTTGAAAAAATACTTCCAGGTCGGATTGCCCATGGCGAATCCTTCGTTTTTCAAAAGTTCTCCAACCGCTTGAGAATCAAACGAGACAAGCAACTCGCGCTTTTGGAGTCCTTCGTTCTGGAACCAGACAATGAATCGGTTATGCCCTGGAAACACTCTTTTCCCACTCCCTATTACGGTTGTTTCTACGCCCTCTCTCCGAAGCTCGCGGATCTTTTGCCCTGTCGCGAGAGGATTCATGAGATGTCGAGCCCCAAGCTTCTCGCCGGCGCCAGTTCCATCCATCGAAGGGCAGGGTGGGTGGTAAAGGTCCTGGCGGGTGATCCCTACTCATACAAACGGGCAATGAAGGAGATCAGGAAACTTCTCCATGCGGACATGGGGCGCGCCCCGACGGATTTTAGAAGGTACTGAATCGATGAACTCCTATTTTCACTTATGATGAGCGATACCCTTTTCATTGCAGGCAGCGCCGCATCCATAGGATTCGTTCACACCATTCTCGGGCCAGACCATTATCTGCCCCTTGTGGCCATGGCCAAGACTAATGGATGGAGCGCTCCCAAAACCGCCAGTTACGTTACGGTTTGCGGGATCATTCATCTCTTGGGTACGCTTTTGGTTGGGGGTCTTGCCATCGTCTTAGGTTTGGCTTTTTTGAACCTCGAAACCGTCCAATCCCTTCGGGCGGATTTTGCCGGTTGGTTTCTCCTGTGCTTTGGGGCCATCTATTTTGCTTGGGGCATCCATTGGGCAAAACGGGCGGGAAGAACGGTGGGACGAAGTTCCGTGATTGATAATCAAAAAAATTCCAATTTCGCGCGCTGCGCGCCCTTTGCCCTGTTTGCCTTCTTTATTCTCGGTCCCTGTGAACCCCTCATCCCGCTGATGTCCTCCGGAGTAGGAGACACGGGCTGGCTGCCCAGCGTACTGGTGCTTTCGGCCTTTTGCGGAACCACCATCCTGACCATGCTTGTTTGCGTAATGTTTTTCTACTACGGAGTCTCACGATTCTCCGTGATCCTGAGATTCGAAAAATACATGCATGCGGCCACCGGTATGGTCTTGTTCGTTTGCGGATGCGCCCTCCAATTCCACGGCCACTGAGGGCGCTGTGGCCGAGCTTACCGGGTTGAACTTTCTTTGGAGGATTGGATCTACTTCAATGCTTGGTAGACGGACGTAGGAACTTCGTATTCCTTGCGCAAACGATCCAATTCCCTGCGCATGCGGCCTTGAATTTTGGCGTATTCAGGTTGATCGTAGACGCTCTTAAGTTCCTTGGGATCCTCCTTGAGGTCATACAGTTCCCATTCGTCCTTTTCATAGAAGCGGATCAGTTTGTGCCTCGCGGTCTTTACGCCTTCGTGCCGGGCCACGCCGTGTCCGCCTCCCTCATGATAGTGATAGTAAAGGCTTTGGCGCCAATTCTTTTGGTCTCTGCCTTTCAGGAGGGGGACGAGGCTGACCCCCTGCATCTTCGGATCGGGTTGGGCTCCGGCCAGATCTAGGAAGGTCTGGGCGAAGTCGAGGTTGCTGGTAAGATCACGGTTTTTGGATTTTGGCTCGATCTGTCCGGGCCAGCGGACGAGGAGGGGCATACGGTAGGAGAGTTCGTACATCCAGCGCTTGTCGAACCAACCGTAGTCGCCAAGGTAAAAGCCCTGATCCGAGGAATAGATCACCACGGTGTCCTCGGCGAGCCCGCTCTCATCAAGGTATTTAAGAATACGGCCTACGTTCTCATCCACCGCCTTGGCGCAGAGCAGGTAGTTGCGGATCCAACGCTGGTAGTGCCAACGGGTCAGTTCCTCCTTGCTCATGGAATCCCTCTTGGCTAGGAAGGCCTCGTTCCGGGGGCGGAAGTAGCCGTCGAAGACCTTGAACTGTTCGGGAGTGAACTGGCTGGAGTACTGGAGCATCAGCCGTTTGTCTCCAAGGTGCTCGAGGATTCCCATCTTATGCTCGCTTGCGGAGGAGGTTTTCCCCGAATGATCGTGGAAGAGAGTGTCGGGTTCGGGGATCTCGACTTCATCCAAGGCGCCCAAATGACGCAGAGCAGGTTCCCACCGGCCATGAGGAGCCTTGTGCTGGCTCATAAGCATGAAGGGCTTGTCGGGGTCACGTTCCTCCTTGAGCCACTGGAGGCTGAGGTCGGTGATGATATCGGTTGTGTAGCCAACGCGCTTGACTTCCTTTCCATCCCTTTTCATCCGTGGGTTGTAATAGGAACCCTGGCCGTACAGAACCTCATAACGATCGAATCCTGTTGGGTCGGACTTGAGGTGCCACTTTCCGATCAGGGCGGTCTCGTATCCAACCTTGCGCAAAAGCTTGGGGAAGGTGACCTGCGAGCCGTCGAAGACGTCTCCGTTGGTCATTTGTCCGTTGTGGAAGGAGTGCCTGCCCGAGAGGATCACCGCCCGGGACGGGGCGCAGATCGAATTGGTCACGTAGCAGCGCTCGAAAGTCATGCCTTCCTTTGCGATCCGGTCCAAGTTAGGCGTTTTAATCAGTTCCGACCCGTAGGCGCTGATGGCATGAGGGGCATGGTCATCCGTGAAGATGAAGAGAATATTGGGTTGCTTGGGGGCAGCTTGGGCAAACCCACTTACCAAAAGCAGGAGGCAGGGCAACTTGCGAACCATCTTCATGGGGAAGAGGGGGGGGCGTAGTCCGGATTGGGGACAGGGAGCTTCGCTTTCATCTTGGTTTGCCAGGCGACGAGCTTGCCTTCCAGTTCTCTGGCCTTGTCCAGATTCTTTTTGGCCAAATCGTTCGTCTCGGATGGATCTTTGGCCAGGTTATAAAGCTCGACCTTATCGTGGTGGTAGAACTTGATCAGTTTCCAGTCCCCGTCGCGGATGGAAGCGCCCGGTTTCCAAGTCGATCCGTGATAGTGAGGGTAGTGCCAATAGAGAGGTCTTGGCTTTGCTTTTTTCCCTGTCAGTTCGGGAAGCAGGCTTCGTCCGTCGGCATGCAAATTGGGCTTGAGAGGAAGGCCGGCAAGTTCGAGCATGGTGGGGAAGAAATCCATGGACACGACCGGATCGTTGCAAACGCTTCCCTCTTGGGTCACTCCCGGGGCCCGGATGATGGTCGGTTCGCGTACCCCGCCTTCGTAGAGCCAGCCCTTGCCTGCCCGCAGGGGCTGGTTGCTTCCCGGTCCGGGACCGCGCAGTGTGCTTAAGCCCCCGTTGTCACTGAAGAAGATAATGACGGTATTTTCGGTCAGTCCGAGTTGATCGAGTTTGGCGGTGAGGGCTCCCACGCTGTCATCCACCGCGGCGACCATGGAGGCGAGGCCCGGGTTGTCCTGACGCATGCGGGTTTTCCCATCGTGCTCCGGTCGGGTGGGCGTGTTTCCCTCGAAAGTCTTTTTCGCTTTTGTGACGTAATGATCGATCCGTTTCTTGTAGGCTTGGATGGGCGTATGGATGTTGTAATAGGAGAGGTATAGCAGGAAGGGCTTGTTTTTGTTTCTTTTCTCAAGGAAACGGATGGACTCCTCAGTCAAGCGCTCGGTCAGGTACTCGCCTTTCTTTTTCGACTTCAGAGCCGGATTGGTCCACGGGGCGTAGTAGCCACCGGGAGGGGAGCCCCTGTGGTGACCTCCGACGTTGAAGTCGAACCCTTGGTCGGTCGGCCAATGCCCTTCATTACCGAGGTGCCACTTCCCCGCGAAAAAGGTTTGGTAGCCATGGAGCTTCAATTCCTCGGCGATGGTCACCTCCTCGTGAGCGAGGTTGTTCCGGTCGCTGGGATGGAGTAGCTTATTGGTCTTCTTGTTCGATTGTCCGGGTATCCAGTCGGTGATGTCCACCCGAACCGGGTGGCGTCCCGTCATGATGCTGGCCCGGGTGGGTGAGCAAACCGGACACGCGGCATAGCCGTAATTAAACTTCATGCCCGTCTTGGCCAGACGGTCGACGTTGGGGGTTTCGTGAAAGGTCGAGCCAAAGGCGCCCACGTCCATCATTCCCATATCATCAACGAGGAAGAAGACAAAATTTGTCTTCTTCTTGGCAATGAGGGAAAGAGAAGTGAGCAGAGATAAGATTATGAACCTGCTCATGAGAATGATTTGATTAGAATTCCTTGGAAATGCTCAAGCCGATGACGCGAGGGGAACCGGCTACACCGGGGGTAGTTGGCAGGTTATTAACTAGTGAAGTGAAATATTCTTCATCTGTGAGGTTTAACCCAAATACATTGAACTCCCAATCTTTCCAGTCATATCCAAGATTGGCATCAAGCAAAGTGTAGCTGCCGATCTTATCCGTGGGATTGGAACCATCATAATTCCAATAATGTGTGTCACCAATGGTTTTGGTTCCAATCTGTCCATGCAGTCCATTTTCGAACTCATAGTTGAGGGAAAGGGCAAGAGTGTGTTCAGGGATAAAGGATACTTGTTCACCAACTAATCCCGAACCGTCAAACTTATCGTACTCAGAATCACAGAGTCCGTACGCAACAGAAAATGTGAAGTTGTCGGATGGCTTAAAATAGCCTTCTATCTCAATTCCTTGGGTTGTGACTTCATCAGCATTATCTACGTAATAATCTGTGCTCAATGGATTAAGGTCAGGTAGCTCGAATTGATAGTTTTCAATATCGTTAAGATAAGCGGTGAAGTTCAATCCCCACGATTCTGTAGGAGCGAATAGTAAACCGATTTCATACGAAAGTGTTTCCTCCTCGGCAAAAGTAATTTGATTGTCAGTAACCGTGTAAGCAGAGAAGCCTCCAGGTTTTTCCGAATATGTCGCCCGCAAATTGCCAGTTAACCCTTCCGTGATTTTTCTTTCCCAATTGAGTGTAGGAGAAAAGGAATCAAAGTCATTTGCATCAGCGACAGTATCTGAAAAAGGAGTCGGAATAAAAGTGTTCAAAGCCGGATCAAAGACAAAGTTAAAGCCATCTTTGGTACGATCCATTTTCTGTTCGAAATTGTCATAACGTAGACCAAGTGAAAGTTTATCGCTTTCAGTTAAATCTTTGGTAAGAGAGGCGAAAATTGCTATGTTACGAGATTCTAAATTGTAAACGGTTTGCTCGGTTACTCCGAAAGATCTAGTAGCATCACCATTAATTTCACTATCTGAATAAAAAGCACCAAGCACCCAATCGATTTCTGAGTCTAGGTTGGATTCAACTCTAAATTCTTGTGACCATTCAATTTGATCCTGAATAATAACCGATGTTTGCGCAGGGCTTGCCAAGGTATTGACGGTACTTGTATCTAAGTCTACGCGATTAGGATTCATATTCCAATCATTTCGATTAGTGATTGAGAAAAAGCTATATCCATCGAGTTCATGTTCAAAAGTTAAGAATTGTTGGTTACGGTCTATCTCAGTTGATTCATCGAAATCACTCGCTCTGTCATAAAAGTCACCACCGTTTCTTAAAACAAGTGGTTGTGCACCAAGCTCATGGGTTTCAAAATTTGCTCCAAAACCGATTTTTGAACCATTACCTCGATCCAAAGAGAATCGAAGTGAACCGTGCCAAGTTTCAGTTGTGTCGGCATTTCCGGTAGTGTTTTTGATGTAGCCATCGGATAAGGCTCTTTGCAGTGCTACTGAGTAGGAGGATCCATCTCCTTCAAGTGGGCCGCTGCTGTTAATGTTGTACTTTTGGGTATCAAATGTTCCGTATGAAGCTGAGACCCGATTAATTTGCTTATTAGTAGGTGCTTGCGTTTTGATATTTATTGCACCACCAGTTGCGGATTTCCCGAATTTGTGGCCTTGTGGCCCCCTGAGAATCTCAATGCTTTCGATATCATACAGAGTTGAAGAATAGGATGAAACATCGGCTTGGGGAATACCATCTACGTACAATTGAACGCCAGCAGGGCCAAACAATTGAGTATTGGCAATACCTCTCATTGTTATTATGTCGCCGTATGATTGGATCGAATTGTTGTTAATATGCAAGTTAGGCGATAATCCTGAAAGGTCGACTAGGTTATCAATTTGGCGATCATTAACTTGATCTTTGGTTAAAATAGATGAGCGAGAAAGATCAAGCTCGGGAATACTTGATCCGATAACGGCAATTTCGTCGAGAGTCTCGGTGGCTGATCCGGCGTTATCGTCTTGCCCGGAGAGGGGAATCGAGCAAGCGCAAAGAAAAGAGAGGAAGGCTTTGGGTTTCATAAAGGGTAAAAGCAATGGATGGAGGTGGGTTCTATGGCAACCGTAAAGCGGTAAGGAAGAGAGAAAACTTTGAAGGAGGAAACGCTAAAGCTTGGGCTCAAGTTTGCTTGCGATGACATCCCCAACGTTGAGTGAGGCGGTGGCGGCAGGCGAGGGCGCATTGAGAACGTTGATGATACGCGGGTTCTCTTCGATGATGAAGTCATCCGCCAGCAGTCCTTTGGGGGTAACCGCCTGAGCCCGGATTCCCGCGGGGGCTCTTTCGAGATGATCGGATTCGATTTCCGGAACCAACCGCTGAAGAGCCCGAACGAAAGCGTTTTTGTTGTAGGACCGCCACATTTCCCCCCATCCCATCTTCCAGTGCTTCATGGCCATTTTCTGAAAACCCGGATAAAGGATCGATTCCAGCAAATCCCTGAGATTGAGATCGAACTTTTCATAGGCTTCCCTTCCCCAAGCCAACACCGCATTCGGGCCACATTCCACGGATCCGTCGATCATTCGAGTGAAATGTACGCCAAGAAAGGGAAACTTTGGATCCGGCACTGGGTAAATCAGGTGCTTGCACAGATGCTTTGCGGATTCCTTGAGCTCGAAATATTCTCCTTTGAAGGGAACGATTTTAGCCGGTGGTTTCCTGCCGCTCATTTGGGTGATGCGGTCGGAGTGCAAGCCTCCGCAATTCACCGCAAGAGCGCATTCGATCTCTCCTTGGTTTGTTTCAACCACCAGACCATCGGAGTTTTGGCTGAGCCCGATCACCCGATGCTCAAGTAACACGCGGTTCTCTTCTTTTTCCGAAACCAATTCACCTAACCTGAGGCAAACTTGACGGTAGTTTACGATTCCCGCTTCCGGAACCCGAATGGCTTGCAGTCCCGCAACGTGCGGTTCGATTTCCAGCATTTCTTCACGCGAGATCATCTTGCAATTCACGCCGTTCTCCCGACCCCTCCTGAAGATATTTTCCAACCTTGGGATTTCCTCGTCATGGAGAGCGACGATGATCTTTCCGCATAACTCATGCTCAATGCCCTGTTCTCTACAGAAGGTTTCCATAGCCTTTTTTCCCTGTCGGCAATTGACTGCTTTGAGGGAGCCCGGTTTGTAGTAAATGCCGGAATGCAGGACACCGGAATTGTGCCCGGTTTGGTGTTTTGCCAAGCGTTCCTCCTTCTCAAGCACGGCAATTCGGAGCTGAGGACGTTTGCGGCTGAGACGGTAGGCGGTCGCCAAGCCCACGATTCCGCCACCAACTATGCACACGTCGTACTTCAAACTACCTCTAGTCGATCCTGATCTTTCCGTAGGAGCGGTCGAGATGGAGGTATCCTCCGTCCGGGTGAAAGATCTGTCCGGTGGTGTGACTGGAACGGGATGAGGCAAGGAAGACCACTGCATCGGCAATTTCCCGGTCCGTGGTCATACGTTTGGCCAACGGAACGTTTTCCTCGATGGAGGCAAGGGTCGCATCGGGATCGGACAAGGAATCCAACCAACGGCGATACATGGGAGTCATGACTTCGGCGGGAATCACCGCGTTGACCCGTACGCCTCGGTCCGCTAAGTCAAGGGCCCATTCCCGGGTGAGTCCGTTCATGGCGCCTTTGGCCGCGGCGTAACCGGAGGTTCCGCCCTGACCGGTCTCGGCAACCTTGGATCCGACGTTGATGACGACTCCCCGGTTTTTGACCAATTCATCCAACGCGAAGTGAGTCAGGGAAAAGACGTGCAGAAGATTTTTCCGGAGAGATTCGAAAAAGGCGGAGGGCGAAGCGTCCAAGCCCACCCCGTCGTTGGTTCCGGCATTATGGATCAGGCAGTCGATTTTCCCCGCTCGCTCGATGGTGTCTTCAACCGCCTTGCGGCACGCATCTTG
>Ga0160422_10001203_pt1 | contig 16209 bp, 14 predicted proteins | sample Fk160mmetaG_FD_108192 | JGI IMG/M metagenome (GOLD analysis project Ga0160422, IMG submission 108192) | Marine microbial communities from the Central Pacific Ocean - Fk160115 60m metaG | ecosystem: Environmental > Aquatic > Marine > Oceanic > Photic zone | place: The Central Pacific Ocean... | reverse complement strand
TGCATCGGCGTCTGCATCGGCGTCTGCATCGGCGTCGGCATCGGCGTCTTCATCGGCATCCGCGTCTGCATCGGCATCCGCGTCGGCATCCGCGTCGGCATCCGCGTCGGCATCTGCATCGGCGTCCGCATCGGCGATGCCCGTGTCGCCTTTATCTGTGACGGTGACACACGCGGTCGAGGCGAGGGCGATGGCTACGGTTGCGGCAGGTGCCGCCCCGACTGCTCGGAGGAGTTGGTTGCGGAAGCGTCTCATGGTGATCTCCAATCGAGATTCCAATGTATCGCACTTGACGGCCGTTGTTCTGCCTTATGTCGAGGTTTTCACCACCCGTACCGCATTGCTTTGCCACCGGTTCGCGGACCATGCCGTAATGGGTATGCCTGCAATGCAACACAGTGGGATCAATGCAGGGTAGGCGATCGCGACCCACGAGAGGGGGTGATTCCTAAGGCCTCGGATGTGCTTCAGGCCAAACCAGGTGGCCGTCGCCAGTGCGGAGTTTCCGCACAAAAACAAAAACGACGTCACCAGCGCGAATGGCCGGTCAAATCCGAACGCCACCAGCGTGACGAAGATGTTCAGAAGAGCGGCAGCGCTTGCGACGACGCCCAAACCAAGCGACGCCATGAGCGCTTGCGTGGGTCCTCGCATGAGGGCCCTCGCGATAGCGGTGGGGTTGTTGGCCGTGCCGTTCGGACGACCAAGATTTCCCTCCATGGCAATCGGGCCGGGCGAGATCGATGGCGTGTTGGGCTGGTGGGCGGGAGGACCCTCGCCCCAATGACGCCCATCGAGTGGTTGCTGCAGACTGAATTGCTGTGCACACCATGTCGCCAAGCTAGTCGAACAGGGCTCGCCGATGATGGTCGGGATACCTTGCCGTTGGGCCCATGTCAGTTCCCCTCCGCTGAGACGCCATTGAACAAACTCGGGAACGTACTCTGAGATGCTCTGATGAATGTAGCCTGCGGACCAGATGGGGTTGGATGGGTCGAATGGAAAATCAGCGAGGTAGTTGCACTCGGCGCATCGCACCGCGAATCCCATCTGACCTTGCTGGTCGCTGAGGTAGATCTCGAAGACGTAGATGTCGTCTTGGTGGTGGCGTCGCGTTCCGGCTCTCGCGGGCACACGAAGGAGCAGCCCTGACCGGCCTTGACTTTCGGTCAACAGACGCGCATCGAAGCCGCCAAGGCTTTCATTCGGCAGGGGTTGTCCGAGGCTGATGTCGCGGTATCCATACTCCGCCAAGCCGCGCAACAACCACGCGAGCGGCTCATCAAATTGGGCGAACGCGACCGTCATCCGGCGAGGTCAACGAAAGCGGGGTGGAAGGGGGCAATGCCGTCGTCGGGCATGTAGACGAACCCGTAGTTCTCGAGCACAGCGGCTCCGATTTCTTGCCGGAACACAACAGTGATGGCACCTGTCGGGATTCCGAAAGCGGCGAACCGCCCCGTCGCGCCGACTTCGGTCCCTGACTCGAGTGAAGCGCCATCGGAGTCGAGGTAGCATGTGTCGTACTGGGTTCCATTTACGTCATACACTTCCACCATCGCTTCTTCAGCGATGAGAAAGCTTTCGTCTTGTTCGTTGATAAGCCGGAAGTAAATCAGCCCCTCAACGATGCCGCCATCCAGTTCCGAGGCTGCGCAGTTTGAGTGCGTCGCTCGCAGAGCATCGGTCTCCGCTTCACTTCGGATGAACAGTTCGTCAGCACCGATGGAGGTGTCCGACGAACCAACCACCCCCGAGAATGCGGTCGGGGTCACGCCATCGCCAGTCAATACAAGGTGGTAGACCCGGTTGCTCTGGACCGATGTTGCAAACTGCCCGTTGGAGTCTGTGATTGCGTCGCTGTACTGCTCCATTTCGGCATCAAACGCGGTCACGGTGATGTCGGGTGCCCCCTCGTTTGAATCTTGGGCCGTGAGAACCTGACCCGATAGCTCCACGTCTGTAGGCTCCGGCAGGCAGGCGAGTGCAATCAAGGGCAGCATCATGTGGGCTCCGGCAGGGTGAAGGAGAACGCACTTAGGAGCTCTCCCGGGCCCGCATTGTAGTCGACGACAGCGCTTCGTCCATCGGAGGAGTCGATCACCAGTCGAATGGGGCCGGGGGCGAGGCCTGTGGCGGCAAAGCTGACAATGGGCCCATCGATCGTCTCTGACGGAACCAACAGACCGTTCTCGTCGACACCCAAGGTCAGCGCGGGATGGACACGACCCTCCCCGTCGTAGACGGTAATGGTTGCACCCGTCCAGCCAGCCTCATCTTCGGGCCATACAAGCAGCGCCTCCCCGAGGAGATTCACACCGGTGTCGGTCGCGAGGTCGACTTGGGTGAGTTCAGAGAGATCAGCCCAGAATGTGTCCATGCTGGTGGAGGCTGGCGCAAACAGTGTCCCCGCGTACCAATAGGTCTGGGTCGATGGCGTGGTCGTCCGCCAGACCGTCGTGACTTGCTCTGGACCGGAGACACGGACCTCCACCTCCTCGACGCCGTCAACTTCGATGGTCCAAAGCGCGAGACGATCGACATCGTTTTGGCTGCCTTCGGCAATGAACTCCCCTTCGAGGTCCCAGACTCGAACGGTTCCAGTCTCGAGACCGGGCGTGTCTTGGCTGGGCAGATCGCCATAAATCCATCCTTGCCAGATGTATGAAGTATCCGCTGCCGATTCAGTCGGTGTCGGAAGGCATGCTGTAAAGGTCAATATGGAAAGCATAGGAGGCCTCTAACCGAGGGCGGCTATCCGGTCAGTGTCGCCAGAACTGAACGGCTGCGCAAGCGCTTTCCGAGATGGGCCTCAATGGCCTCTGCGAATGCCCATTGGGGGCCGGGCGGCATGGTGGAATCCATGGAGTCTTTGAGGGGTGTTCGGCGGGCGTTCTCAACAGCCTCGAGCCACTCCAGCGACACCATGTTCAGGGAGTCAGAGCAGTGTGCATGGTGTGCTCCCGCCGCCGCAATGGAGGTTGGTCCATCGAGCCGTTCGCCACAGGCGACGCAGACTAACAACTGAGGACCTACACCTGCGAAGGTCAAGGCCTTGGCTTCAAAACCGATGCGGAACAACGGGCTTGGTGGTTCGGACATGGCATCGAGGAGGCTGATGGCCATGTCCAGAAGCCCGAAGAGCTTTGGCTCCGCATGGTCCTCTCGTGCCAGTTGGCCACAGACTTCGGTGCAGTAGGTGAGCAACGTGAGTCGGTCCAGATCGGTACGCAGGTGTGCGCGTCCGTCTTCTAAGTTTGCCTTCTCGAACGCCCACCAGCCGCCGGCACTCTTGGGAGGGCGCAGGGTCACCTCGATTCGATTTCCGATGTCGAGCGCCCCACCAAAGCGTTTTGTTGAGCTCCGTGCGGAACGCGCCAAGGCGGTAATTCGGCCATTTTGCGGGGTGAGGAGGCGCACGATTCGGTCGGCCTCTTTGTAGTTTTGAAGCCCGACCACGAGGGCTTGTCGGTGGACGGGTAGCCCTCGACTCACAGATTCAGCATGCTGATGCATGTGGTGAAGTAAATTAAGATCGCGACCACATCGATGCCAGTGGTCACAAACGGGCCTGTCGCGATGGCCGGGTCCACACCGAAGCGATGAAATGTGAACGGAACCATCATCCCAAAGCTGGCCGCCACCGTCACTGTAAAGACAATCGATGTGCTCACGGCTGCAGCCAATTGCAGGTCGCCATCGAGCCAGCAGTAGGCTCCAAGCACGATGGCAAAGACAACGCCCATGATCAGCCCTACTCTCATTTCATGGAAGGCCATCCGCACGGGCCCCGCCACATTGGCGTGCCCCGATGCAATGTTTTGAACGGCGATGGTGGCGGCCTGAACGCCAACATTCCCGCCCATGCCCATCATCACAGGAATGAATCCGGCGAGGATGGGCGCCGCCTGCATCTGGGATTCATATTGGCCGATGACTTTGGCCATTGCGATGCCCCCGATCAAGGTCACGAACAGCCACATGGCGCGTTGCCGGGCGGCTTTGAAGACACTGCCGCCCGTCGGATCAACCTCATCGCCGACACCGGCCATCAAGAGCATGTCTTCCATGGCTTCGTCTTGGATGACGTCGACTACGTCATCGATCGTCACAATGCCAAGCAAGCGGCGTGCCTCATCCACGACGGGTACGGCAAGCATGTCGTAGCGGGAGACGATGCGTGCCACGTCCTCTTGGTCCGTTTCGGGTTCGACCGTGATGACCTCGGTCGTCATGAACTCATTGAGCTTGGTCGACGGAGGGTGGGTCAGCAATGCCCGGAGCGATGTCACGCCGACCAGCTGACCCCCGTCGTTTTCGACGTACAGATAGAAAATCATCTCAAGGTCGCCCGCAGACTCGTGCAGGTGGTTGATTGCGTCACGGCATGATGTGTCTTCATGGGTGACGAAGACCAAGGGCTGCATGATTCCACCAGCGGAGTCTTCGGGGTAGGTCAGCAGTTCTTCGACATGCTCTTTGTCGGCTTGGTGGATGGCGGCCAGCACCTGTTCACGGATGTCGTCGGGAAGCAGTTGAATCAGGTCGGCCTCGTCGTCGACCTCCATGAGGTTCATCAACACGACCAGTCTATCGAACGGTATTTCCGCAACGACAAGCTGGAAGTCGGAGTCATCCAGTTGGACCAATACGCCGGCTGCGGTGTCGTCGTCATCGACTTGGCCAAAGACAAGTTTTTGCTCGTGAGGTGCGAGGTGGCCAATCGCCTCCGCGATGTCCTCGGCACGGCTCTTCTCAACGGTGCGCTTGAGTGACGCGACAGCACCTCGGCGAGCGAGTCGGCGCATGGCTTCAACCAAGTTGTGCACGCGCTGAGCCATGTTCAGTTCAAGGCCTCGTGCATAAAGACCAAGCGGCGACCTCGGCTGACGCTACCGAGGGGCTCGATTCGCTTGTCGTTGTAGTGGATACGAACGCGCGTGAGGTCAGCGATCTCAAGCTCGAGTCTGGAGATGGCCTTGAAGTCCAAGGTGCTCCCTCCGCGCATCTTTTTGTCGTAGGCGAGGCGACCGTCGGTCGTCACGGCCATGTGGACGTCTTCGATCGCTTTGATGCGAACGATGTGGGGTGGCCCCACCGGAACAACCACGCCGTTTACCGTCGTGGTCGGTGTCGCAGTGAGCCGATCGTAGACGGTGTACCCGAGGGCAAGGACCATCGTGACCAGAAACCCGGCAATTCCGATTCGCATCATGGGAACACGTTGAGAGGAGTCGAGTGCTGCGGCGGTGGCTTCCGCCACTGATTGTTCTATGCGCTCATCGAGTTCGTTTGGCTCGAGACCGTCCTGACCGGTACCCTCTGTCTGGCCCAGAAACTCAAGATACTGGCGCAGATAGCCGCGAAAAAACGGCCCCGGCGGCAACACATCATGGTTTCCGTCCTCAAGCGCCTCAAGGTATGGGCGTGGGATTCGCGTACGGCTCGCCACGTCATCGAGGGTCCATCCCCTGCGTTCCCGCTCGTGGCGAAGCTCATTCATTGTTCGCACTCTCCAGTCGATAATTCTCGAACTTGGGCCGCAAAGATGTCGCTGGTTGAATCGCGAAGGGCGGTGCGAAGATACGCGCAGGCAGCAGCACGCTCGCCGATCCTGAACAGGGACTTCGCGGCGTGAAAGTACGCACCGCTCGCATCTTCACCGCACGTCTGGATGACGGCCTCGAAGTCACTCAAGGCGAGCTGCGATTGGCCTTTGGCTTGATAGGCAAGCCCCCTGTGGAACTGTGCGGGGCACATTGCTGGGACCCGACGTATGGCATCCGAAAGCACGTTGATGGCCTCTTCGTACCGTTTCAAGAGGTAGAGCGTGTAGCCCTTTGAGTTCAGCGCGCGGGCCGGAGTTCTGTAGGTCAGGTCCGCCAATGTTTTGTCGAACTGCACCAAGGCGTCGTCGTACCGCTCCATCTTGAGCAGCAGGAGACCGTAGTTGTAGATGACCCGCGCCGGGTCATCTGTGGTGCCCAGTTTCATGGATCGCTGAAATGCATCCTCTGCAAGTTCATGCGCGTTGCTTGCCATGTATGCGAGCCCCAGTCGTTCCCACGCCGTTGCGTTCTGGGGATTGAGCGCGGCAGCGGTGCGCAGTGCCTCGACCGCCCCAGGTGCGTTGCCCTCCTTGAGGTAGGCTGTGCCCAGATCGGTTCGGGTGTCTGAACGTCGTGCTTTCTCCGCCGTCACACAGGACATCAGGCTCATCAACAGCAACAATAAGGTCATTCGAACACGTGTCCTATGAGAGGTTTAAGGGCGCGCGCGCGGTCGGGATCGATGGCCTCGCGCGGCGTCAGCAGCGCGCCCTTCAAGGCCTCATGGTGAGGGGCAGGCCCATCGTGCGCAGCAATCAGCGGTACGGCGTTTGCGACGATCCGTTGGGCGAGACTGACGTTGGCGTTCAACACGGCGATGACTTGGTCAACGGTCACATCATCGTGCCCTTCGTGCCAGCAGTCGTAGTCGGTAGACATGGCTAGGGTGGCGTAGGAGATCGAGGCCTCGCGGGCGAGCTTCGCTTCCGGAATGTTTGTCATGCCGATGACGCGCGCACCCCACGAGCGGTAGAGGTTCGACTCCGCTCGGGTTGAGAACGCCGGTCCCTCCATGCAAACGTAGGTTCCTCCATCGTGAACCGTCGCGCCCGCCTTTGATGCAGCATCCAGAAGGTAGCTCCTCAACGTGGTGCAAACGGGATCGCCGAACGCGATGTGTGCCACGAGGCCTTTTTCGAAAAACGTCGATGCTCGATTCTTTGTTCGGTCAATGAACTGGTCAATGACCACCACATGTCCGGGTACGACTTCCTCTTGAAGTGAGCCGACCGCAGAGACCGAGATGATCCAGCTGACTCCCAAGGCCTTCATGCCGAAGATGTTGGCTCGGTAGTTGACCTCGCTGGGATTGAACTGGTGATTGCGTCCATGCCGGGGCAGAAACACCAACTCGACGCCTTCGATGCCCGAGAGTTGGCCGATCAAGTAGGGCGCACTGGGGGCGCCAAACGGGGTCTCCACCGCTTCTTCTCGAATGTTTATCAATCCTTCCATTTGGTAGAGGCCGCTGCCTCCAATCACACCAATACGCAACATCGGGTTCGCTCTCCATGGGTTGCGTGAGTGTAACGCGTGCGAAACCAAGAGTGGGCCACTGTGTTCCATGAAGGGTTTGAGGGGGCGAGTGCTAAATGCAAATCCCTTTTCGTCCGAATGAAGAATGACCACGGGGAAAGAGCATGTCCAATGACAATCACGAGTGGATTCCGACGCCGACGGAGCACCCGGTGTGTGCGGTGTGCGATGGCGATCGGTCGGTTGAGGTCTCTGCGGTCGGCCGTAATGGTGTCTCAGTCCGAAATGTCACATGCGTAGAATGCGGTTTGGTCTTTGTGAGTCCCCGACCTTCACCAGCCGCCATGGCTGACTTCTATCGCTCACAGTATCGGGCGCAGCACGTCTTACCCATGAAGACACGGGACGGCAGGGTAGCTCACCCCGGAACCGCCGAATACGAGGATGCGCAGCTGTATCGAGCCGAGGTTTTAGCCTTCAATGCCATGGCTGGGGGTATGGTGAAGGCCGGTGAACGGGTGCTGGATGTGGGGTGCCGGCGAGGCGATGTACTCACCGCCATGAACAAAACAGTCCCCATTGAAATGCACGGCATCGAGCCGGATGTGAAGTCCTGTGTCGAAGGAGAGCGACGCGGCATCGTCATGCACAATGGGGTCATGGAGACCTACGACCCGGGCGAGCTACGGTTCGACCAGATTCAGTTGTTTCATGTCCTCGAGCACATTCATGACCCGCTTGCCGCGTTGGTTCGTCTTCGGGGCTGGTTGAAGCCCCGAGGCCGGTTGGTCATCGAGGTTCCGGATGTGGAACAGCCGTACGGTGGACTCAGCTTTTTCTTCCAATATCCTCACCTGTACAGTTTCAGTGCCCAGACACTTGGCGCATTGCTGCGACGGGCGGGGTTCAGAGTGCTGGTTGTCGGTCCCGGGACGACCTTGTACATTGTGTCAACTCCGGACCCGTTGGCCTCTGCAGTCCCCATTGCCTATGCCAAGCATCACCTCGGCGACAACCCGATTGACGGCGAGCAAATGGCCAGTCGACTGCAGTTGTACGACGCGCTCGAGACCGCGAAGCGTCTGGTGGCAAAGGGAGCGAATGTTCCTGTGGATGTGGTGTGCCGCATCGTAAGCCTTCCTGCGCTTCGACCGACGGTCGAACATGAGAAAACACACCTTTTTTTGGCCACGCTCTCGATCGCAGATGTGTGGTTGCGGGCGGGACGGCACGAAGATGCCGTGCGTCTTCTGAGAGCGGGTCGAGACGGGCCACGATGTGACGCAGTGGCACGCGGGTTTGACCGAGTACTTCGTGCGGTGATGGCCGAGATTGCTTCAGCGAGCCCAAGCGCCTGATTCTCACACCGAGGTTGCGTCTGTTTGCTTCGCCTTCCCGAGTTGGCCGCAGGCCGCTGAAATATCCTTTCCTCTCGTGGTTCGGACGCTGCAGTGGACTCCACGACTGACGAGATAGTGCTGGAAGTCTTTCACGCGTTTAGCGCTCGGTCGCCGGATATCACGGGCGGGGTTTTCATTGTAGGGAATCAAGTTGATCTTGGATTTGATGCCGCGCATCAGTCGTATCAGGCGTGCAGCATCTTCCATCGAGTCGTTGAAGCCGGCCATCATGACATACTCAAATGTAATGCGCTTGGACTTGTGCACCGGTAGCTCACGGCATGTGCCGAGCAGGTCATCCATGCTGTAGCGTTTGGTGATCGGCATCACCTCGAGGCGCTGGGCTTCACTCGATGCATTGAGGCTGACGGCGATGTTTACCGGCAGGGCGCTCTGCAGTTTCTTCATGGCCGGGACGAGGCCCACCGTCGAGACGGTAATTTTCCGATGGCTGAGGTTCAGACCCTCGTCATCCAGCATCGTTCGGATGGAGTGGATTAAGTTGTCGAGGTTGTGCAGCGGTTCACCCATGCCCATCATCACAATGTTCGTGATGGGGCGGTCCTCGCCGAGGTCTTGGGAAACCTGGAGGACTTGGTTGGCGATCTCCGATGGGCTGAGATTTCTTTTAAGGCCCAAGTCGCCGGTCAGGCAGAATGTGCATGCCATCGCACAGCCGACCTGACTAGAGACGCAGAGCGTGCGGCGCGCCTTGCCGGGGTGGTTCTCGTCCGGGATAAAAACGCTCTCAATATGAGAACCGTCTTCGCACTCCCAGAGGTACTTGCGAGTCCCATCATTCGAATGCTGCGCGCCTGCACTTTCAAGCCAGCTGATGGTGGCCGTTTCGTTCAGCCACGCTCGCGTTGACTTCGGAATGTTGGTCATGGCGTCGAAGTCGGTGACGCCACGCTGCCACATCCACTTGAACACTTGGTGGCCCCGAAACTTTTTCTCTCCGTTGGAGACGAACCACTCCTGCAACCCTTCTCGGTCGAAGGATTTCAGGTCCACCTTACCGTTGGACGCATAGGTCTTGCGGCGAGGGATATAGGGAGACTCTGGGGTCACGCGGCACCTCAAGGTGCGATGATAACGGAGATTCACCCGGTTTGGAGGTGAAAAGTGGGTGACGTCGCGCTTTGCCTACCCTCTGAGACGGTCGGTCAAGCGGGTCCACCGTTCGTCACCTCCGGGGGTCGAGACGGCTTGGCGAACAGCCCATCGGTCTCCGACCACGCAGCAGAACTGTTTCGCGCGGGTCACACCGGTGTACAGTAGGTTTCTCCGCAGCATCACAAAATGGGCTCGGTGAAGAACCATCACGACGGCTGGGTATTCGCTGCCTTGGCTTTTGTGAATGCTGATGGCGTAGGCCAACTCGATGTCGTTGAGTTGGTCGCCTTGTAGGGTCACCCGGCGACCATCGAAGTCAATATTGAGCGTGCCATTTGAGGCTGAAATGACGATGCCGATGTCGCCGTTGAAAATATCGTTGTCGTAGTCATTGCGCAGTTGAATGACGCGGTCGCGCACTCGAAAGATTCGTTGGCCGCGTTTGATCTCGGGGCCGGAGGGGTTCAGCGCCCGCTGCAGCGCCGTGTTGAGGGCATCCGTCCCCAACACTCCGTTGTGCATTGGAGTGAGCACCTGCACATCCGTCAGCGGCTCAAACCCCTTGCTCTTGAGGCGACTGGTCACCACCTCTATGACGGTATGTTGGGCCTCGATGGCTTCGGTTCGATGAATTTCAAAGAAATCCGGTCGACCGTGTTCGCGCTCTCCGGAAATCGGGGACTGGCCCTCATTGATGCGGTGGGCATTTTGGATGATTCCAGAGTCAGCGGCCTGTCGGTAGACCTCCGCCAACGTACACACCGCCAAGGCGCCCGATGAAATAATGTCTCCGAGTACTCGGCCGGCACCAACGCTCGGAAGTTGGTCGGCATCGCCGACCAACACCAGCCTGCAACCGACGGGAATTGCTGCAAGCAGCGAGCTCATTAGGCGGATGTCCACCATGGATGCCTCGTCGACGAGAACGCCATCAGCGGCGAGAGGATTTGTGGTGGTGCGCTGAAACTGCCCGGTTCGGCCGTTGAATTCAAGTAAGCGATGAATAGTCTTGGCTTCCTCATCCGTTGCTTCGGAAAGGCGGCGGCTGGCTCGACCGGTTGGTGCCGCGAGGACCCAGCGTTCTTTGCGTTGTTTTGCGAGCTGCAGCAGGAGTCGAACGATGGTTGTCTTACCCGTTCCGGGCCCGCCGGTGATGACGGTCACACCGTGCTGCAAGGCGGTCAGTACCGCAGCGCGTTGCCCCTCGTTGAGCTTTAGTTTCGCCTTTGATTCTACGGTTCGCAGCATGGGCGCGCTCGCCGGTGGAGCTTCGACGTGAGCAAGAGACAGTGTCGAAAGTCGCTGCGCAACTTGTCGCTCCGCCCGCTCCAAGACCGGGTTGTACAGGGGTTGGCTCTGGGCGTCGACCGTTTGCGGCGCAATCAGCTTTCCACTCATCATGAGGCGTGCAATGGCCCCTTCACAGTTCTCCGGTGTGATCTCGAGGTGTTCCGCCCGCGTCACGAGTTCTCGTCGTGGCAAGAAGCAATGTCCTTGGCTTTCTGCTTCCCTCAGTAGGTGGTGGACGGCAGCGTCAGCACGGTCCGGGTGATTGGTGTCAATTCCACTCTCGCGCGCGATTTTGTCGGCGGTCCTGAATCCGACCCCTGCGATTTGTTCGGCGAGTTGGTAGGGGCGATTCTGGATAATCGCGGGGGCCTTGTCTCCAAATTTCTCGACGATGCGATTGGCGAGTGCCCGTCCGATTCCGTATCCGTGCAGAGTCGCGTACACTTCACGATTTGATTGGTCGAGGGCCCAATGATCGCGAATCGTCTCCATGCGCTTCTTGCCGATCCCAGGCACTTCTTGCAACCGCGAAGGCTCTTCCTCGATGATGCGCAAGGTGTCGACACCGAATGTTTCGACGACGCGTTTTGCGAACTCCTTTCCGAGGCCGGTGACGGCTCCGGAGCTGAGGTAGCGGATTAGGCCGCGATCCGTACGGGGGTCTTCCACCAAGACGGACGCCACCTTGAACTGGCGCCCGTGGCTGGCGTGGGTCACCCAGCGCCCTTTGAGGATGAGGTGTTGGCCCTCCGTGACATGACCAATTGGCCCCACGGCAACCACGCGCTGTTGGTCATCAGTGCGAATACGAGCAACTGAGAATCCGCCGTCCTCGGTTCGAAACGTGAATCCGAGCAGCTCGCCTTCGATCCGGGTTGCGGAATCACTCATTCGCTATCGACTGTAAACCTCGTACCGCTCTAAGTGGTAGTGCCCGAGCGCACGGACCACGATGCCTTTCTTGATGTCGTCTTCGAGTGCTTCGACACTGTGGAGTTCCTCGCCATACATCAAGTCGGCCACCAGCGGGTTTGCGTTGACGTAGACGGTCTCTTTGTTTTTGGCCCGAGCCGTTTCGCGCTTGATCTCCCGCAGGATGTCGTACACAACGGTGTGACGGGAGCGTGTGTGCCCGGTTCCTGAGCAGTAGTCGCACGGTTCGGAGATCGAGCGAACGAGGTCTTCTTGTACGCGCTTGCGCGTCATTTCGACCAAGCCAAGCTCTGAAATTTTCAGCACATTTGTACGGGCACGATCCGACTTCAGTGCTTTCTCAAGGGCTTTGTTTACGCGGTCACGATTGGATGCTTTCTCCATGTCGATGAAGTCGAGCACAATCAGTCCACCGATGTTTCGCAGCCGCAGCTGGTGCACGATTTCTTCGGCTGCCTCGAGGTTGCATTGCGTTGTGGTGTCCTCAAGGGACTTCGAGCCGACGAACTTACCGGAGTTCACATCAATGGCCGTCAGGGCTTCGGCTTGGTCGATGATGAGATAGCCACCGCTTTTCAGCCAGACCTTTTGAGCCGTGCATTTGTTGATTTCGACTTCCACCCCGAAGGTGTCGTAGATCGGGTCGGGCCCGCGGTACAGTTGCACCCGTTCCTTGAGATCGGGCATGAGGCGCCCCACGAATCCAGACACCTCGTCGAACACCTTTTTGTCGTCAATTACCATCCGCTCGACTTCATCGGTAAAACCATCCCGAACGAGGCGCACCACAAGGTTGTGCTCGCGGTGAATGCAGGCAGGGGCCTTTTTCTCAGTCTGGGTTGCTTTGATCTGTTCCCAGAGGTCAATCAAGTAATCCATGTCTTGCTTGAGCGCGCTGGTGGGTTTGCCGGCGCAGACGGTGCGAACGATGAAGCCGGCGCCTTTTGGTCGATGCTTCTTCACGAAATCGCGAAGCTTCCGGCGCTCACGGTCTCGACCGATGCGGCGAGAAATTCCGAGATGGTTCACGGTCGGCATGTAGACCATGTAGCGACCCGGCAAGGTGATGTGTGTGGTTACCCGAGCCCCCTTGGTGCTGATGGGGTCCTTTGCAATTTGGACCAAGATCTCCTGCCCTTCTTTGATGAGATCTTGGATGGGTGGGTGCCCGTTCCGCGGGCGTGACCGGGGCACGGACTCTGCAATCGTAGCGTCGGGATTGTCTTCGATCTCGAGGTCATCATCCTTTTCGGCAAACTCAGGATAGATATCGCCGGCGTAAAGGAACGCGGCTCGCTCGAGACCGATCTCGACAAATGCTGCTTGCATGCCGGGGAGAACGCGCACGACTCGTCCGAGGTAAACGTTTCCAACGTAGCTCTCGGAACTGCCCCTATCGATGTGAATTTCGGCCAACCGGCCGTCTTCCATCAGGGCAAATCGTGTTTCCCTCCCGGTTTTATTAACAATGATTTCGGTACCCAAAATAGACTCCAGTGGCGAGGCGTCTTGTCGGTCACCACGGCATTCGAGAGCTCAACATCGACGGTCGTGTCAACGGAGCCCGGGTCTACTGCGGTGGCGAGCGCAGGACGCGCTGCCGGATGAATAAAGGGAAAGTGCGGGACTTCCCCATGAGGAAATACGTGAAGCATGAAATAAAATCTTGTGCGCAGCGTCGGCGCGGTCTTGGGGAGACTATGGCACGATTGACCCGGTCCGTCAACCGTGCATCGCGCGAACAGAGGCGCCCCGATGGCTCTATGTCGGTCGTTTATGGTCAGTTAAACCGGGCTCGATGACGTGTGAGGAGCGCAAATTTTAGGTACCGCCCCTCGGGGTGGCCGACGGCAACGGGGTGGTCCGGTGGCTCGCCCGCCCGCCACAGCCAAGACCATCGCCCGACCTTGGTCGCCCCTTCGCGAACGGCCTGCTCCCACCGTTCCCAGTTTAGACGTGCTGTGCAGCTCGCTGACGCAAGGAGACCGCCTGGGCGGACCATGCTCCCCGATAGTGCAGCCAAATCTCGATAGGCCTTCCGGGCTGCACCATCAGAATCTTTGCCATGGGTCAGGCTGGGAGGGTCACAGATCACCACGTCGGCCTGTGCGCTGGGAGTCCACTTGAACACGTCCGTGGTGACGAAGTCGTGGTCGTTCGGATCAAGCCCATTAAGGCGGAAATTTTCTTTGGCGTCTTCGAGAGCCGCTGCGGCAATGTCCACCGATATCACCCGCTTAGCACCGCGTGCGGCGGCATGGACCGAGAATCCTCCGTTGTAAGCAAAGAGGTTGATCAGTGTCCGTCCTTCAGTGTGGCGGCCCATTCGGATTCTGTGCTCTCGTTGGTCGAGGAAGAGTCCGGTTTTTTGACCTGTGAACGGTCGCGCGAGGAAGCGCAGTCCGGCCTCTTGAACGATGATCTCATCATCGATTGGCCGTCCGGTAAGGATCTCGCCGCCCTCTCTGCCGTCGACGCGCCGAACACCATAGCGGCGAATTACGGTCTTGATGGTTGGGAGCGAAGAGGTCGCTAGAACAATCGAGTCGAGGTGTGGCTCCCAGCAACGTCCATACACCCGAACCACGGCCGTGTGGTCGTAGCGGTCGAGAATGAGGCCCGGCATGCCGTCCCCTTCGCCATTGAGCAATCGGTAGGCATTGGTGTCCACGGGTACGAGAGCCGGCCGCAGCGCAGCCGCATGCGTGACTCGATTTTTAATCAGCTCGCTGATGGGTTCCGGGTGTCGGGCGAGCACCCGTACTGCAATGGGCCCTTCGTCAGACAGTCCAAAGGCAGCGGGTTTGCCCTTCGCGTCCACCAGTTGAACCGGAGTGCCGGGTTCGGGCAACTCATCGGGGTGAGTGAGTCCGGAGCGGTAGACCCATGGGTGACCTCTGCGCAGGGGGGCAAGAGTGTCGGGGGTTAGCTCAATGCGGTTCATGTGCTCTCCACCGCCAATTTGACGAAGTGCCCAAGCACTGTCGAGGCGGCGCCGGCAGTCTTGCGCTCCGGTTGAAAGGTGGTCCCGGCCGACCGATCGGTGAACCGTGCCGCCGCAACATCTCCTGCATTCGAGTACGCCAGTACACGGGCGCCCGTCCGAATGGCTGCGGGCGGGTCGAGAACGGCCCATGACCGGTGCTCTACCACGGGTGTTGCATTCTCGAGGTCCCTCATGAGGGGATCCGACCAGCCAGCTGGAGTGGGGGTCAATGGGAACACACCGCTCCGTGGATGCGGCAGTGGCCGAACGGGCCATCCGTATGCAGCCGCCATGAGCTGAAACCCCAGCCCGATTCCAAAAACAGGTCGGGTCTTCGCATAGGCAGGCAGCGCGGCTTGAAGGCGCACGCGCCACGGCTCGGATGCTGTGGGGTCGGCGCTTCCATCCGACACAATGTAGGCGCTGTAGTGCTTGAGTTTTGGCAGTCGTCCGTGGATTCCGTCGAAAATGTCGGCTTCGGTTCGGTTTGCGGTTGCGTGCGCCTCAATCGCTGCGATGGAGGAGTTCAAGTCTCCGCCGAACAAATCAATGATCGCGATTTTTTGCATGGGGTAGCGTAGCCCGGTGGCCGAACGGTCGCTTCCGTGGCATGACGGGTTTATGGTGAAACTGAATCGTGTCGAATGGGTCGTGGTTTTGGTTGCCGGCATGGTCCGGGTTGCCGCGCATGTCTCGTTAGAGGGTACGCGTCACGCCCGTCACGTGCTGGTTGACGCGTATACGTATTGGGCGCAGGCCACGGCGCTGACCGCAGGGAAGGACCCATTTCAGGACGGTTTCTACCAGCCGCCAGGCTACCCCATTGTTCTCTCATATGTGCAGCGCGCATTCGGTGAGGTGCTGCTGGCCCCACGGCTCATTCAGCAGTTGTGCGGTTTGTTGACGGTGGTGCTGGTCATGCACGTGGCCCGGTCGGTTTCGTCTCAACCCTGGGCTGGTGTGGTCGCTGGACTGTTGTACGGGTTGTATGGGCCTGCCGTGATGTTTGAGCTCGACTTGTTGACCCCCGCCATTGTCGGCCTTGTGGTTTCCTGTGTGCTGCTGCTGGTCGTGAAGGCGACGGCAGTGTGGCTGGGTGTTGCCGCCTTTGGAGCTGCGCTCGCGGCGTCACTGCACCCGTCGATGTTGTTGTTGGCGCTCGGGCTGCTGGGGGTCGCGCTTGTTCAGAATGTGTCTGTCCGCGGCGTGTTGCTTGGCATTGGGCTGGGCTTGGTGCCCATGACAGGCGCGAATATTGAGCGTTTTGGACAGTGGCAACTGGGCTCGAACAATGCGGGGATTAACTTTTACATCGGGAACAATGACGATTGGCGCGAGACGACATTTACCCGGGCTGGGCTTCGGTTTCGTAAAATGGCACTCGAAGCGGAGCCGCACC
>Ga0160422_10001202_pt1 | contig 16212 bp, 8 predicted proteins | sample Fk160mmetaG_FD_108192 | JGI IMG/M metagenome (GOLD analysis project Ga0160422, IMG submission 108192) | Marine microbial communities from the Central Pacific Ocean - Fk160115 60m metaG | ecosystem: Environmental > Aquatic > Marine > Oceanic > Photic zone | place: The Central Pacific Ocean... | reverse complement strand
CAGCGAAGAAGATAATAATAATGTGATTAGTTTTAGTTTCATGTTTGGTTGTTTGTTTTGAGCCCGGATCAATAAGTTTGAGACGCGGTAACGGCAGGAAATTCTTCCGGGCTGAGCCGAGCGCGAGAAAAGTGGTGAGTACGGGGCAAGTGGCGACAGTTAAGGCTGCGCCCATCCCGGTTTGGAGGGCTTACGCGCAGACAGGAGGATCTCGCGCCCCAAAGGGGTCCCGTTTGCGGGATACCCAATTCGAAGGGTTAACGAAAAGGCCAAGGTTGGAAACCATGCCTATTGAAAAAGAAAGATCAGGCTGGTAACACTCGGTCAAAAAGCCCTTTGCCAGAAGGAGGACAGGGCAGGGAATTTCTTCTTGATCGTCTTTGTCATCATCTTTGTGGTGGGATCCACAGGGATGGTGCCCATCGGCATGATGAGGGCATCCCTCTTTCCCATGAAAGATCGAATTATGCAGGGAAGAACTAACGCTGGAAAGCGAAAGCAGGACAATCAAGCTGGCCAAGGGCATGGCCAACACTCGGGCGAGGAATTTCACGCTTATAGGATGACTTATCGCAAGTTAATTGCAATAATAAAGTCTAGGCCGACGAACCGAGGTAGGTGAAACGACCAAACCTCCACTCCCCTTGCGGTTTTCGCAAGAGAACCTCGGCTGAGAAGGCCTCACCACGGGTATTGCCCTTCTTGTCCGTCCCCGACACGATGACCTTGGCCTTAACCCGGGCCTCATCCTTATCCACCGAGAGAAACTCCATGTCTTCGAAGCGCAACTCCAAGCGCTTGGCAAGAATCCTTATCCGGCCATATCTGCGGGCCAGTTCTTGTCCCGTGTATTTGCCGGAGAGTCTTTTGGCGCTTCCCGTTCCAAGGACGACCTCCTCGCAAAACAACTCTGGGAATTCATTCATGACGAGGGCATCCGAGAGCGGGGAGGCATCCTCGGTCTTCGAGACTAAGGCAGACAATTCCTCGAAGCGCACGCGAATCCGATCCTCATCGCTCGGCCACAACGACCAAAGCGCGGCCAAGGCAACCGGAACCAAAAGGACCGTTCCCAGGATGATTCGCTTGCTCCTTGATCTCATTACGGGGATAACGAGTAACATCAATCCGTAATAAACCGAATGCAAATCCCATGAGAATTCCACGATACGCCCTGCCGGCCCTTGCTACATGCTCGCTCGCCCTCATTCCCTCCCTCGGCAAAACCGATCCAAAACCGGCTTCTCATTCCCTCAAGCTTGATTCTTCGGGCAAGGGGTTCCGGTTGAGCAAGGCAGGAAAGCCTATCCTGCGCTACTTGGCCAAGCCCTCCGCCGAGTCCGCAAAACATGCTCCTCATTACTCGAGAAGCGGATACCTGCATCCGCTCTTTTCCCCTTCGGGCAGGATCGTGACGGGGGACTATGCCTCCGACCACCCCCATCAGCACGGAATCTTCTTTGCCTGGACCAAGTCAACTTTCCGGGGCAAACCCACCGAGTTTTGGAACCAGGCCAGAAAACTGGGCGACGTACGCTTTCACCGGTACTTGGGAGAGGAACGGCGGGACACCTCTTGCTCCTTTCTCTTCGAGCAAATCTTCACCAGCGGCAAGGATTCCGACAAACCCATCCTCAAGGAGACCTGGCGGATCGACGTCCCGGGCAAGACAATGCCCCACCACCAGTTCGACCTCGTTTCCACCCAGACCTGCGCCACCAAGGATCCCCTGCTCATCCAGAAGTATCATTACGGCGGAATGGCCATCCGGGGGAACTCCCAGTGGATGGCGAAGGACGCAGAGGGAAATCCCAAGGGAAGCATGCTCACCTCGGAGGGGAAGGCCCGCAAGAACGGCAACCACTCCCGCCCCCGCTGGGTGGCGATGCACGGTCCGGTCGACGGCCAGGAATGCGGTGTCGTGGTGATGAATCATCCCGACAACTTCCGCTATCCCCAGTGGGTCAGGCTACACCCCTCCATGCCCTACTTCGTCTACGCCCCAATGGTCAAGGAACCCTTCTCCATAGAACCGGGAAAGCCCTACGTCTCGAAGTTCCGCTACCTGACCTTCGACGGCAAGCCCGACCTCAAGATGATCGAGAGAGCCTGGGAGGAATGGGTCGGGGAAAGCTCTTCCCCAGCCCAATAAATCCTTTGCCTTCTCCCTGCCGGACAAGCATACTTACGTCAGTCTTAGCAAGCTATGCCCGTCAAATCAGCAAGGATTGCAGTTCTCATTCTGAGCCAAGGAATGATGGTTCAATTTTGCCTTTCTGGCAGCGTTTCCAAATACTCGAAGTCGATCACCCAAGCCAAGCCCGACCGCCACTGGTCCTTTGATTCCTTTTTGCCTGCAAAAAACTTGGAGGCTTCAAGCGGTCCGACCTCCACCGAATACCCGGCCTTCGGGAAGGTCAACCCCGCCGTGAAAATGAAGAACGGGGGACGCATCGTCATAGCCGATCCGGGGAAGGATTCCGTCTTCGACTTCGAAAACGGGGACGAGATCACGGTGGAAGCCATGGTGAGTTTGGATCAGCTACGCGGACAAGCCGCCATTCTGACCAAAGGCAGGACCAACAATGCAGGATTCTCTGCAAACAACCAGAACTGGGCCTTTCGCTTAAAAAAAACCACAGGCGGAGAAGCCGGGGTGAATTTTCTCTTCCGCAGCAAGGGAACCAAAGATCATCCCGCGGACTGGCATCGCTGGACGAGCAATCAGGGCTTTGCGGTGGGTGAGGGGTGGCATCACGTCGCGATCACCTACCGCTTCGGGGATCCCGAATCCATCCGGGGCTACCTGGACGGCAAGTCGGTCAAGGGGAAGTGGGACATGGGTGGACCCACCACAAGGCCTCCGGTAGTCGATGACGACGAGGTCTGGATCGGTTCCTCCATGGCGGGCAACCTGAACAATTCCCTATTTGGCTCGGTCGATGAGATCGCCCTTTACCGACGGATCGTGCCCGCGGAAGTTTTCGCCGGGCGCTACGAGAGAATTGAACCCAAACGGGTTCTTCCCGAGCCCAAACCCGGGGCCCTTGTCCTCACTCTGCACCCCTGGAACAACCGTTCGAAGTTCCCCATCAACCCGAAACCTGCAATCGGACAGTGGGAACAAAGCGCCCTCGGGTTCGTCCGTCTTCCAAGAAAATACGACGACTGGGGCGTGCGAGAGGACTGGGCAGAAGGGGTGATCGTCCGGGCAGTGACGGAAATCGACTTGGAACCGGGCAACTACGAGTTTCTCGGACGTAGCCGGGGAATCGCCCGTCTCTACGTCGACGGGGAGCAAATCCTCACCTTCCCTCCCGCCAAGCGGGGGGGAGGCGCTCATAATCAGGTTCAGCCCGTCCCAACCGTTCCGCGCGAAGGCATGCGTCCCCGCTTTCTCGACGACGTCGAAAAGATCGCTCCCTTCACCAGCCCCGGTGGGAAGCACGTGGTGGTCTTCGACGTCATGGTCGGTGGCCCCAAGTTACGCCTTGAATTCGGAGAGGGTTGCTTGGCCATTGCGAAGAAAGGAGAAATGTTCCGCTTGCTCGGACCAAAGCCTGGCCCCGAATTATCCGATCGAGGATGGGAGGGTTTCGTGACCCGAACCTCCTCTGAACTCAATCTTCTTGATCGCCAATCACGGCTCTCCGCCGACAAGCAGGGAGAATACTGGCAAACGCGCCACGCTTTGGCCGTCGAGGAACTCACCCCGGACGTTGGCGCGGGCGCGAGTATCGACCAATTGATTCACGGACGAATCGAGCAAGCCCGCCGGGATTCGGGTGATCCGAACTCTTTCTTCAACGCGAAGGTCCGCCCCATATTGTCGGAGCATTGCATTCGTTGCCATGGAGAGAAGGAAAAAGGCGACTTGAACTTGATGGATCAGGAAAACCTTCTCGCAGGAGGGGAGTCGGGCCGCCCGGCCATCGTTCCGGGCAAGCCCATGACGAGTCATCTGTTCACGCTCGTTTCATCCGATGAAGATGATGAACGAATGCCCCCTAGAGGGGACGGGCTCGATGATGATCAACTGGCAACTTTAGAAAAATGGATCCTCCGGGGCGGGGAATTGGACAAGGAACCGAAAAAAGTTTCCGAAAGAACTCCCATCGCCGATGACCTTACTTTTCTCCGGCGGGTTTGGATAGATGCCCTGGGCATAGCTCCCCCACTCGAGGTGATACGCTCCTTTCAGACGGACACCTCCACCGACAAGCGGACAAAGATGATCGACCGGGTCCTCGGGAAGGATGGATGGGCGGACAACTGGGTTGGCTATTGGCAGGATGCCCTCGCCGAAAACCCCAACCTTCTCAAGCCCAACCTGAACAACACCGGTCCCTTTCGATACTGGATCCTCGATGCATTGAAAGACAACAAGCCGATGGACCGTTTCGCCACCGAATTGATCATGATGCGCGGAAGCGCCTGGGATGGAGGATCCGCCGGATTCGGGGAAGCCTCTCAAAACGACCTGCCCATGGCGGCCAAGGCTCACGTCATCGGCACGGCTTTTCTCGGAGTCGAGATGAAATGCGCCCGCTGCCACGACGCCCCCTATCACGACACCACCCAAAGAAACCTTTTTGAGATGGCCGCGATGCTCGAGCGCAAGCCGATCCAAGTGCCCAAGACCAGCAGCGTGCCGGCCAGTTTTTTCGAGCATGTAAAAAAAGGGGGACGCGAACCCCTCATTCAGGTTACCCTCAACATCGGTTCCACCGTCCAACCCCATTGGCCCTTCGATGAACTTGAAGCCGATCTGCCGGAACAGGTTGTTCAAGACCCGCAGGATACCCGCGAAAGATTGGCTGCCCGCATCACTTTCTCGCGCCGCTTCGCCGAGGTCATCGCCAACCGGATATGGAAGCGCCTGATGGGTGCCGGCCTGGTCGAGAAAGTCGACGACTGGGAGGGGAAAAGGCCCAGCGACCCGGCCCTGCTGGCATACCTTGCCGACGAATTGATTCGCAGCGGATACGACGGCAAGGCCTTGGCCCGCCTCATCATGAACTCTAAGGCCTACCAGCGGAAGGCCATCGACGCGCCGGAAAACTTGGTCGAGTCCGACCGCTTCTTCGAGGGTCCCTACCGGAGGCGCATGAGTGCCGAGCAGGTAATCGACAATGCTTGGCAGGCTTCGGGTAAAAAAATGAACCTAGGGCTCCTCACCATGGACATGGAAGGACGCCACAGGCCTGGTTTCTTTATGAATTTCGGAAGACCCGAACGGGCATGGCAATTCACCACCCTTGCCAATGAGCGCGACCGGCCCAGCTTGGCCATGCCCAGGATGCAGGCGGTGGTCGACGTCCTGCTTGCCTTTGGCTGGCGCAATTCCAGAGCCGAACCGACAAGTCATCGAATCGAGGAACCCAACCCCATCCAGCCCGGGGTGCTCGCCAACGGGGTAATGGGCGGATGGCTGACCCGGTTGTGCGACGATTCGGAAATCACCCGGATGTGCATCGATGCAGAATCCCCCTCCCAGTTGGCCGAAGACCTGTACCTGCGCTATCTTACGCGCTTCCCCACAAACGAGGAAAGAGAGGCCTTTGTTGCCTTGCTTGAGGTTGGGTTCGACGACCGGATTCTACCCAGGCGCGAAACCTTGCCTCCTCGAGACAAGAAACGTTATCCCTACGTCTCCTGGCTCAACCACTTGGACAACGAGGCCAATTCCATCAAACAGCAACAGGAAGAGGATGCCCGCCGGGGCGATCCGCCCAGCAGGTTTCTGCAAACCGCCTGGCGCGAAGCTGCGGAAGATGCCTTGTGGGCCCTCTTGAATTCACCCGAAATGATCCTGATACCATGAACCGAAGAACTTTCATCCACTCAACAGTGGCCACCGGGGCCCTCGCCTCCCCCACCATCTTTGCCAAACCTGCTTTCGGCAAGGCCGAACATTGCGTGATGTTGTGGCTGGGAGGTGGAATGTCCCAGATCGACACCTTCGACCCCAAGCCTCCGGGCGATGCCAAGACCAAGAAACCAGGCGGGTATTACGAGTCCATCGACACCTCCGTTCCCGGCGTTCAAGTTTGCCGACACCTCCGGAAAACGGCCAAGTTGATGGAGTGCGTCACCGCCGTGCGCTCCCTTCATCACGACGTGGTCGACGAGCATGCCGCCGCCACCAACCGCATGCACACCGGCCGGCCGACCTCGGGCACGGTCACCTACCCTTCACTCGGCTCCATCGTCGCCCATAAGCGCGGTGCGGTTGCCGAGGGCGTTCCCGCCTACGTCGTGCTCGGTTATCCGAACATCGTGCGGGGCCCTGGATTCCTCGGGCCGGAAGCGGGGTTCATATACACCACCGACTTAAAGTCCGGCCCCGCCGGGCTGGCCCGCCCAAAATGGCTTTCCTCCTTCAGGAACTCGCGCCGGCAAGAGCTTTTGGAAAAAGTCCGCAAAGGAGGTGAGCGAAGATTTCCCAAGGATGGGAAATTCGCCGAATACGACGCTGCCCTGCAAGAGAGCATCCGTCTGTCCGGACCCGGATTCATGAAGACCTTCAATTTGGAATCCGAACCGGCCGGCCTGCGCAATTCCTACGGAAGCGAATTCGGGCAACGGTGCCTTCTTGCGAGGCGCCTCTTTCAGTCGGGCGTTCGATTCGTGGAGGTTTCCTACAGCGACAATTTTAAAAACGGTACGGGCTGGGACACCCATAACGAGGGACAACTCAAGCAGCATTTGCTCATCCAGGACCTCGATGACGCCCTTTCCTCCCTCATCCTCGACCTGAAGAACCACAACCTTCTTGAAAAGACCGTCATTCTCATCAATTCCGAATTCGGGCGACCGGGCGGATTCGACTCGGGAGGCGGACGCGGGCACCAGTCCAAATGCTTCACCAACGTAATCGCAGGAGGCGGATTGAATCACCGCGGGGCCTACGGGGTTAGCAACGAAGTATCGGAAAAAATCGTAGAGAATCCCGTAAGCGCGCCGGACTTCTTCGCCACCGCCTTGGCCGCCCTGCAGATTGATCCGGCCGAATACCTCTACGACGGGGACCGTCCCGTCCCCATCACCGATGGAGGAAAACCCATCCAAGCCTTGCTTTAAGTTGCGGTCCGCTCAAGGAGGGGGCAAGATTCCAAACCATGATCAAACCCTTCTTTTTCATCTTGTCTCCGGCTCTGCTGACCGGTCTTGCCCACGCCCAGCCCAAAGCCTCCCCCTACCCACCTGAGGTTCCCAGACCCACCTATTCCGAGGTTTCCTACGGCAAGCACGAGAGGAACGTCCTCGACTTTTGGAAGGCCGCATCCAAAGCGCCCGCCCCGGTGGCCTTCGTTATCCACGGCGGAGGCTGGAAGGGAGGATCGAAGGAAAGGCTCCCGCGCTTCGCTGATCCCAATGCCCTGCTCAAGGCAGGCATATCGGTCGCGGCCATAAACTACCGCTATGTAACGGCTACCGAGAAACCACCCGTCAAGGCCCCCTTGCATGACGCCGCCCGGGCTCTCCAGTTCGTTCGCAGCAAGGCCAGGGAATGGAACGTCGACAAGAAGCGCATCGGAGCGGCGGGCGGTTCGGCCGGAGCGTGCTCGAGCCTGTGGCTTGCCTTTCACGACGACTTGTCCGATCCCACGAGCAAGGATCCGGTTGCCCGCGAATCCTCCCGCTTGTCTTGCGCCGCAGTCACAGGAGCTCAAACAACGCTCGATCCAAAGCAGATGAAGGAATGGACGCCCAATAGCAAATACGGGGGTCATGCCTTCGGTCTTAGGAACTTCACTGAATTCCTCGCCAAGAGAGAGGAGATCATGCCTTGGATCAAAGAATATTCTCCCTATGCCAACGTCAGCCCGGACGATCCGCCCGTCTATTTGATTTACTCGAAGGGTCCTGCCCTAGGGAAGGAACAGAAAGATCCGACTCACACCTCCAATTTCGGGGTTAAGCTTCAGGAGCATTGCCGATCCAAGAAGGTCGGATGCGAACTGGTTTACCCGGGGGCTCCCGGCATCAGGCACAAAAGCCCGACCGAATTCCTGATCACGCAACTGGGTCGGAACTAGTCAAGCAACTTGCTGATCGCCGCAACCGGAATGCATAACTTGACCACCATCTGCAAGTTCTGGTTCTGGCCTTTCTCCTTAGTATAGTAGATGGAGTTGGTGGCCGAAACCATGCCCACCACTTCGCCCTCCGAATTGAGCACGGGAGCGCCGCTGGAACCCTTGGCGTAATCCGCTGTGATGGCCATCCTCGGGGCGGCCATATTCTTGGCCCTCCAAAGGAAATAGCGCGAGACGTCGCCCTTGGTCATTGTGAAATAGCGGCCATTGGGGTGACTGATGACGTTGACGGCGGACCCGACCGGAGCCGCTTCCCGCGACAGGGGAAGCGGGGTCAACCTGGCCCCCTTGAGGCGGAGAATTGCGACGTCGTCGGCTTTGCTCGCGGCGAGAACTTCCGTAACGGGGTAGGTTTTGCCCGACAGATCCATGGCCCCCAAGGTTGCGCCGTCCTTATCCTCGATCACGTGATAATTAGTGGCAATGACCCCATCGGAGGTGATGGCGAAGGCAGAGGCCGAACCGACGTGCCACTTGGTGCACTTGTCGCATTTGTAGATTCTCCCGATCATGAGGACGGAGGACTTGCAACGCTCGTAGATTTCATCAGGGGAGAACCCGGACGGCTTCTTGCCGGGAAGGGAGACCTTGGCCTTCCTGCGGTTGAGTTGCCGGTTCAATTCAGCGAGCGAGGTTACCTTCTTTCCTTCTACCAGGCTTTCCAGCCCCTTCTGGAACCTAGCCTTCATGCCGGCGTCGTCGATCACCTTGGGGGCGGCGGCAACCGAAAAAACGCCCTGGCAAAGAAGCATGGGAAGGAAAAGGATCATGGAATTTTTTATCATTTCGCAATTGAACAGGAACTTCAGGTGTAAGATCAAGCCTGATTAACTTGCCTCGCCCATGGAATCCTCTTTTCCTCAAGCCCATGAGACCCTTCTTCGCCCTTTTCGCCTTCCTTGCTCTCCTTTGCCCGTTCGCCCATGCCGAATTGCGCATGCCCAAGGTCTTCGGAAACGGGATGGTCCTGCAGAAAGACAAGCCCGTCAAGCTCTGGGGATGGGCGGAAGCGAACCAGAAGATCTTGGCCCGAATAGGCGACCGGTCCGCTCAGGGCAAGGCCGACGGCAAGGGGAGATGGTTGCTGGAATTAAAGCCCATGGAAGCAAGCGGCAAGGGCCGCCAACTAGTCGTCACGGCGGGAAAGGAAAGCCTGGCCTACGAGGACGTGCTCATCGGCGAAGTCTGGATCTGCGGAGGCCAGAGCAACATGGAATGGACCCTGCGCTCGACCCGGGACGCCGACCTCGAGCTCGAGTCGGCGGATACCCCTGCGATCCGCTTCCTGCGCCTGCCCAAGGTGGCGAACCTCGAGCCTCAGGATGATTTCCCAGTCAAGTCCCCCGAGAACCCGGAGGGGAACTGGCGGCGGGCCGTTCCCGGACAAGTTGAGAACTGCACGGGAGTCGGCTATTATTTCGCAAGAAGGCTTCATCGCGTCCTCAAGGTTCCCGTCGGCCTGGTCGACGTTTCCTGGGGAGGCACCATGGCCCAGCACTGGTGCTCCAAGAAGACCCTCCGCGGCATTAAGGAAGTGGAGCCCTATTTCGAGAAATTCGAGACCGCCCTAAGGGAGTGGAGGGAAGGCGGGGGAAAGGCGGGGGCCGACAAGCGCTTCGAGTCCGATCTCAAGGCATACCGGGAAGCCCGGGCCAAGTGGGAGGAAAAAAAGGAAGGACGGGCCCCGAGGGGGCCCAATGCAAACGCTTATTCGGATCCCGCCCAAAAGGGCCAACCGGGGGGCATGTACAACGGGATGATCCTCCCCATCGCCAAGCTCTCCATACGCGGAGCCCTCTTCTACCAGGGAGAAAACAATTCCTTCACCGTCGGCTGGAAACCCTTTCATCGGACCTTTCCTTCCGTCATCTCGGACTGGCGCCGTGCGTTCGGGGAAGAGAACCTGCCCTTCGGCATCGTTCAGATCGCGGGCTGGAGCAACCGCAGGGGGATGACCTACGACATGAATCATCACTGCAACGTAATCCGCGAAATCCAGCACGTCGTCTGGCAAGGCACACCCGGCACGGGCCTTATCGCAACCTACGACACGAACTCGAACGGCAGCATCCACCCAGGTCGCAAGATGCCCGTCGGGGAACGCTCGGCCCGCTGGGCCCTGGCCGAGATCTATGGTTTCAAGAGCGACGGGGGCCGCAAGAATCTCGAATGGATGGGACCAGTCTACGAGTCGCACCGGACGGAGAACGGCAAGATGATCATTAGTTTCAGGGAGGAAACGCGCAGGGGGTTGCGTCTAGATCAGGACGTGGAGGTCGGCTTCTACGTCGCGGGCAAGGACCGGGTTTTCCGCGAGGCCCGCGCCCGGGTGGACCAAGGCAAGGGAACGGTCGTGATCTGGCACGACGAGGTCCCCGAACCGGTTGCGGCGCGCTATGCGTTCAGCAACCTTCCCATGGGCGGACTGATGAATGCACGCGAGTTGCCCGCCTACCCATTCCGGACGGATGACTGGCCCATTACCCCCCATCAGTCGACCGGCTCCTACCTGGTCAAGGAAGCCTACGGAGGGAAATAGCCTACGGAGGGAAGGATGAAATCTGCTTGAAAGAATCAAGCTTCGGCTTAGGATTCTGCCTATACCCATGAGTGCCTACGAGGATTACCTGAAGGAGATCGAAGACAGGAAAGGCATGGGCCTTGGTCCGAAGCCCATCTTCGATGCCGAACTACTGACCGAAATCATTTCCCAGATCAAGGATCAGGGAAACGAGCACAGGAAGGGGTCGCTGGACTTCTTCATCTACAACACCCTGCCGGGCACGACCGGCGCGGCGGGACAAAAGGCCGAGTTTCTCAAGGAGATCATTCTCGGCCAATCCGTAATCGAGGAAATTACGCCCGCTTTCGCCTTTGAATTGTTGTCGCACATGAAGGGCGGGCCCTCGGTCCGGGTTCTCCTCGACCTGGCCCTCGGCGACGAAGCCTCGACCGCCCGTGAAGCCGCGGAGGTACTCAAGACGCAAGTTTTCCTCTACGAAGCGGACATGGGGCGAATCGCAGAGGCCCACAAGGCGGGAAATGAAATCGCCTCGGATGTTCTGCGAAGCTATGCCCAGGCCGAGTTTTTTACCAAGCTCCCCGAGGTCGAGGAGGAAATCCAGGTAGTCACCTACGTAGCCGCAGAAGGAGACATCTCCACCGATCTTCTTTCCCCCGGGAAAGAGGCCCATTCCAGAGCGGACCGGGAACTTCACGGAAAATGCATGATTTCCGAGGCCGTTCAGGCGGAAATCCGCGGGCTCCAGAAACAACACCCCGACAAGAGGGTAATGCTGATCTCGGAAAAGGGAACGATGGGCGTCGGGTCCTCCAGGATGTCGGGCATCAACAACGTCGCCCTGTGGACCGGGATACCCGGCAGCCCTTACGTCCCCTTCGTGAACATTGCGCCCATCGTAGGCGGAACGAACGGAATATCACCCATCTTTCAAACGACCGTGGGGGTGACCGGAGGGATCGGGATAGATCTCAACAACTGGGTCAGGAAGCTCGATTCCGAAGGCAAGCCCGTTCTCGACGCGAACGGCGAGCCGGAACTAGAGCAAACCTACTCCGTGGACACCGGCACGGTCCTCACGATCAACACCAAGCAAAAGAAATTGTTCAACGGGGAAACGGAACTGGTCGACGTCTCCCCCGCCCTGACCGCTCAAAAACTTGAGTTCATCAAGGCAGGAGGGTCCTATGCCATCGTGTTCGGCAAAAAGCTGCAGAGCTTCGCGGCCGACACGCTGGGCATCGAGTTGCAGTCCGCTTACGCCCCGGCAAAGGAGGTTTCCCATGAAGGCCAAGGCCTCACGGCGGTTGAGAAGATCTTCAATAAAAACGCAGTCGGGGTAGCTGAAGGCAAGGTGTTGCATGCCGGATCGGACGTCCGTGTGGAGGTCAACATCGTGGGCTCTCAGGACACTACGGGTCTGATGACTTTGCAGGAACTGGAATCCATGGCCGCAACGGTCATATCCCCCATCGTCGACGGGGCTTACCAATCGGGATGCCACACCGCCTCGGTATGGGACAGGAAGGCTCAGGAAAACATTCCCAGGCTGATGAATTTCATGAATGAGTTCGGCCTCATCACGGCCCGCGATCCGGATGGCGAATACCACGCCATGACGGACGTCATCCATAAGGTCTTGAATGACCTCACGGTAGACGAGTGGGCGATCATCATCGGGGGCGACTCCCACACCCGGATGTCCAAAGGGATCGCCTTCGGGGCCGATTCCGGGACGGTTGCCCTGGCCCTCGCCACCGGCGAGGTATCGATGCCCATTCCCGAGTCGGTGAAGGTAACCTTCAAGGGCGACTTGAAGGACCACATGGATTTCCGCGACGTGGTCCATGCCACTCAGGCTCAAATGCTTCAGAAATTCGGGGACAACGTATTCCAAGGAAGGATCATCGAGGTCCATATCGGGACCCTGCCCGCCGACCAGGCTTTTACCTTCACGGACTGGACCGCCGAGATGAAGGCCAAGGCCTCCATCTGCATTTCTCAGGACGAGACTCTGATCGAATCCCTCGAAATCGCCAAAAGCCGGATCCGGGTGATGATAGAAAAAGGAATGGATAACGATGGGAAAGTACTACAGGGTCTCGTAGACAGGGCCGAGCAAAGGATCGGGGAAATAAGGTCGGGTGAGAAACCGGCCCTCACCCCGGATGCAGACGCCAAGTATTTCGAGGAATTCGTGGTCGACTTGGATCAGATCGTCGAACCGATGATCGCCGACCCCGACGTTAACAACGAGGACGCGTCCAAACGCTATACCCACGACACGATAAGAGCCGTCTCTTATTACGAGGGCTCCAAGAAGGTAGACCTCGGATTCGTGGGATCTTGCATGGTTCACAAGGGAGATTTGAAAATCGTTTCTCAAATGCTCAAGAACCTTGAGAGAGAACAAGGCAAGGTCCAGTTCAAGGCTCCATTGGTAGTCACCGCTCCAACCTACAACATCATCGATGAATTGAAGGAAGAAGGGGATTGGAACGTCTTGCAGAAATATTCCGGCTTCGAATTCGACGACGAAGCCCCAAAAAACTCCGCCCGAACCGAATACGAGAACATGATGTACCTGGAGCGGCCGGGATGCAACCTGTGCATGGGCAACCAGGAAAAGGCCGAAAAAGGCGATACCGTGATGGCCACTTCCACCCGTCTCTTCCAAGGAAGGGTGGTCGAGGACTCGGAACGCAAGAAGGGGGAATCCCTGCTTGCATCCACTCCGGTGGTCGTCCTTTCGGCGATTCTGGGAAGAATCCCCACGATGGAGGAATACGAGTCCGCCGTGGAAGGGATCAACCTGACCAAGTTCGCCCCTCCACTTGAAGCAATGAGCAATTGAACCCCGCTTGCGGAGGCACGGGACCCGTACGCCTCTCGCAAGAACGGAAGGAAGGAGAAGGCCTCAGCCCTTTACTTGGTCGCCTTGTAGCGCCCTTCGATATGGAGGACTTCCCCGATCAACTTGTGGACGTAATTGCCCTCGAGAACAAATTCGTTCTCCGATTTTGAAATGCATCTTTTTTTCCAGATTACGTTCTCTCCGTTACGCAGGATGACCACGCCGTCCTCCCGTACTTCCCGGGAGTAGCTCTTGAGGTACTTCCAAGTCCCCAGGGCCGGGTGTCCCTTGAGGTCGACCGGGGTGGGAGGAACGAAGGCGGGAATTTTGCCCGCATCGATCGGAGGGGACAACCTGCGCAGGCGGATGTTGCGGAACTCGATGGGCGCTCCCTCGGACTCGAGACAAAGGTAGCCCGAGGCGGGGGAAATGCCGTCCCCGCCTGAGACCTCCTCCCCGTTCACCCAGAGACGGACTTCGCCATCGACGGCCCGTACGTAGTAATGGTTCCATTGATTGATTCCCTTGGTCGTCTCCTTGGAGGGAAAACTCCGCTTGCCGTTAGGGGCAACGGGGGGGAAAGGCTTCATTTTGACCGGTCCGACGGGAAAGACGTCTCCATGACTGGTAAACCAATCGGCCGGCTTCTTGTGTCTCTTGGTATAAACCTCCGCATAGCCAAGGTCCAGCACCTGTACCTCGATGCCGTGTGGGAGGCGGCCATGGCCTGCCGCCAGCTTGGCGATACTGGCCGGGGTACCCCAGACGAAGACGCCCGAGTTGCCCCCCTTTTTCTTGTGCATCCATTCGAGGAGCAGCTCGAAATTCTTCAAGGGTTCGCGATAGCGGATTACGCCCGTAGGCTTCCCCGTGCAGAAGGCATGCCCGCCTTCCCAGCGCCAAGTGTCGGCCAAGCAATTGACGTTCACGAAATCCTCGCCCGTGAGCACCTGCCAGCCAGGCTCCTTGCCGGTGGGAGGAACGGGTTGATCGGACCGGGCAACCGCTGGAGCCGATGCGTCGGAACCGCAAGCCTTGAGAAAACTGGCCAAGTCCGCCAGCTCTTGGTCCTTCAGCCCGAGCTCGGAAGCAGAAGGCATCCAGGAATCGTTGAGATAATCGACCTTGGCACCCGCCCTGCGGAAGAGAATCTTGCGGGTTTGACCGCCCATCACCTTGAGCTTGAGAGAGCCCGCGTGCCAACTGTAGTTGGCCAGAAAACCCTCCGCCACCTTGCCGGTTTTTCTGGAGATAAGGCGAACGGGCTTCTCGAAGCCATGGGCCAGCTTGGCATCGGGATAGACGATCTCCTTGACGATTTCCTCCACCGTGCGCTCCTTCCCCCAATGAGTGAGCTCGGGGCCGAAGGGGACGCCCACGCCCTCGATCTTGTGGCAGAGGTAACATTTCCCGGCATGGGCCTTTCCGCGGGCCGGGTCGCCCTTGAGCTTGGCGATTTGAGCCGGCTCGGAGACCTTGGTAGGCAAGCCGAGGTTTGCGGGAACGGGATAGCTCGTGGTCATCATTTCCCCTTTCAGGTCATTGAGGTCCTTGGCCACGATTTCGCGCACCGTTTCCTGGTAGTAGGGAGCCTGAAAGGCAGGCAGAGTTCCAAGGTTCTGCAACCGCCTGCTCCGGTCGACGCGGTCCTCGTCGTTGCGAAAACCGGCAAAGGCCATGGCAAGGAAGCGGAATTCGTCGACGGGAGGCTCCTGAGCCCGAATGCACAAGTCCAAGTCAAGTATGGATTCGGGCGTATGCAGGCGCCAGGCCAGATTCTTTGCTTTCCATTGCCATTGCCGGGGCTTGGGAAAAAGAGGACGGATCAATTGTTCGTACACTTCCCTCTCCTTGCCGTGGAAAGCAACCCCCAAAGCCTCGAGGTAGTAACGGTTGCGCCCGTCGTAGCCATCAATTAGAGGCTTCAGGGCCTTTTTGCACGAGGAAAAGGACGCTCCCTTCAAGCTAACCGCAACCTCCCTGCGCACGGAAGGGAACTTGGATTCGGCCAAGGCATGCGCTCGATCAAGCAAACCCTCTGGATCGGCATGCCTCAGGGCGCGGTAAGCCACGATCACCTTCTCGGGCTCATCCTCCGCATCCAGATATTTTGAAACCTCCGCGCGACCGGAATTGCCAAGCTGAGCCAAAACCCAGACAGCCCGGGAACGCAAGGTCGCGTCCTTTTCATGCTCACGCAGAAAAACAAGGACTTGCTTGGCGGCGCCCTCTCCCTTTTCGACCAACTGGGCGGCGGCGTGCGTACGAACGTTGACGGCTGGGTTTTTCAAGGCATTCAAAAGACCCGGGACAGTTGAAAAATCAATCTTGGGCGTGACCGGCTTAGGTCCGTTTTTGCGGGTTATCCGATAGATGCTCCCGCTCACTTGGTTTGTCCGTCTGCTGGTATCGTTGTAAAAATCACTGAAGAAAAGGGATCCGTCGGGAGCAAGGGCGACGTCGGTGGGCAAAAAGCGCTGACCTTTCTCAGAAGGCTTGAGGCTAACGAAGGGGCGGTGGGAACCCATCTCGATCTGGGCATCCACCAGCTTGGGCGAGCATGCCATAATCTCCTTTCTTACCATGCAACATACCAGGTAGGTCCCTGCCAAGCCGAGGGTATCGTCCTCGACAAAAAGGTTTCCGGTTGGTGATCCGGCTCCGTAGATCGAGCCGGGGGGGAAGGCCCCGGGATAGTTTTCCCGCCAGTGGGAGCGCGAAAACCGGCGGTTCTT
>Ga0160422_10001201_pt1 | contig 16214 bp, 14 predicted proteins | sample Fk160mmetaG_FD_108192 | JGI IMG/M metagenome (GOLD analysis project Ga0160422, IMG submission 108192) | Marine microbial communities from the Central Pacific Ocean - Fk160115 60m metaG | ecosystem: Environmental > Aquatic > Marine > Oceanic > Photic zone | place: The Central Pacific Ocean... | reverse complement strand
TTAATGATTTACTTTTCAACGGACTTAATGAATTACTTTTCAACGGACTTAATGATTTACTTTTTGATGCAGTAGTATTTCTAACATATGTTCGAGTTTTTGAATTCATATATAAATAAAGTTATATTTTATTAATGATTAATTAATTAATTTATTTATTTTATCTAATTTTTCAATAGTTTTTTCTAGATTTGATCTACCGCTTACGTTATTAAAAAGGTAATCGGTTTTAGGTGCACGTTCATTTTTCTTAATAGACTTATATATAACATTTACATTAGATAATGTCTTTTTTATAATCTCATAATCTTGTATCATATCCATTTTTAAATCAACGGTTTCGGTTATTATTTCAACAGCAAAATACAATAGATATCTTCTTTTTTTTTTACTAGAAAAATTGTATTTAATCATAAATAAAGATAATAAGTTATTAAGTATTTTATTTTCAATCTCTCCAGTACAATTTAATAAAAGGGCATCCCATACAATCCATATAACATCTTTTGCAAACTTATTTTCCACATTTACAAATGTTCTATATTCACAATTTAATAATTGTTTTTTTTTCCGACACATAGCATCAAATTCCATAATCCATTCAATCCAATAATAACACGATAAAGTATCTTTGGATTCTATGCAATATATTAATTCATTTATCGATAAAAAAAGTTCTTTAGGGTCTCCAGGTTTTTGTACTTTAGATGCATAAGATATATCTGGAGCTTTAACTTTAGATGTTAACGAAATCATATCAAATTCTTCTTTTTTAATTTTTATATTTTCAAAACTAGGTTTTTTATTAGAAGTACATAACACAGTTATTATTTCAGCAAACAACTTGCGAATTTTATCACTATTTCGTAATGCTAGTTCATTTCCAGTATATCCATTTTTAACAATATCTTTAAAATTGGAAAACCTCATGTTTAGATAAATAGGTAATTTAGGATTACCTAAATGAATGTTTTTAGATGTTATTAATATTATATTTTCCCATAATTCTAGATAATGACCAGCACATATTAATTCAGCAGACCAGTTAAAAGCCTCTTCTATTTTATTGTTATTTATAGCACGTAAAAGTTCTTTTTTAACATCGCTTTTTTTATAATTAGAAAAAGAAATACCTGCAAAATCTTTAGCTATTCTTACATCATTAATATCGGTATTATTCATTATACTTATAATTAATACAAAAAAAATAACAATAATACATATAGGAAATGTTAAAAAACTTAAATATACCATCATTTAAAGAAATTACAGATATTATTATACCTTACATAAAACTAGCAGATAAAAATAAATGGCTTTTAATATTATTAACATTAATTGTAATGTATTTAGTATATAAATGTTTTAATGCGAATTTATCTATAGAAGAAGGATTTAGTTCAAATGATAATAAAGCATATGTTCTTAAAAATAAAAATTTATATGATGAATTTTATGTAGCTCTTTATGATGATTTAGTTGAAGACCCAAATAAAGTAGAAGGAGAGATGCTTCAAGTAATGGAAGTTTGTAAAATGGACAAATCTAGCAAAGTTTTAGATGTAGGCTGTGGAACAGGACATCATGTATCATATATGAAAGAAAACGATGTTGATGTTATAGGATTAGACAACTCACAGGCTATGATAAATAAATCAAAAAAAAATTATCCGAAATGCAAATTTATTAGGGCTAATGCAACGGATTCTTTTGCATTTTCTACGAATGATTTTACACATATAACATGTTTTTATTTTACCTTGTACTACATGAAAGATAAGAAAAATTTCTTTGAAAATTGTAATAATTGGTTAGTAGATAAAGGATATTTAGTAATACATCTAGTAGATAAATATAAGTTTGATCCAATTATTAATGCAGGAGACCCATTTTCTATACTAGATGTACAAAAATATTCAAAGGATAGAATAAATTCTTCTATAGTAGAATTTAATACATTTAGTTATAGTTCTAAGTTTAATCTAATAGAAAATTCAAATATTGCAAAATTTATTGAAACATTTAAGTTTAAAGATAACGGTCGTATTAGACAAAATGAACATGTTTTATACATGGATAAACAAAATTCTATTGTAAGTACTGCGAAAGATAGTGGATTTACTTTTGTAGATAGAATAGATTTAGGTACTATATCATATGAAAACCAGTTTTTATATGTATTCCAAAATAATAAATAAAGATTTATATTATTATTAATATTATGTATTTAACATTAATAATAATAATAGCAGTAATATTAAGTATACCTATAATTTACATATTATGGTTTAAATTTAAACATCCATTTTGGTCAAAACAACCAGTATTTAATTACTATAACCTGTATTATTGGATGGTCCCTGCTACCATAATAGAAAACGATTTACCTGAAGTAAATAAATTTTATAATATAAGAAATATTGTTTTTAAAACAGTATCTTTAATAACAGAAGTTGAAATAAATGAGGCAATTGATTTATTGCAAAATCATTATTACAAAAATGATACAATACATTATTGTCCTAAAAAATCTAATGTAATACCTTATTTATTAAATAATAATAATAATTCATATATAAGCTTATATTACAAAAATAAAAAAGTTGTAGGAATTTTAACAGGACGTCCGTTAGAAGTTTCTATAAATAATACTAATTTTTTAACTTATTATGCAGATTTCTTATGTATACATAAAAATCATAGAAAACAAAATATATCTAGTAATCTTATTTATACTCATTATTATAACCAAAGATATCGTGAGCCTAACATTAAGACATCTTTATTTAAAAGAGAACATATATTAAGCAGTTATGTACCATTAGTAGAATATGAAACATACACTTTTAATGTAAAGAGTTGGATAACATATTCTTTACATCGTAGTATAAAAATTTTAAAAATAACAAAAGAAAACATAACAATACTGCACGAATTTATAAAACAACAAAAACATAAATTTAAATGTTTTATTGCCAATCATATCGGAAATTTAATAGAATTAATAAATACAAATAACCTATATATATATTGCATTACCATAAACGATAAAGTTTATGCGGCATATTTTTTGAGAGATTTATGTACGAATTATTTAAAAGATAAATCAATAGAATGTTTTGCTAGTATAAAAAATTGCAGTATGGAATTATTTTTGTACTGTTTTAGTAATATAGTTTTTTTTTATAAAAAACATAGTTCAATAATTTTAATAGAAGATGTATCAGACAAAGATATAATTATAAAAAATATATTACTAAAATATAAATATATGAGTAGGGTAAAGTGCGGATATTATTTTTATAATTATGCATGTCGACCTTTAAAAAAAAAAGATTTTTTTTGTATATGTTAAATAAATTCCTAAATTATACTATCTTACATATTTACCGACCTTAGCAAACGAATCTACTACATATATAATAAACACGCCAAGAAATCCAAATAAAACGATTTCTTCAGTAACGCTTTTAATTTTATCATCGTGTTGTTCTTCTAGTAGGTTAATCATATAGTTAAGTTTTTGCATTAACTCGCTTTCACTATCAATTGAATTTTCAAATCCTTCATTTCTAGAATGATGATTCATTTTAACTGGATAAAGATTATAACCAGAATCATAATTTTCTTGAACTACTGGTAAATTGTCATTTTGTATGTTATTATCTAGTCTTTCGGAGGCAGCGGAAACAGGATTTCTGTCAGGATATTTTTCGTGTTCTACGTTAAAATCGTCGGTGTTTTCGTCATCTGAACTAAATGCGGTTATTTTATTTTCTGGAGGAGGTTCTTCTACTCTTGGTGGGGGACTGAATAAAGTTTCTTTAGTTATTTTATTTCGTCTCGTTTTATTATTTTTAGATAAAGCTTCTCTATTTATTTTATCAGATCCGTCAATTAATGAATATCCTAAAGATGATGACATTATACTTATTAAAAAATGAGATAAAAATTAATAATTAATTACTGAATTTTTTATTCAATGTAAATATATATATATGAAATCTGTAATAAATATAGAATTAGTTTTACTATTAATATTTGTTTATTTTTTTATAGGAGATCCTTTATCTTTAGCATCTTTATCATCTAGTTTCTTAGGTAAATCAATCGTATTTCTTCTTTTATTAATATTTTCTTCTTATAATGTTGTATATGGACTAATATTTTTAGTTTTAATGCTGCAAATAGATGAAAATAATTATGGGTTGAATAATCTAACTTCATTTATGGAAGGTTATGAAGGGATTCCAGCATCAGGAATTATGAAATCACTAGAAATGTTTAAGTGTAATAATGGTGTTAGTAGTAAGCAAAACTGGGAAGACCAGGTAGTATTTATAAACGGGGCAAAATGTGATCCATGTAATCCAAAATGTAAAAAGGGTAAACATTGGGAAATGAAACAACCTTTTACATTGGTAGACAATAATGATCGTTTATCTTTGGAAGAAGCATTAAGTTGTAAAAAAAGCCGACCTGTAGTAAATAATTATTCCACAGAAGATGTTGGTGGATTTAATTTAAAATAATACTAATATGTATATGAAAAATAAAAGTATATACAACATTTTATATGGAATTTTTTTAGTATTTATAATACTTTTTCATTCTTATTTAAATATACAAAATAAAGAAGGTTTCACAGGAATTGTAAATGATGTTATTGATGACCTTACAAAAACTACAAATAATGTAAAAAATAAAACTATTAGAAAGGTTAGACAAACTTTTAGAAATAATAAAGAAACATTTCAAAGAGGTTATAGAAGTTTAATTAGACCAGTTAACAAATTATAAATATATTTATTTATTTTTATTTATAATTATGCGGGGAATCTACGTTTACCTTCACTTTCTATTTTTTTTAATGTAGCACTTGCATTTCCTTTTATTCCTTTATATTCATTTGATTGTACCATTATATCAGGCATTCTTAAATCAGGATGTTTTATAATGAAACCAGATTTAATCCTTTTTTCAAAGAGATCATTATAACTTTGTAAGTTAGTTTCATTAAAATAACAGGTGGGCATAAACTGACATCCGTATAACATAGGTTCTGGATAACAAATAGGGTCTTTTACATCACAATCATATGCATAATTTTCATATTCTTTGTCTCCACTAACCTTATCTGGAACACATATTGTAAAATTTTTCATATTTCTTTCTGCGGTAAATTTTCCTTCTCTTGCACCTAGATTACGAGCAGTAGAATAGTCCATTAAAAATACAGCACCACTACCAGTAATTTCATTAGTATCATGTGGAAATGTTTTATAAACATTAGATAATTGGAGTAATTCAGTTATAGAGTTGCTGTCAATTTCGTAATTGATGGTTATAAAGAAAAAAATCCTTTTTCTAGAGTTAAAAACAAATGGGTCATCTGATTTAGTGTTTGTTTTTGATTTACCTTGTTGTTTGTAGTAAAATTCATCCAATCCAGGTTTATTTTTAATTTTATCTAAGTTTCCAAAGTTTTTTACATGATTATATAATTTAGATAATGCAGTTGTATCATATATATTACAAAGTTCTAAATGTATAAATAAAGGGTCTTTATAATTTGGTAATGAACTAATAAAAGCATTTTGTTTTAATACATCAATAACATTAATAAAGTTTACATAATTTTCAGAGGTTAAACTTTCCGTTGAATTTATTTTATTAACACCAACCACAGGCTCTAATTCTTCGCCAACTTTAAAAAGTTGAAAGTTGTAAAATCTAATACCTTGTCTTAATAATATAGGTAAAATATGCTGAGAAACATACTTAGATTGTTTATCAATAACACATGAATTAAAAGAACTTTTAATATAAAAATCCCTTAAATAAAGTTCTGAGAAAAGATTAGGTTTTATAACTTGCATTTGACCAGGCGGATGTCTAGATTGTGATTGAATTTCTTTTCCATTCCGTTGAAATATTTCTTCCTTTTTAATGTAATCTTCAAGAAGTTGTTTTATATTTGGATCTAAATCAGCAGAAAATCCTTCTATTATATTAAAAGGTAAATTATACAAATATCTAGATAAAAATATGATTGAAAATAAAATAATTACTATTATTATTGTATTAGTATTTAAATTGAAATGTTCTCTTTTTGATAGATAGGTTAACATTTAATTATATATATTAAAGAATATTTATAATTAAAAATAATTAAAATATTATTTGTATATTAATATGCCAGGAGGATTACTAAATTTAATAGCAGTTGGAAATCAAAATGTAATATTAAATGGAAATCCAACAAAAACATTTTTTAAAGCTACCTATTCTAAATATACGAATTTTGGATTGCAAAAGTTTAGAATTGATTTTATCGGGCTACGAAATTTAAAATTGAGAGAAGAATCTAATTTTAGTTTTAAGATTCCCAGATATGGAGATATATTATTAGACACCTATGTAGCATTAACATTACCTGATATATGGAGTCCTGTATTTTATAATCTTGTATCGGATGAAACAGACACTGGTACATGGGCGCCATATGAATTTAAATGGATAAAAAATCTAGGTACTCAGATGATAAAAGAAGTATCTATTACATGTGGTAATGCAACTTTGCAACGTTATAGCGGAGATGCTTTGACCGTATTATTAAAGAGAGATTTAAGTGAAACACAAAAGAAAAAATTAGATATAATGACGGGTAATACAATAGAACTAAATGATCCTGCAAACGCATTTGGAAGAGAAAATCGATATCCAAATGCTGTATATGATATTAATTATTCACCCGTGAATAGTGAACCTTCTATAAGAGGTAGAAATATATATATTCCCTTAAAAAACTGGTTTAGTCAAACAAGTAAACAAGGTTTACCATTAGTTGCTTTACAATATAATGAATTATTCATACATATAACATTTAGGCCAGTATGTGAATTATGTAAAGTGAAAACCGTAGATGATTCTGCAGCTAATATATCGGATTATCAAAAATTACCAGATGGAGATACATACGGGCTTTATAGATTTTTAAATTCACCGCCTGAACATGGAGACGCTCCTACATATACGTTATCATATCCCGACAAACGTAATGATTGGAACTCGGATGTACATCTGATTTCAACCTATGGATTTTTATCGGACCAGGAAAATAGACAATTTGCAAAATCTACTCATGATTATCTTATAAAAGATATTTGTGAATATAAATTTAATGATATATATTCTAGTTCAAAAATAACGGTTCCCACTACAGGATTAGTAAGTACTTGGACTATATTTTTAAGAAGGAATGATGTATATAAAACAAATGAATGGTCTAATTATACAAATTGGGAAAATGATACTATACCTTCAGATATTATACCATTAACGGATAAATTAAGAAGTACTGGAGGAAATAGTTTTAATTTTTCAAAGGTAAATATATACGAAACTGGTGAATATAGCTATAAAAACGATAAAAATATACTAATATCACTTGGAATACTATGTGATGGTAAATATAAAGAGAATGTTTTTAATGCAGATATGTATCAAATGATTGAAAATTATATAAAATCTAAAGGATACTGTGAAGAAGGTATATATACCTATAATTTTTGCTTAGACAACAGTCCCGAAAATCTACAGCCTTCGGGTGCAATGAATCTAAGTAAATTTAAAACGATAGAATTAGAGATATCAACCCTTGAACCACCTGATAATCCAAATTTTTCATTTGATATTCAATGCGGCGACGATGGGCCAGTAAGTTATACAAAAACTGCGTCAGATATGTATGAATACACATATGATCTGCATATAATTGAAGAACGTTATAACGTTCTTACCTTTATGTCTGGTAATTGCGGATTGAAATTTTCAAGATAGATTAGATATAATATTGGTCCTTTTCTCCAAATAAATACATCGGCTTTTTAATCGTTTTATTATCATATAAAGAATAGTTTTCAATAAAAAAATCGGTAGGCCTGTTTCCACCAATCCATTTATTTTTATTTTTTTTACATTCATCGGAAAAAAATTTAATTAATTTTGTTGAAACTATTCTAACAGACTTTCCCTTAGGCATATTTTTATTATTTATAAATAAAGGTTTTTCTGGGTGAAATAATGTCGCATAAAAAGGATATTTTTTGTGTTCAAACGCTGTAGGATATGCTATATTTTTTTTTTTATCAGTTGATACAATTAAATATTCTTTTTCTATATTTTTCATATATTCTTTGCTTAGATCAAAAGACATATTATGATAATAATATACGCAGGGATTTTTTTCGAATAATTTTATTTCCTTATCGGTAAATATAGATTTAAGACGTGTTTCATTATCGGTAAAAAATAAATTACCCTTACCTGTATTTTTTATATTGTCAATACTTAATTTATTTATAAATTTATCTCCTGCTTTTTTAACAGATTTATCTTGTGTAAGTATGCCTAATATTTCAAATCCTAAACATATTGAAAATAACGGATAGTAATTATTAGAGTTATTTTGATTTTTAGCATAATTAAGTATATAACTACTAGTTTCAATATATTGTTTATAAGTTGTATAATCATGGTCTTTTAAATTAGATACAGAACCTCCAACCATAATAACACCATTAATTTGTTTTAGAAGTATTTTTAAAATATGTTTTGGTAAATTAAATTGCAATGGTACAATTCGAAGCCCTCCTATTTTAGCCCATTGAATATAAGATTTATATAAATAAGAAAGAGCAATGTGATCAAATTCTTTTTTAACAGGTGCTGTTAAAATACCAATAATAGGTTTTTTTTTATAGCTTTTTTTTGTTTTGTTTTTCTTCTTAAAAGTCATAGATATATTATTAAAATATTTTAATATTTAAATATAGTATCATGGACATAAATGAACAATTAAATGGTATAATGTTATTAGGAATACTTCCTGTAATACTTACATTTTTATCACATGCAGGAGGTCATTTGTATTATAAACCAAATAGACAACATGAATTAAATTTAAATGACTTAACAGATAAAATATATTATTCTTGGAAATTAGATGGCGAAGACAAAAAAACTACTGATATTAGCGCAGAGATAGTAGATTACATAAGGTATCGTATGAAACAATTATATCTAGGTGATTTGCTTGAGCTGTATCATCAAACTCTAGGTAGTAGTGAAGATAGACCAGACAAATTGCAAATGAGACACTATTATAATGTATTAAATAAAAATGATTCTGAAGATAAAAAAGTAGGGGCTATTGAAAAAATGTCGAAAGATTTATATTATGGATTAACTATGATATTTTGGCCTATGATTATAATGGTTAGCTATTTAGCTAACCAATTTCAAAAAAAAGATAGAAATGAAGATTCTGATGGTGATTCCGATAATAATACTCCTCAGTTAACTACTTTAGATCTGGCATTAAGGGTTTTTAGAGAAAAATATTTAGCTTCTAGCGATGATGAAGACGGAGAGATAAAAGAAGAATATGTAAAATACATAAAAAAATTACCATTTGAGGCTATTTGGATACTTGAAGGAGGTATAGGTAATGCCATTAAGTTATCATGGATTGGTTTTTTGATTTTTATTGCAATTATAGCGGCTACTTTATACACTACTGGTGGCGCATTTAAATTTTTAGGTAGTTTATCTGATTACCAAAATCAAAAGCAAGCAGATTTAACGGTATTAATGAAACCCTTTTTAATTTATTGCATAGGATACGGAATTATAATTTATGTAAATAGAAATTTATTTAAAAATTCTGAAGGTAAGATTACTGTATTTAATCCTATGGAATTTTTCAAATTAAATACATTTATAATGTGGAATTTATTATTATCCTTCTTTTTATTTTCTATACAAATGGGAAAATCGCGTGAATTCAAAGATAATTATGTTTTTGCGTTAAATCTTATTGTTTTATTGATATTTTTAATATATAACTTGAGACAAAAATAAAATCTTAGTTTATACTAATAATGAGTTTTAAGAAAATAGAAGATACACTTAATAAAATAGTAAAAAAAATAAAGGAATTTCCTGTGATAAAACAAATAAATAGTAGTAGAATATTTGCAGGATTAGTTTTATTAATTTTAAATTTATTTTCAAAGTTTATAACTATTAAACTAAGTAATAGTCAAGAAGATTTTATTAAAAATGCTTTTGGAAGACAACTACTTATTTTTTCAATTGCCTGGTTAGGAACAAGAGAAATTATAACTGCTATAGGTATTACAGCGGCTTTTGTTGTTTTGGCAGACAATTTGTTAAATGAAACCAGTCCGTTTTACATTTTACCTAAGAGTATAAGTAAATTAAAGAAAGCTGTAGATACTAATAATGATGGAATAATAACCGACAAAGAAATAGAAACTGCAATAAGTGTACTTAACAAAGCAAAAAAACAACAAGACATATTAAAAAGTAAAAATTAATTAATTATTTATAATATTTTATTATATAAAATTATTATAAGTTTATGGCTCGTGTAATTACAATTAAATATTTTTTTAATATAGTTAATTTTCCATATGTAGATTTACCAGGCACACGCGCATCAAATGGACCAGTTTTATATGACGTATTTCAAAGTAGTGATAATATATCTCAAGAGGATCGCACCACGTCAAGTTTAAAATTATTAATATCAGATACGGTTCCGATGAAAAGAAGTGATTTTCCCAGTAATCGTGATGCATTTTTAAAATCTCTAGTTAATTATGATGATTTTTTTAAAATTCTTGTTAAAAAGGAAAAAATAATTAGAAGAAGATTTCCAGATTTACCCTATCCTAATTTAGAAGAAAGAATCGAAATTGTTTTATTAAATATTAAAATGTATATCCAATCATTATTTAAAGAGCTTTCTCTCCTTAAACTTCCAGATGATAGCAGACAAAGAGCGGTTGTAAGTAAATCACAATATTATACCATTGTTAATGATTGGAATTTTCTTTTAGAACCTTATCAAGATATACCCGAATTTGAATTTTTAAAGGAATTAAGAGAAAAATATGATCTAGATAGTGATATACGTGGAAAAAAAGAAGCAGAAAAACAAAGATTAAAAAGACCAGTTTTTGTTTATTTAAAAGCTAATGGAGTTAAAGTATATTTAGATTATGGAAGTTATGTTAAAAATCAAAGTGAAAAATATTTTGTAGATTTTAAAAGACTCTTTAATTCAGCATATAAAGGAGAAACTTCTAGCACTAGCTCTTTAAAAGATTCTCCTATTAAAGAGTCATTTAAAGAAGACTTAGAAAGATTGTTAACTTTTAATAATATAACTATTACAGATGAAGTTTCAAATGATATAAGTGATATAGAAGATTATTTGAAAGATCATGAAGTATCATTACAGGTAAGGATGAAAGAACTTCGAAATACAAAAAGAGTATATAAGAAAGGTGAAATAGTTGATATAGAATTTGATGCTGAAATGGCAAGACTATTTTATGATGCAACTAATACGAGAGAAGAAGAAGGCTCTATTACTGGAGGAGCAGTACCAGAGGTGCCAGGGTTATCAAGGTTAACCTCAGACGGTCTTGCAACATCTACAAAGGAGATACAGGAACGAGGACATCGGCAAGGTTTGAAACGATTAAGTTCAGATACAATGTCTACACCTCCACCTGCACCTGCATATACACCTATATCAGGATTTATGAGAAGTTCATCATCCGCTTCGTCTGCTGCAGGTGAACAACTTGAAAATGTACCATACGAAGAATTAATATATCAACGTTATCCTGCAATAATTTTAGGTGGAAACTGGCAAACTGGATATAAAGTTAAATATTTAGACGATGAAGTAATGGACGGTGATAGTGCCGAAGAGGTAGCAGGTCTTGATCAGAGAGGAAAGGATATACTTCTTCTTAAGGTAAAAGCAGGGTCAGTATTCCCTAGAGTTGAACCAGATGATCCAAATATTAAGATTAATTTCGAATTTTTAAAAAAAGGATTATTTGAGTCCTCAAGAATATTTCAAAGAAGTAGAGGAAATGATAATATGGACATTTATGATGCGTGGATGCCTTCAATGGTTCCAATCTGGTATGATAGAAATGGAAATCATGACGAAAAATATATAGTTTTAAAAGCAATATTTCAAAAATATAATTTATATGAATATTTATCTAAATTTGACTGGAATAGATATACTAGCAGATTAAATAGAGAACTTAGAAGAAACGAACGTACTTCTAACGATAGAAAACTATTTGTATATAAATTAATTAAAGAACCCACTGATAATAGCGATGATGGTCGTAGTTCTAATTATCTAGACTTATATAGAAATATATTTAATTCTCCCGATGACGAGGCAATAGGACTAAGTGACTATGAAATTTTAGAAAAAATAGCTAAAACAAAAATGCGAGCACCTTTACTTTCAAGATTTAAACAATTATTAACTCCTCCATATACACTTCATCCTGAATCAGTTGTACGAAATATTTTTTTTGATATATTTGAGTTAGATGGTGAAATAATTTTAAGAGATGAAAAAACACCAGAAAGATATAAGAAAGCTAAACTTATAGAAGCGACACCGGGTTATGGAGTAGAATATACAGGAAAAGAATATAATATGTTTTCTTTTCCTAATTTTGAAAACTTAGTTAGATTCAGTATTAGAAATTCAAATATGGATGATGATAAAGATAAAATGAGAGAATTTTTTGAAAAATTTAAAAATCAACCTAACATTGACGAAAGGATATATGAAAAATATTTTCGTGTACCTGATGCAAAAAAAAATATGGAAAATTATGAAATAACTTTAAAAGATTTACTTACAATTAAATTAGATTCTAGAAGTCCAAAAGTACTAAAAACAAAGATAAATGCTCATAAATGTACCACAAAAAAAGTATATAAGTTGCAAAATGCTTTTAAGAAAACTTATAAAGCGTATAAAGATAGATTTAATGCAATAACTAGCGCGGTTGGAAAAATAGCTTCTCCTCCTACCGCCGCGGACGAGAGTGAAAGTGAGACATCGGGTGGTGGTGGCAATAAACATACGCGAAAAAAAAAATATAGAAGAAAACATACAAAAAAAAAATACTAAATATTAAATATTAAAATTAATTAATAGTTAATATTTACAAGTTAGAACCTTTTACCTTATCTTCTAAAACTGGCTTATAAGAAGGATTAGAAAAATTCATATTACTGACTAAAGGTGTCATTTTTGACACGGCATCTAATTCTATTGATGCTTCTGGTTTATCTACATTCATTTGTTTCATTACTTTTTGTTTTTCACCTTCACTTGAAACCGAAGGCGATACACTTACATGTGAAAGGACCGAACGATTCTTACGGATTATTTGAAATGCTGCAAATAGCCCTACAACTCCTAAAACAGGATTAAAATAAACAAGAAGCATTACAGCTATTAATACTATAACTACCTGACCTATCAAATGATTTATAAATGGTGCCATAAAATCAGGTGTAGGAACGTCGAACAATATATATATTACTAATAAGGCTGTTAGTACTAATTGATTTTGATTTTGCTTTTTTAATAAATCTTTAAAATTTATCATTTATTATAAATTATATACATATTTTTTTTATAATAATAAATTGAAATAATATAAGCCCATTTAAAGATGTTATTATAATATGAGCAATGATATTAAAACGTATTTAGGTAAAAGAGGGTACTGTATTTTTAAAGAAAATTTAACTATAAAAGAATTGGAAGATCTTAGAAATAATTTAATGATGGCTCCTTATATCCCTAAATCACCTGCAAATCCTGAAAAATTTCCAGTTTATAGAGAATCTATTAAAAAAATGTACATACCAAGATTTTATGGTATATCTGTGTATGGTTTGCCTGATGAAACGAGATTAGAAGAGCCAGAGAAGTCAAATATGAAATTTATGGGAGAGCTTAGACCATACCAAAACAATATTGTATCAACGTATCATAAAGGCCTGGAAAAAGGCGGAGGCCTATTAGAAGTTCCATGTGGAAGAGGAAAAACCGTTTGTGCATTAAAAATAGCTGCAGATATAGGATTAAAAACAATTGTTATTGTCCATAAAGGATTTTTATTAAATCAGTGGATTGAAAGAATACAGCAATTTATACCAAATGCAAAAATTGGAAAAATACAGGGAAAAGTTATTGATGTAGAGGGAAAAGATATTGTAATTGGTATGCTACAATCACTATCTATGAAGGAATATCCAGAAGAATTATTTTCGTCCTTTGGTTTAACCATTGTTGATGAAGTACATCATATAGCAGCAGAAGTATTTGTGCGTTCATTATTTAAAATAGTTACTAAATATGTTCTTGGATTGTCTGCGACAATGAATAGAAAAGATGGACTAACAAAAGTGTTTAAAATGTTTCTTGGAGAGATTTTATATAAAGAAAAAAGAGAAGGTAATGACAATGTTTTAGTTAAAGCAATTACCTATAAATCAACCGATGATGAGTTTAATGAAGTTAAATATGATTACAGAGGAAACCCTGTTTATAGTACTATGATTTCTAAATTATGTACTTATAATCCTAGAAGCGAGTTTATTATAAAAGTTATTACCGATATTTATAATGAAAATACAGAACAACAAATTATGATTCTTGCTCACAATAAAAACTTGTTAAAGTATTTGCATGATGCTATTGATAGTAGAAACATTGCTCCTGTTGGATATTATATAGGAGGTATGAAAGAAACTGAACTTAAAAAATCTGAACTTAAAAAAATTATTATAGGTACATATGCAATGGCATCAGAAGCATTAGATATTAAAACACTAACCACTCTTGTTATGGCTACCCCTAAAACAGATATTACACAAGCAGTAGGTAGAATTTTGCGCACAAAAGACCATACTCCTTTAGTAATTGATATTATAGATCAACATGATGTTTTTATAAATCAATGGAAAAAAAGAAAATCATATTATAAAAAAGAAAATTATAAAATAATTAGTTGTAATAGTAATGAATATAATAACATAGATTATGAAGTAGAATATGACCCAGAAAGTAAACAACAAAAAAAAAAAGTTAGAAAATGTTTAATTAAATTGGCGTAGTTATTTAGATTTATTACCCTTATGTCTTTTAGTTTTATTACCTTTATTACTTTTACGTTTTTTTAACGAATATACTAATTTCGACGAAGAGCCGCCTGGTCTAAAACGGCTCTCTATCGGTACTGCTTTACTGGCAATTATAGAATGTAGCTCAATAATTCGTCCTTCTTCTTGCAATAAATATTTTGAAAATCCTTCAATCATCTCGTTAGGATTATTATTTTGTAAACCAGTTAAAAAACCTCTTAGTTCATCTTCTCGCGGTTTATCAAAATCACTATTAATTTTTAAAAAACTATCCTCTTTATGTTTAAGACTACCGAATAATCTATCCTCGAAATACTTAAGCATACCCCTAATGTGCGGTATTATACTTGATATTATTTGTTGTACAGTTATTACAATGTTATCATTGGGTCCGAGTGATTGATGATGGCTATAAAGAACATGTTCTTTAATATTGGTCCAGACATGACCACTTCCTATTTTCAGGGTTTCATCAAAATTACGGTGAAGTTTTTTTACATATCTATTGGTTGCGCTCGGTTTTGTAACTACAGAAGAACGTATAGAGGCCAGTGGCATATCACTTGATATCATATGGTAAAAATATTTTGCTACTTCTTCTCGCGTACTTTGCGGTATCTCTCCCTGCGGTATAAATTCCTCTGGTATCGATAGTACAAACCTTAGTGCATCACGACTATATTCTACTCCCCCCTGGTTTAGTTTAGTCATAATACTTTTTCCAGCAATACTTTTTAAAATATATAATACTATGTCTAATGCCACCGCTTGTTGTAATTTATCAATGTCATATGTTTTAGCGTTGATTATCTTGATATTTTTTTCTAAAAAATAAATGGGCATTTCTGAAACTATATATCTTTTAATTTCTTCTAGTTTTGTAGATTGATCATCCAAATCATCATACGGTCTTACACGAACTACTTCTTTTTCTTTAAGATACTTAATATAATCATTATACACCCTTTTTTCATTTTCAGATGGTTTCTTCGTTTTCTCAGCCTCCATCTGTAGCTTATTGACCTCAGATTGTAAGACTTCTATAGTCCTTTGGTTTCTAGCTTCGCTAGCAGCAGCAGCCATGCGTAGTCGTGAATGCGCATGGCTGCTAGCGTCGCTAGCAGCAGCAGCCTCAG